>Ga0160423_10000308_pt1 | contig 39000 bp, 29 predicted proteins | sample CRUFie14St8metaG_FD_108191 | JGI IMG/M metagenome (GOLD analysis project Ga0160423, IMG submission 108191) | Marine microbial communities from the Costa Rica Dome - CRUD Field 142mm St8 metaG | ecosystem: Environmental > Aquatic > Marine > Oceanic > Photic zone | place: Costa Rica: the Eastern...
GTATCCTGCAAAATATGGAGAGGTCATAGACTATAGTAGTTTTGTAAATTCATTAAAAGAGTTAGAAATTGGAGTTGTAGTTGCTGCTGATTTGTTAAGTTTAACATTACTTACTCCTCCAAAAGAATGGGGAGCTGATATTGTTGTTGGAACTACACAGCGATTTGGTATACCTATGGGCTACGGTGGTCCTCATGCAGCATATTTTGCTACTAGTGAGAAGTATAAAAGAAGTTTACCTGGTAGAATTATAGGAGTTAGTCAGGACATCAATGGTAACAGGGCTCTTAGAATGGCTTTACAAACAAGAGAGCAGCATATTAAAAGAGAGAGAGCAACTTCTAATATTTGTACAGCACAAGTTTTATTAGCAGTGATGGCAGGTATGTATGCGGTATACCATGGTGCAAAAGGTTTAAGATCTATTAGTAAAAAAATACACTCTTTAACAGCTGCTTTAGCTGAAGGATTAACTCAATTGGGATACCACCAGTTAAACAGTGTTTACTTTGATACGTTGTACATTTCTATTGGTAATGTTTCTATGGAAAATATCAAAACTTATTCAGAGGATGCAAAAATGAATTTTAATTATATAGATAATGATACACTTTCAATCAGTATTGATGAGAAAGATGATCTTCATAATATCAATGATATATTAGAGGTATTTGCAAAAAGTTGTAATCATTCTGATTCAGAAGATTTAATTGCAGAGGTGTTAAGTGGAGATTATAGACAAGCAATTGCTTTAATTCCCAAAAATTTATATAGAAAATCAAATTTTATGCAGCATGATGTTTTTAATAGTTATCATTCTGAAACTGACATGATGCGTTATATTAAGATGCTTGAAAAAAAGGATTTATCCTTAACTCATTCAATGATTCCTCTTGGGTCGTGTACAATGAAATTAAACGCAGCTTCTGAGCTTTTTCCTTTAAGTTGGTCAGAGTTTGGTAATTTACATCCGTTCGCACCTGCACATCAAGCAAGAGGATATCACATACTTTTTCATGAACTAGAGGAAATGTTGTGTGAAATTACAGGTTTTGATGCAGTTAGTTTGCAGCCTAATTCTGGAGCTCAGGGAGAATTTGCTGGATTAATGGTTATTAGTGCGTACCATAAAGATAGGGGTGATGAGCAAAGGAATGTTTGTTTAATTCCTGCATCTGCTCATGGCACAAATCCTGCATCAGCAGTTATGGCAGGAATGAAGGTTGTAGTAACACCTTGTGATGAAAATGGAAATATTGATGTTGAGCAGTTAAAGTCTAAAGCTGAAGAGTATAAGCAAAATTTATCATGCCTAATGATAACATACCCTTCAACTCATGGAGTTTTTGAAGAAGATATAGTTGAAATAACAGATATTATTCATAAAAATGGGGGGCAGGTATATATGGATGGCGCAAATATGAATGCTCAGGTTGGAACAACTAATCCTTTTATTATTGGAGCTGATGTTTGTCATTTAAATCTTCATAAAACATTCGCTATACCTCATGGTGGAGGTGGACCTGGAATGGGACCAATTGGTGTTTCAAAGCATCTCAAGCCGTTTTTACCAAATAATCCATTAATTAAGATGGGAGGTGATAAAGGAATGTCAATATCATCTGCTCCATGGGGTAGTGCTTTAGTTTTAACTATTTCATATGCTTACATAAAAATGCTAGGAAAAAAGGGGCTCACAAGATCCACCGAAGTAGCAATCTTAAATGCTAATTATATAAAGGAAAGGCTCTCAGAACATTTTGATATTTTGTATACTGGCAATAACGGGAGAGTAGGACATGAAATGATTATTGATTTCAGGTTATATAAAAAGTATGATATAGAGGTTACCGATATAGCAAAACGTCTTATGGATTATGGATTCCATGCTCCTACCGTATCATTTCCTGTTGCGGGTACCTTAATGATTGAACCTACTGAGAGCGAAAGCAAGCAAGAGTTAGATTATTTCTGTGAGGCTATGATTAGTATTAGAAAAGAAATTGATGAAGTTATATCAGGTAATATCGATATTCAATCTAGTGTTTTGCGTAATGCTCCACATACAATTGATCTAGCTGTTAGTGATGACTGGAAATTTAGTTATTCAAGAGAAAAAGCTGTGTTTCCATTAAAGTGGGTAAAGAATAGAAAGTTTTGGCCTTCTGTTAGGCGAGTTAATGATGCGTTTGGAGATCGCAATCTTATTTGTTCTTGTTCACCTATTTCTGATTATGAAAGCTAGATTTAATGTTGAGTTATTTATTGTAATATGCTTTAATTTTGCTATATTTGCTTTCCTAATAAATATTTAAAAAAACAAGAAATGAAGAAACTTTTACTTACTATCTGTGTTATACTAGTCTCAATAGCTTTAATAGCGCAGCAATCTAATCTAAATGTTGAATTACTTAATGATGGTGTACAGAAAGGTTATTCAACTATGTCAGTTAATACTGGATTTACACCATCTAACACATCAGCAGCACCATCAAATATTTGGTATGATGACTGTTCAGATCCCAATAATTGGATATTTGAGAATACAAGTACGTTAAATATAGATTGGCGTGTTGAATATGATGTGAATGCTACACCTGCAGGTGGTGCACTTACCCCTATGGCTTCAGCAACTGCAGCTAATGGTTATATGTTTGTTAGTTCAGATGCTGATGGAGGAGCTACTGATGGAGATGGAACTACAATTGAGTGTACATTTACAAATGCTATGCCTATAGATTTATCACCATATCCAGCTGTACAATTAACTTTTGAACATAATTTCAGGTGGTGGAAAGATACTAGAATAGTAGAAGTTTCAGGAGATAATGGAGTTACATGGAATCAGGTTGATGAGATAACTAACAACGCGGGTTATACATATCCTAATCAATCTTCTGATAATCCTCACATGTCAGTTTATGATATATCAGCGGTTGCAGGAGGTAGACCTGAGGTTAAGATAAGATTCTATTATAATGATAACGACATATGGGCATGGTACTGGGCAGTTGATGATATTGCTATTTCTGAATTGCCAGATGATAATATTCAGTGTTTTGATGAAGTAATGGGTGGATGGTGGATTAACTATAATAATGTTGCCAATAGTTTAGGTCAAGATTATACTTTTTATCCGCTTTCTCAAGTCTCAGCACAGCCATATGCCTATGAAGCAGTTGTAAAAAATGGAGGTATAAACCAACAATATGCTACATTAAAGGTTGATGTAAATAATGGTTCATGGACTGATGCTTCTAATGTATTAACTCTTCAGTCAGGTGAGCAAGATACATTAGGTACTACTAATTTATATACCCCATCATCAACAGGGTTATATGAAGCAAAAATGTGGGTAGAAGCTCAGAATCAAAATGCTAGCTTTACATATTCTGATACTATAACTAAAGTTTCACAAGTAACAGATTACGAATATGGTAAAGATTATAACTCTCCTAACGGATACTGGAGGTTGAATAGAGTTTTGCCAACATCAGGAAGTTTTGAAGTTTCTTCAACATATTACATGTATGCAGATGAGGATCTATATTCAATTAAAGCACACATTTCAGATTGGTCAATTCCAGGCGCTGTAGTTTATGGAATAATTTACGAGGAGGATTTAACTCCAAATGCAGATCCAATTTTATTTGATCAGACAGACGATTATACAATACAAGCAGGAGATTTAGGTAATTGGATTAACTTACCTTTTTCTTCTCCAGTTGATTTAGTTGCAGGAACACAATACAGGATAGCTATTGGAGCTTATCAAACATTCACTGATACTGTTGGGATTGATATGGGAGGTAACGGAGAGTTTTCTTCAGATGGGTTATTTGACAAAGATGATTGGTATCAAAATACAACTGCACCTGGACCAACTTGGTATACAATTTCTGATATTCCAATGTTGAGAATGAATTTCGATCCTTCAAGTGGAGTAAGTGCGATTAATAATGTTGAACAAAGTATTTTTAGTTTATATCCAAACCCAACAAATGGTAACTTTACTATTAAGTTAGATAAGCAAGGAGACTATGAATTAAATATTGTTAATGTATTAGGTCAAACAGTATTAAACACATCCATTAGTGATATGAGTTCTACTATTGATATATCAAAGTTAGATAGGGGTGTATATACAACAGAGCTGCTTAAAGATGGTCAGATTTATTCTGATAAAATTATTCTTGAATAATTTATTCTAATATTATATTTATTAAGCCCAGTAAAATTACTGGGCTTTTTTTTTATATTTACGGTCTAATTAAAAACAAATATCATATGAAGAAAATTTATACTTTAATTTGTGTTTTTGCTGTTTCATTAACTGCCATCTCACAAGTAATTAATAATGATGTTCTAATAAATCCTATACAAAAACATAATAATCAGGTTGTGTTAGACAATTTAATAGAGCACACAGTTAACTCAAGCTTCAACAGCACATCTACACTTATATGGGAGAGTGATTTTAGTGATCCTAACGACTGGGTTATTGATAACCAAGGTGGAGGCGGGGGTGCTTTTGGATGGACAATAGATGCTACTGTAGATAGTTGGTATTATGGTGGTGCCAACCCTCCAATTAGTATTAACTCTACATCTGGAGGAAATTTTGCAGAGGTATCTAATGGAAATCCAACTGGTACTGGAACACAGCTTTTAAATGTGACGTATAATTTAACAACAGCTCAACCTATAGATATTCTTGGATCAATAGGATCAACAAATGCGTTACTTTCATTCGAAGAGTTTGGTGCAAGATTTAATGATCTGCAAGCTGTGCAAATTAGTACAGATGGTGTTAATTTCACAACTATTGCAGATAATTTAAATTATCAGGTTTTAGCACAGGCTGGAGGTTCATCATACCCAAATCCTAGTTTAAGAGAGATAAATCTTTCTAGCTTTTTGTCTGTTCCTGGTGCAAATGCTAGTACAGTATGGATTAGATTTAGTTGGACAACCAATTTCCCTACTTCAGCGACTAATCCAAATGTATGGATTACCTATGGTTGGTTCATAGATGATGTAAAAATATATTCTACTCCTGCAAATGCTATTTCTATGACTGAGGAAGTTATGGGTGGATGGTGGGTGGAATACTTAAATGCTGGAGGTATAGGACAAGATTATACATTTAATCCACTCTCCCAAGCTACTGCTAATCCATATGCTTTTGAAGCTGTTATTAGTAATGAAGGTACGGTTTCTCAAGAAGTAACTATGTATGCTGATGTCTTTGATGCAACTGGAAGTTCTGTATTTACTACTAGTTCTAATCCTATAACATTAGGTGCTGCCGAGCAAGATACTTTTGTTTGTTCTTCTTTCTTTACCCCAACTAATACAGATGCATATCAAATACAAATGTGGAGTGTTGCTGATTCTTTAGGTTTAGGAGTTAAATATACTTATTCAGATACTGCAATAAAAGAAACTATTGTAACTGACGTAGGAACTGTATTTGGAAATGTATACGGTAAAGATTATAATAATTCTTTTGGATATAGAAAAATAGGTACAAGTAGTGGAGGAGCTGAATCAGCTACTAGTTTTGATATATTTACTGACGAGACATTATATACTATAGACGCATATATTTCTGATTGGTCTGTTCCTGGCTCAGTTGTATATGGAGTATTATATGAGAATGATGCAACATCAACTACTCCAATTTTAGTAGATCAGACAGATGATTACATTATACAAGCATCAGATGTAGATAATTGGATTTCATTAGCTTTTTCTGCTCCTGTTGATTTATTTACGGGAACAAGTTATAGAATTGCAGTTGGAGGCTACCTTCATCCAACAGATAGTGTTGGAATTGATGCATCTGTAGGAGATGGATCTTATTCTTCCCAGTCTTGGTATGATACAGATGATGCAATGGGTAATGGTACTCCTACTTGGTATGGTACATCTTTTATTCCAATGATGAGAATGAGTTTCGACCCATCTAGCGTTCCACCACCTAGCTCCGTAAGTAATGTTGAACAAAGTATTTTTAGTTTATATCCTAATCCAACAAATGGAGAGGTTAATATTAAATTAAATCAACAAGGAAAATGTAAAGTAAAACTTATAAATACTTTAGGTCAGGTTGTATTTAGTACAACTTTAGGTAGCTTGAGTAGTGACATAGATTTATCAAATTTGGATAAAGGTATTTATACTATTGAATTAGAAAAAGATCAAAAAGTATTTAGTGAAAGATTAATTTTGCAGTAGATTTATTAGTATCTACATATTTTAAATAGAAACCCGCATTTTTAATGCGGGTTTTTTTTAATGACGTCCAATAAAAGAATAAAAAAAGCGGAAGACTTTCTCAAAATGAGATGAATTCCGCTTTTGTGGTGCTACCAAGATTCGAACTAGGGACACATGGATTTTCAGTCCATTGCTCTACCAACTGAGCTATAGCACCAACTTATTTTAGTGCAAATTTAATTGTTTTTTTTAGTTAACGAAATATTTTAATTAAATCATAATATCACCTACTTATTTCATATTTTTGAATAATCTAATTGTTATATCATTTTGAAGTTAATAATAGACATAGGTAATACTAATACTAAACTTGCCATATTTGATGATAAGAAAATTGTTAAAACAATTATTCTTGCTAATTTAGAACTTACATTAATTAAAAATTTTTTAGGTAAAATTATTATAAGCTCTACAATTATTTCTTGTGTTAAAGCAGTGGATAATAATATTATGAATATTGTAAATCATTTTAATGCATATCTTTTTAATGAATCTACTAAAATACCGATTGATAATAAATATAAAACTCTAAATACATTAGGTAATGACAGAATTGCGGCAGTTATTGGCGCTATTTACCTGTTTCCTAAAAAGGATGTTTTAGTATTTGATGCTGGTACTTGCTTAACAATTGATTTTGCTAATAAAAATAAACAATATTTGGGTGGTAGAATTTCACCTGGTATTTCTATGAGATATCACGCTTTACATAATTTTACCGCTAAATTACCGTTATTAGAATATGATGAAAAATACATGTATGTCGGAAATGATACAAATACTTCTATTATTTCTGGTGTTCAGCAAGGTATATTGGCAGAAGTTAAGAGTATAATTTTAGATTATAAATCATGTAATCATGAAACAATAATAATTTTTACTGGAGGAGACAGTGTTTTCTTTGAAAAGGAATTAAAAAATAGCATATTTGCAGAGCCAAATTTAGTTTTAATAGGACTCAATGAGATATTAGATTATAATGATTAGAAGATTATTTTTTTTAGCAATATTTTTTGTGGTTTGTTGTGATTTATATTCACAGATCGCGACAAGCTCTCATTATTCTCGTTTTGGACTAGGAGAACTATATGTTCAAGGAAATCCCATTTATAATAGTTTATCTAATGCTACATCAGCTATCAATAATCCAAAAACTATTAATCCAGGTAATCCAGCATCATATTCTTCATTTACTTCAAAATCATTTTTGTTATCTACTGGAGGTTGGCATCAAACAACTAAAATGGAAAATAATACTTCCGAACAAATAGTTAATAATAATGGATTTAGTCATTTTATTATGGGATTCCCAATATCTGAAAAGGTTGGTTTTAGTGCTGGTATTATTCCTTTTAGTTCTATTGGTTATAACATTAACACAAGTTTAAATGAATCAATTAATGTTCAAAGCGCTAATTATTCTGGAGATGGTGGAATTAGTAAAATATATTTTGGTAGTGCTTATAAATTATCAGATGAATTGTCAATTGGTTTAAATGCGTCATATTTATTTGGAAGTTTAAATAGAAGAAAAGAATTAGTTTACCAAGATGGAACATTTTTTAATAGCAGATCAAATAATAAAATCAGCCTAAAAGGTTATATTTATGAGTTAGGAGTGATGTTTAAAAAATTATTAAATGATAATGAAGAGTATGCTATAGGTCTTTCCGCATACAATAATACTTCAGTTAGTGCAAATAAAACAGAGTTATTAGAATCATTTAGATATGTTGGTGTTACTGAACTTGTAAAAGATACTTTTGTAAATACTTCGCAGTATGGGCAAATATTTCTTCCAAGAAGTATTAATGTTGGAGTTTCATACATGAAAGATAAAAAATGGTTATTACTTGCCAATTATAATATTCAGTATTGGAGTAATTATAAAATTTTTGATGAAGAAGGCGATTTAGAAAATAGTCAGACCTTTTCATCAGGAATAGAATATACTCCAGACTATAACTCATTTACAGATTATTATAAGACTATAAATTATCGTCTTGGAATTTCATACAAGATGTATCCATTAAAATTTAATGATTATCAATTAGAGGAAAAAAGCTTAAGTTTTGGTTTTGGTTTACCATATAAGAAATCAGCAACTAAGTATGATATTTATTGCGTCTTAGGAACTAGAGGTACTACAAATAAAAATTTAATAGAAGAAAATTTTTTTAGAATTGGACTAGCTATCTCATATTATGATACATGGTTTAGAAAATTAAAGTATGATTAAATGAAAAATATTAAAAGTTTTTTTGTGTTATTAATTTGTGTTTTGTTGTTTAACACTACACATTCACAATCTAAATATGGAAATGATAGTCTTGCTTGTATGGAAAGTAGGGCTATTTATAATATGCATTATAAACAAAAAAATTATGATTTTGCAATTCCTTCTTGGAGAAAGGCTTTTAATATTTGTCCAGCATCATCAGAAAATATTTTTATCCATGGACCAAAGATGATGAAGCATAAAATGAAGATAGACCCTCAAAATAAATTATTGTACTTAGACACACTTATGTTGATTTTTGATAAAAGAATAGAGTATTTTGGTAAGGAAGGATATGTTTTAGGTTTAAAGGGATATGAGTTAGTTATTGCAAATCCAAAAAGAAGTCAAGAAGCATTTAATATGTTATCAAAATCTATTGATTTGCAAGGTAATAAATCTGGGCCACAACAAGTTTATGGTTATTTTAAGGCTATTGTTAATCTTGAGAGAGCTGGAATTAAAAATGAAACAGATGTTTTAGAAGCTTACTCTTATATAATGCAAATTATTGATTATAATATTCAAAATGAGTCGAAGCAAACAAAATATTTTGTTAAGTATATAGATAAAATTGAGAGTATTTTTGCAAATTATGCTAATTGTGATGATTTATCAAATCTTTTTTCTTCAAAGTATGAAGATTCAAAAGAAGACATTACTTTTTTAAATAGAGCTGCAAAACTATTGTCCGATAAGGATTGTACTAATTCAGAATTATTCTTTAATATTTCTACTCAATTATATTCATTAGAGCCGACTCCTCAAGCTGCATACCAGATGTCTAAGATGAATTTATCAAGAGGGAAAATATCCAATGCAATTAATTATGCAATTGAAGCGTTAGATTTAGAGGATGATGTTGATAAAAAGGCAAAAATTCATATATTATTAGCTGAATCATATCGGATGTCAGGAGCATATCATTCTGCAAAAGCAGAAGTTTATAAAGCACTTGATATTAAAAAAGGTTGGGGTAAAGCATATATTACTTTAGGTAATATTTATGTTTCAGGAGCTAAAAAATGTGGTAATGCTTTTCAACAGTCAGCAGTCTTTTGGGTTGCAGTTGATACATTTAAAAAGGCATTGAATGATGAGAAATATAGAGATAATGCAAGTAGAAGTATTAATACATATTCAAAACAGTTTCCTAACAAGGAAGCATGTTTTTTTAACGGATTAGAAGAAGGTCAGAAATATTTTGTAGAATGTTGGATAAATCAATCTACAATTGTACGTACAAGAGATTAAATGATTAAAAAAACATACTTTCTTATTTTTTTGTTGTTGAGTTGTACTAATGATCCAAATCTATTAAAAGAGTTTATATCTGAAAATCATTTGCCAATTGAGCAGATTACCGATGCAGAATTATTGCATACAGAAAATGGAAAGCTTAAAGTTAAAATCTTTGCTGGTAAAATTGAACGTTTTACTGATAAACAGCCAGAGTTATTTTTTTCTAAAAATATAAAAATATTTTTTTACAATGAATCTGAAGAAATTCAATCAAAATTATACTCTGAGAATGCAACAGTAGATAAAAAAAGTAAAATAATGGTGGCATATAATAATGTTAATCTTATTGGTAATGACAATAGAAGTTTAGAAACCGAAGAGCTAATTTGGGATCAAGTTAGTGATAGAATTTACACTGAAAAAGATGTAAAAATAACTACTAATAACGAGATAATATCTGGTAAAGGATTTTATGCTTCACCCGATTTTACTAAATATGAAATTACTAATATTAATGGTACTTTTGATGTTATAGATGAGTTAGAATAAATTTTATTATTTTTAGATATGCTTACATCTTATGCAATTATTGCATTATTATTTTCAGCATTTTTCAATGGTGTTGAAATTGCATTTATTTCCGCTAATAAGTTACAATTAGAGCTAGATAAGGAAAAAGGACGTTTTACATCTAAAATGATTTCTTTTTTTAGTAAAAATGAATCAGATTTTATTGCAACTATTGTAATTGTAAACAATATTGCATTGGTTATCTATGGAATAGTTATGACTGAAATTTTAATTCCATATTTATATTTTTTTGATAATGATTTGTTGTTATTATTAGTGCAAACAGTAATTACAACAATTATTGTACTAGTTACAGCTGAGTTTTTGCCAAAATCTATTTTTAGGGTTTTTTCAAATTCTATTTTAAAAATATTTTCTATACCAATTTTTATAACATTTGTTTTATTTAGGCCTTTGGCTATTTTTTTATTAAGACTTGCATCTTTTTTATTGAAATTTTTTTTAAAACAAGATGTATCTAAAGATAAACAGGTTTTTGGTAAAACAGATTTAGATGATTTTTTAAGTAATTTAAAATCAACAGAAGATGGAGAAGAAAAGAGAGTTGAGGTTGAAATGCTTCAAAATGTTTTAGATCTTTCGGAAAAGAAGGTTAGAGAGTGTATGGTCCCAAGAACTGAGATTATTGCTGTAGACATTCTTTCTTCTATTAAAGACCTTACAAATATATTTATAGATACAAAATTTTCTAAAATATTGGTTTTTAAGGGAAGCATAGATAATATAATAGGTTATATTCACTCTTCAGATCTTTTTAAACAACCTAAAACATTAAGATCTGTTTTACTTCCACTGCCATTTGTGCCTGAAAGCATGAATGCGATGGATTTACTTAATCAGTTTATAGAGACTAATAAGGGTATTGCTGTAGTTCTTGATGAATTTGGTGGCACTTCAGGGATGTTAACTATTGAAGATGTAACTGAAGAAATAGTAGGGGAGATTTTGGATGAATATGATGTAGATGATATAACCGACAAAAAAGTTAGTGAAAATAAGTATCATTTTTCTGCACGCTTAGATGTTGAGTATATAAATAAAAAATATAATTTAAATCTTCCTGAATCTGAACATTATGAAACATTAGCGGGATTAATTTTGTGTCACCAGGAAGAAATTCCTAATTTAAATGATGTAATAGTCATCGAAAATTTTAAATTTACTATAAATCAGGTGAATGACACTGCAATTCAAGAAGTATATTTAGAAATTGAAAGTCCTGATTAAGTTACTTTATGAAGAGTATTATTAAATAAACATATTGTATATTCGCGAAATATTTAAAATTTACTTATGGCAACATTAGGAAAAATTAGAAATAGATCAGGCTTATTATTAGCAGTAATTGGTTTTGCAATGCTGGCATTTATACTAACAGATTTTATGAATTCATTAGGATCAGGAAATAGAGGTAGTGTTTATGTTGGTGAAATATTCGGAAAGGATATATTATACCAGGAATATGAGAAAAAAGTTGAAGAAGGTATTAATAATTGGAAATCTCAAAACCAACAAGGGATACTCAGTCAGGTAGTTATTGGTCAGATAAGAGAACAGATGTGGGACCAATATGTTAGAGAAAAAGTAATGGATAAAGAATATGATAATTTAGGTATCTCAGTTTCTGATGATGAGTTTTTCGAGCTTTTACAAGGGGTGAATGTACATCCTCAAATATCACAAGTACCTGCTTTTCAAGATCCTAGTACAGGTCAGTTTGACAGAACAAAAGTTATTGCTTATTTAAAACAAATTGACCAAGATCAAACAGGAGAGGCTCGTATTAGGTGGTTGGCATTTCAAGAATATTTAATAGGTTTAATTAAAAAATCAAAATATAATACATTGATTAATAATTCAATGTATGTTACTAGTCAAGAAGCTCAAAATAATTATAATGAAAAATTACAAACTTGTGTTTTTGATTATGTTGCTATACCTTTTTCTAGCATAAACGATTCTATTGTCAAGCCGACTGAAAAACAAATTAAGACATATTATAACGATAATAAGGAAAATTATAAACAGGATGAATCAAATGATGTAGATTTTGTTGTTTTCTCTGTTTTTCCTTCTGCTGATGACGATGAATTTACACGTCTTTCATTACAGGAGTTAAAGTCGGATTTTAATCTTTATGAAGACTATGAATTAATGGTAAAGAGAAATTCTGATAATAGATCTACTACTTTTCGTTACACAACTAAAGAAAATTTGCAGGACACAGAACATAAAGAATTGTTTGAAGAAAAAGAAGGTTTAGTTATAGGACCATATTTAGCTTCTAAAGGAGTATATAGATTATCTAAGTTAGTATCAGTTCAGAATCGTCCTGATTCTGTATCAGCACGACACATATTATTAAAGCCTTCAGAAACTGTAAGTTTAGATTCTATTTATGTTCGTTTAGAAGAGTTTAAATCTCAAATAAAAAAAGGATTTGATTTTGGTGATTTAGCACAATTACATTCAGAAGATAAAAGTACAGCTATTAAGGGAGGAGATCTTGGATGGTTTCAAGAGGGAGTTATGGTTGATTCATTTAACGAAGCATGTTTTACTTCAAAAAAAGGAGAATTAAAAATCGTAGAATCACAGTTTGGTGTTCATTTAATAGAGGTCAATATGTTAAGTAAGCCCATACGTAAGGTGAAAATTGCATCAATTGACAGATTTGTAGAGCCAAGTACAGAAACGTATAATAGATACTACACTCAAGCCGCGCAATTTGCTGGTAAAATTTTAAATGAAAAAATTCCTTTTGATACTTTAGTAAATAAGCAGAATTTGTTGAAACGTAGTGATCAAAAAGTATCAATTAATAAGCAAAGCATAGCAGGAATACCTAATTCTAGAGAACTTGTTAGGTGGTTAAATAAAAGTGATGCAGGAAATGTTTCTGAGGTGTTTCAGTTTGATAATATGTATGTTGTAGCTTATTTAACTAAAAAACATCAAGAAGGTTATATTCCATTACCAGAAGTTAAAGAAGAAATAGCATCTATAGTTATTAACGAAAATAAGTTAGATTACATTAATTCAATTACTAAGGATACCGACCTTGATAGAATTGCAAAGAGTAATAACCAAGTAGTTGTCCAGGGAGCAGTAGCAAATATGAATGACATGACTATACAAAAAGTTGGTTATGAGCCAAAATTAGTTGGGGCTGTCTTTGGGTTGGAATCATCAGTTCTTTCCCCTCCAGTCAAAGGTAAAAATGCAATATTTTATTTTAATGTAGTTTCTAAAGATGAAAATGTTTCTACTAACAATACTTTGCAAATAAAAAGAGATATAAAAAAGTCAGATTTTGCGAATGCTCAGGGTGCAGTGTATAATGTTTTAAAGGATAATGCAAATGTTAAAGATTATAGATCTGAATTTTATTAATTATCTCAACATTTGAAGTCTGTACGAGTCTAAGTTAAGAAAAATAAATAATAGCAAAGTAAAACCAATAAGTGAAGAGCCTCCATAACTTATAAATGGAAGAGGTATACCTATTGTTGGTATTAATCCAATTGTCATACCAACATTAATTAATAAGTGTAAAAATAATATTGAAGCAACACTATATCCGTATATTCTGCTGAAGTTAGATCTTTGTCTCTCCGCTAAAAAAAGAATTCTCACGAGTAGTCCGGTATATAGCAAAAGAAAAAACAGACTACCAATAAATCCCCATTCCTCTCCAATTGTACAAAATATGAAGTCCGTACTTTGTTCAGGCACAAAGTCAAATCTTGTTTGTGTTCCATTTAAGAAGCCTTTTCCTAATAATCCCCCAGATCCTATAGCAATTTTTGATTGAATCAAATTATATCCAGCTCCATGTGGGTCAAAATCTTTTCCTAACAATATATTTATTCTTTTTCTTTGATGTGGAGCCAATCCTTCATTAAAGATATAATCAACACTATAAACAAATGCTGATGATCCAATCAGCACACTAGAAATAAATAATATCTCATATTTTTTCTTTTTGGAAAATAAAAAGATTAAAAAAGAAATCCCAATTAAAATTCCAATTATAATTATTTTATTTATTAATAGAGTTAATATAAAAAGTATAATACTAATTAAGCCAACTATTAAAATATTTCCAGATAAGCCTTCTCTGTATAATACAAAAATAAATCCAGAATATATTAAAGCAGTACCTAAATCATTTTGAGCAATAATTAATAAAAAGGGTAATAAAATTATTATATATGTTCTAATTTTTTGTGTGAATGATATTTTTTTAATATAAATATTATTGTAGTATTTTGCTAAAGCAAGAGCTGTTGCAAATTTTGCAAATTCCGAAGGCTGAAATTTAAATACCCCAAGATTGAACCATGATTTTGCACCACCAACAATATTTCCACTAAATAAAACAACAATTAACATGATTACAATAACAATATATAGTAGATATGATAATGAATAGTAAAATTTCCAGTCTATAATTAAATTGACTATTGCAATTATAATAGCTAAAGCAATAAATAAAAGTTGTTTTCCATATCTAGTACTTAAGTCAAGTAGTAACTTACTATCTTCATTGTATTGTGATGCATAAATATTTATCCATCCAAAAAAAATAAGTATAATGTATAGTGTAATACTTATCTTATCAATATTTGCAAAAATATTTTTAGCTGCTCTCATTTTATAGTCAGATTACCATTAAGGATAAATTTTTCTTGCTCAATGTTATAAATTGTCTTCATTAAATATTTTTCAATCATTAATGCTCCAATTGGCGCAGCCCATGTAGATCCCCATCCTCCATTTTCTACATAAACAGCAATTGCAATTTCAGGATTTTTTTTTGGAGCAAATGCAATAAATATTGAATGATCATCGCCATGTGGATTTTGAGCCGTACCTGTTTTTCCACATATTTCAAAATTAATGTTTTTACAGTTTTTTGCAGTTCCATCTTTTCCACTTACTACTTTTTGCATACCATTAATTATTGGATCAAAATATTTTTTTTCAATACTACAATACTTTTTAGTAGTAAAGTTACTATCAATAGTATTTTTAGCAGAAATATTTTTAACTATATGAGGAGTATAATAAAATCCTCGATTTGCTATTATTGCGGTCATATTTGCCATTTGGATTGGTGTCATTAATAGCTCTCCTTGTCCTATAGCCATAGAGATAATAGTATTTGCATTCCAACTTCCTCTATACAGCGAATTGAAATAATTAGATTTTGGTAGTTTTCCTTTATTTCCAACAGTAAAATCATTATTCATAAAACTTCCTATTCCAAAACTTGCAACATGACTATACCAACTATCATATGCTTTTAATGTAGAACGAAACTTGTTAAAATACTGATTATATATATTACAAAAGAATGTATTACATGAAATTTCAATACTTTTTAATAGGTTAACATAATCTTTATGTGGATGGCATCCTACCTTTTTATTATTTCCATATTCATATCCATTATTACATCTTAATATAGTGTTGTCTTTAACAATGCCTTCTTGAAGTGCAATTAATCCATTTATTAGTTTAAATGTAGAACCAGGTGGATATACTCCTTGAAGAGCTCTGTTAAAAAGAGGTTTGTTTGGATTTTCTAAAAGATTTATATAGTTTTTTGAACGCTCTCTTCCAACAAGTAAGTTAGGGTCAAATGTAGGTGAAGATATTAAACACAAGATTTCTCCTGAAGAAGGTTCTATTGCAACAATTGCACCAACTTTATTTTTCATTAATTGTTCTCCATATACTTGAAGTTGAATATTAATAGTTGAAATTAATTGATTTCCAGTAATTGGCAATGTATCAAATTTCCCATTTTGAAATTTACCTTGCTCTCTATTATGTACATCTACTAGCTTTATAGACATACCTTTTTTACCTCTTAAGAATTTTTCATAAGCTGCTTCAATACCACTTATACCTGTTAAATCTCCTTTAATATAATATTTGTCATTTTTTGTTTTTTTCTCATCTACTTCTCCCAAGTATCCTACTACATGTGAAGCAGTTTTATAAGGATAATTTCTCATTGTTATTTTTTTGAGATAAAAACCTGGAAAGAGAAATAATTTTTCTGATAAAGTGCTAGCTGTTTCTAAACTAAGATGCTTTATAAAAACACTTTCTTTATATTTAGAATATTTTGCTGCTAAATTAAATTTTTCATCAAACTCAGTATTACTTATTGATAGAAGTTTACAGAAGGTAAGTGTATCAAACTTATCTTTATTAAATTCTCTTGGAATTATCATCAAATCATATGCAGGTGAATTTGTTACAATTAGATTACTGTCTCTATCATAAATTAATCCTCTAACTGCTTGTTGAACTTCATAACGTAAAACATTACTATTAGCAGAATATTTATAATTTTCATTGATTACTTGTATGTAAAAAAGTCTGATGATAAATATTACTATACATAAAATAAAAATAGTTATGATGATATTATATCTATTCTTATAATTATTCATTTTCTTTTTTCAAATAATTGAGTTATAATAATTAAAATAAGTGTAACTATAACACTTAAAAAGCTTTTTAAAATAATATTAAAATTAATATCTAGGTGTGTAATTATAAATAATAGTACATGATGTATTGTTGTAAGAATTGAAGTAAATATCATAAATGATTTAGGGCCAACTTTATTTAAAGTTATTTTATCAGTTTCTGATAAAACATTGTGAGGAATAGTTAGTTTACTAATTAGTGGCTTCATAAATGCCATAAATACTAAGGCCGTTGAATGAAAACCTATCGAATTAGAAAATAAATCTATTATAAAACCTACAAAAAAAGCATACAAAAGAAGACTCCACTTATGTGTTGACAAAGGAAGAGTAATTACAAGTATAATATAAAGAAATGGGTTAATAAATGTGAAGAATAATATTTCATTTAGTATAAGTACTTGGATTATTACAAATAGAAATGTTTGAGAAATATATGTTATTAAATTATTATTCATTAATGTTTATTTTTTTTTCTAGCTGTAATTGTTCAGATTTTTCATTAGAATAGATTATATAAACGTAATTTAATTTATTGAAATCTTCAAACAATGAGACGGTTGTATTATAGAAGCCATCTTCTTTATTTTTTTTAATATAGCTTATTTCTCCTATATCAATATCTTCTGGAAAGATCGTGCTATGACTATTAGTTGTAATGGTATCTCCTAAAGAAATAGGTACGTGACTAGGGAAATTCTCTATGCTTACCGACCTATAATCAAAGCCATTCCATTTAAGTATGCCATTATGATTATTTTTTTTAAGCTTAATACTAATTGAAGATTTTTTATGAAGCAGTGATAATCCTACAGAGTAATTTTGGCTAACAGAATGTACGATACCTATTGTTCCTTGGTGTGTTATAACACCCATCCCTTCTTTTACACCATGAACTCTCCCTTTGTTTAGTGTGAAAAAATTATTTCTTTTGCTGATAGAGTTGTTAATAATCTTAGCTGATAAGTAGTTGAACTTATTTGTATTCAGATTGAGAGAGTCAATTATGGATGATTGTTTATACAATAAAGAATTAAGTTTAGCATTTTCATTTGCCAATTGATTATTAATTTTTTTTAATGAAATATAATCAGAATATATAGACATATAATAGTTAATATATCCTTTATACTGTATACTAGCTTTTATGATTCTATTAGATTGATAATTGTTATTATTAATTAGAAGAAAAATGGAAAATCCTTCTATTAAAACAAATAGTAAAAAAAAATGATTAATCTTAATAAACCGCAGTAGGTTATACATTTTTTTTAATAGGCTATTGGATTAGGAAAGTATAATTTTCAGTATTTTTTAATGCAATTCCTGTTCCTCTTGCAACTGCTCTAAGTGGATCTTCAGCAACATATACAGGTAATTTCGTTTTTCTTGAAATTCTTTTATCTAATCCTCTAAGCATAGAACCACCTCCAGTTAGATATAAGCCCTCATTATAAATATCTGCAGAAAGCGCAGGTGGAGTATTAAATAAAGCACTCATTACAGCCTCTTCAATTTGTTCAATCGAATTGTTTAATGCTCCTGCAATTTCTTTATAAGTCACAATAATTTCTTTTGGGATTCCGCTCATTAAATCTCTACCATGTACTGCATAATTTGGTGGAGGTTCATCTAATTCGGTAAGTGCAGAGCCTACGTTAATTTTGATTTGCTCAGCCATAATGTCACCAACAGCGATATTATGTCGTGTTTTCATATAGCTTTTTATATTATCAGTAAATTCATCACCTGCAACTCTAATTGATTTATCACAAACTATCCCGCCTAATGAGATAACTGCTATTTCAGTTGTACCCCCACCAATATCGATTACCATATTTCCTTTAGGTTCAAGTACATCAATTCCGATTCCGATAGCAGCAGCCATAGGTTCATGAATTAACCAAACATCTTTTGCCCCTGCATGTTCTGCTGAATCGATTACCGCTCTCTTTTCTACTTCGGTAACACCTGAAGGAATACATATGACCATTTTTAATGCTGGAGAAAGTATTGATCTTTTCTTTTGAATCATATCAATAAAGCCTCTAATCATTTGCTCTGAAGATTGAAAATCTGCAATTACACCATCTTTTAAAGGACGTAATGTTTCTATTTCTTTATGAGTTTTTCCATGCATCTGTTGAGCTTTTTTACCAATTGCAACAACTTCACCTGTTCTGATATTTTTTGCTACAATTGAGGGTTGGTCAACAACAACTTTATCATTATGAATTATTAATGTATTAGCAGTTCCTAAATCGATAGCGATAGCTTCTTGCATAAAATCAAAAAATCCCATATATATTATTTTAATGTTTAAAATGTCTTATTCCTGTCAGTACCATTGATATATTTTTTTTGTTGCAGTATTCAATTGATAAATGATCTTTTATTGAGCCGCCAGGTTGTATTACTGCAGTAATACCTTCTTTTTCTGCGAGTTCTACACAATCTGGAAAAGGGAAAAAAGCATCTGAGGCCATAACAGCTTTATTTAAATTAAATCCAAACTCTTCAGCTTTTTTAACTGCTTGTTTAAGTGCATCTACTCTAGAAGTTTGTCCAGTTCCACTTGAAATTAATTGTTTGTTTTTTGCAAATACAATAGTATTAGATTTAGTGTGCTTACAAATTTTAGAAGCAAAAACTAAATCTTCAAATTGTTGTTCGCTAACTTTTTTATTTGTAACAGTTTTCATTATATCTTTGGAATCTGTTATATCATCCTTATCTTGATATAGTATTCCATTTAGTGCAGTTCTAAATTGATTTGTTGGTAATTTTTTTGTTTTTTGTTGAAGTAAAATTCTATTTTTATTTGATTTTAAAAGCTCTAATGCGTTATTTGAAAAAGATGGAGCAATTAATACTTCACAAAATAATTTATTTATTTCTTTTGCGGTTTCTAAATCAATTTCTCTGTTAGTTATCAGTATCCCACCAAAAGCAGAAATAGGATCTCCTGCAAGAGCATCTTTCCAAGCATCAATAAGATTATTTCTGCTGGATGCGCCACAAGCATTATTATGTTTTAAAATTATGAAAGTGGTTTCGTTAAACTCATTAATAAGATTAACAGCTGCATCGACATCTAAAAGATTATTGTATGATATTTCTTTTCCATTTAATTTAGTAAAAATTGAGTCTAAGTCACCAAAATATACACCTGACTGATGAGGATTTTCTCCATAACGTAATTTTTTACCACTAAGAATACTTTTTTTAAAAATTAAAGAATTTTCATTATTAAAATAATTAAAAATAGCCGTATCGTAATGTGAAGAAATATTAAATGCATGACTAGCAAAATATTTTCTTTCTTTAATTGACGTTACTGCTCCATTTGTATTTATTAAATCTAGAAAAGATGCATATTGCTTCATATCAGAAATAACCATTACATCTTTAAAGTTTTTAGCTGCAGCACGTATCAGTGAAATCCCTCCAATATCAATTTTTTCTATTATTTCTTGTTGACTAGCATTTGAAGAAACGGTTTTTTCAAAGGGATACAAATCAACAATAACTAAATCAATTTCAGGAATATTGTATTTGTTTAATTGTTTTTTATCACTTTCTAGCCCTCTTCTAGAAAGTATTCCTCCAAATATATTTGGATGCAATGTCTTAACTCTTCCATCTAATATGGAAGGAAATGATGTGAGGTCTTCTACTTTATTAACAGGAACTCCTTGTTTTTCTATAAAATTTTGTGTTCCTCCTGTAGAATAGATAGAGATATTTAATTCATGTAACTTCTTAATAATGGTATCTAGTCCATCTTTGTTAAACACTGAAATGAGCGCATTTTTAATTATTCTATTTCCTGACATATTTTTTGTTTAGATACTCTATGCAATTTTAATTAAATCCTAGATGATTTAAAAGTGATTGGTAAGCAAAAAAAGAGATTGTTGATAAGTTATTTTATATTGTTGATAGCGTTATATATAATTATATAAATATTATTTTGTATTTAAGATTTTATTACAAACTATAAGTGATTCTTCGATTGACAAAATATTTTTTATTTTAATTGAAAGTTTACCCTTTTTTTCACTTATTTGACAATTATTAGGATTATACTTTAAATAATTTAATGTTTTTTTAAATGTATTTGAATGAAAAAATTCAGAATCTGATTTAGACGTAAAATAGGCATGCATGTTATTATTTTTAAGTGAAATTCGTTCAAACCCTATTTTTTTAGCAGTCCATCTTAGCCTGATAGCATTACACACACTATTAATTTCTTTTGGAACTTTACCAAATCTATCATTAAGTTTTTTTATAAAATCTTCAATTTCTAATTCTTTCGTAAAACTATTTAGTTCTTTGTAGAGATTTAATCTTTCACTAATGTTAGTTACATATGTGTCAGGTATTAAAATTTCTAAGTCAGTATCTAACTGGCAATCTTTCACATAAAATAATTGTTCTTTATTAGAAAATAATTCTTGAAATTTTTCTTGTTTTAGTTCCTCTATTGCTTCATTCAATATTTTTTGATACGTTTCAAATCCCATATCATTTATAAAGCCAGATTGGTCAGCACCAAATAAATCACCTGCTCCTCTTATATCTAAATCTCGCATCGCAATTTTAAATCCACTTCCTAAATTTGAGAATTTTTCTAGTGAAAGCAATCTTTTTCTACTTTGATCTGAAAGAGTATGTAGTGCTGGACTAATTAAATAGCAAAATGCTTTTTTATTTGATCTTCCTACTCGTCCTCTCATTTGATGTAGTTCACTTAATCCAAAATTTTGTGCATTATTAATAATAATTGTATTAGCATTTGAAACATCTACTCCGTTTTCAATTATTGTAGTGGAAACTAAAATGTCAAAATTTCCTTCAATAAAATCAATCATAAGTTCTTCCAGTTTTTTACCTTCCATTTTTCCATGTCCAATCCTTATTTTAGAATTAGGAAATAAACTTTGAAGCATGCTACCTACTTCATTAATATTTTCTATTCTGTTATGTATAAAAAAAACTTGACCATTTCTAGAAATTTCATATCTTATTGCATCTCTAATTTTTTCTTGGCTCATACCAATTATTACTGTTTCAACAGACTGTCTGTTTGGTGGCGGTGTGTTAATAATTGATAAATCTCGAGCACCTAACAATGAAAATTGCAATGTTCTAGGAATGGGTGTTGCAGTTAGTGTTAATGTATCAATATTTTGCTTTATTAACTTAATTTTGTCTTTAATACTCACTCCAAATTTTTGCTCTTCATCAATAATAAGTAGTCCAAGATCTATAAAATGAACATCTTTACTTACTATTCTGTGTGTGCCAATTAGAATATCTATATCTCCTTTGGCTACTTTTTGTATTGTTTCTTTTTGTTCTTTTTTAGTTTTAAATCTACTTATATAATCAATATTACAAGGAAAATTGCTAAATCTTTTCTTAAAGGTTTTGTAGTGTTGTAGAGCCAATACTGTTGTTGGAACCAATATTGCGACTTGTTTGCTATCAGCAACAGCTTTAAAAGCTGCTCGAATAGCAATTTCAGTTTTTCCAAATCCAACATCACCACATATAAGCCTATCCATTGGAGATGATTTTTCCATATCTTCTTTTACTGAGATGGTAGCTTTATTTTGATCAGGCGTATCTTCATACATAAATGAAGCTTCAAGTTCATGTTGTAAATAAGTGTCTGGAGAAAACTGAAAGCCTGTTTGTAATTTTCTTTTTGCATATAGTTTTATTAAATCAAAAGCAATTTTTTTAACTTTTGTTTTTGCTTTTAGTTTTGTTTTTTGCCAAGCAGGTGAGCCTAGTTGATTAATTTTTGGCTCCAAGCCTTCTTTTCCTGAAAATTTTGAGATTTTATGTAAAGCATGTACACTTATATATAGAATATCTCCTTGTTTATATAATATTTTTATTACTTCTTGATACTTTCCATTATTTTCTATTTTATGTAATCCTTCAAACTTTCCAATTCCATGATCTATATGAGTTACAAAATCACCAATTTTAAGAGAATTAAGTTGCTTAATAGTTATAGCTTGATCATTAGTAAATTTAGTTCTTGATTTGAATTTGTGATAACGATCAAAAATTTGATGATCAGTATAAATTGCTTGATTATTAGTATAATCAATATAACCTTCCTGTAATGTTAATTGAATACATTTATATTGTAGTTTTTCTTGTGTATTTTCAAAAATAGCTTTAAGTCTTTCTTCCTGCTCTTTAGAAGAGCACAGAATAATATTTGTTAGGCCTTTGTGTTGATTAGTTAATAAATTTTCTTTTAATATATCAAATTGCTTGTTAATTTTGGTTATTGCTGTTGTATTAATGTTAATTATATTATCACTTTTAAAATATGAATTATTATTATTTTCAACTATGCGAAATTGTTCTAATTCTTCCAAAAAATTATAGCCACTAGTAAATAAATGTTCAGGTTTTAAATGTTTTACATGATTATCTAACAAATTTTTGTACTGTATGCTAGCTTTATTTAAATTTTCATTTATTACATCTTCAGTGTATTTAATATCTTTAATCCAAACTACAGAATTTTTTGGCAAATATTCTAGAAAACTAACTTGTGAATTTATGTTTCTTTTTGCTTGTATATTTGGAATGATTTTAATTTTTTTTTCAGTTTTAACTGAAAGTTGTGTGTTAATGTTAAATGATCTAATACTTTCAATTTTAGTATCAAAGAATTCTAATCTAAATGGGTTTTCGTCTGCAAAGGAAAAAACATCTACAATTCCACCTCTTATAGAATATTGTCCAGCTTGAATTACAAAATCAACTTTTTCAAAATTTAGGTTACAAAACATTTTTTCTAAATTATTAATTTTTAAATTTTGATCTTGAAACAAAATAATTGTTTGATTCTTTAGTTCTTTTCTGCTTATTACTTTTTCTGAAATAGCTTCTGAGTAGGTTACAATTATTGGATTTTTTGTGTGATTTATTTTGTTTAATACTTCAGATCTAAGCAAAATATTTGCATTATCAGTCTCTTCTACATGATATGGCCTTCTGTATGATGATGGGAAGAAAAGGAACTCACTTCCTAGAAGATTTTCTATATCATTAATAAAGTACGACGCTTCTTCTTTATCACGAAAAATAAAGACTTGAGGAGTATTAATTTGATTTATAATTGAAGCTGCAGTTACAGCATATGAAGAACCAATTAAATTATAGATTTGTACTTTGGCTTGATGATTTTTTAGAACTGATTTTAATTTAATTGTTTGTTTCGGTATTCCAAAGTAAGATATAATTGGGGTCTTTGTTGTCAATTAAATTGAATTAATTTCATTCATCATATTTTTATACCAAACTTGATTTGTGTCAAAAGGTTTTCCACCTTTTATTCTTTTAAAATTGATACATGATAAACTATTGTTATTGTCTTCATCGTAACCCACTACACCATTTTTTCCTGCTACAGCTGCATCAACTGCATGGTCAGTAATATCAAAAATTAGTTCTAAATCTTGTGGATTAGCTCTAGATGACCTACTGAAGTAACCACTCTTTTGAACTAAAATTTTATTTGCCCCAAGATAATCACCTAATTTTTTTGCAAACCATTGCCCCGGATTTAATTTATCTAAAACAACATGTCCAAAAGCATCTCTAAAGATTTTTTCTCCACTTTTTTCTGTTTCTTTAATAATTGTTTCTATAGCGGCTCCTTCACTTATAAATATATTGACACAGTCGTATTTATCCATTATTTTTTTTAAACGTTTACACTCTAAATCGTAATCAATTTTTTCTTCGGGTAGAAAAATGGCATGAATATCCCATTTTTGTCTAGTTAGGCCAATTTCCTTAACAAAGTTTATATTCTTCAGTCTCTTTCTATACTGCATTGCAGTTGCAGCAGTGAGCCATCCGCAATTTCTTCCCATTACTTCATGAATAATTAGTTGTCTTTCTGAAGTTGTATTTTCATTTACTATATTTTCAAAAAATATTGCTCCTTGTTCTGCAGCGGTCCATGCGCCAAGGCTCTGTGCTATTGGGAAAATGTCATTATCTATAGTTTTAGGCAGTCCAACAACAGTTAAATTATAATTGTTTTTTTTGAGGTAGCGTGAAAGATCTGCAGCTGTAGTATTTGTATCATCTCCACCAATTGTGTGTAGAATAGTTACTTTATCTTTCATTAGTTGTTTTGCAGCAACTTCAAGAGGATTCTGACCTTTCTTAATATATTTATTTTTGATACAATCATCAGTGTTGGTTAGTTTTACTCTACTATTGCCAATAGGAGTCCCACCAAATTGATAAAATTTTTTAATATCCTTTAATATACTATTAGGGAATGAGATTGACTTCCCTAGAAGCAATCCCTTATAGCCATAAAGATACCCAATAATCTTTACGTTGGGATATCTTAGAAGATAATTTTCTATTAATCTGCCAATAGATGCAGATAAGCATGGGGCTATTCCACCAGATGTAAGAAGTGCAACTTTCATATTGTTATTTATTGCAAATATCTAAAAATTAAAAGTATTCGGTAAGAAAATAATCTTTACTTTGTGTTATATAATAATTTAATATGTATAAAATTTTTAAGTTTGGAGGAGCTTCTATTGAAAATGTTGCTAGAATTAAAGGGGTTGGAGAGATATTACTATCTTATAATAAAAACAAACTAGTAGTAGTTTTTTCAGCAATGGGAAAGGTTACTAATATGTTAGAAGATTTAGTAGATTGCTATATTAATGAAAAGGATAATGTTTTTCATCAATTACAGAAAGTAAAAAACTTTCATAATGAAATTATTAATGAATTATTTGATGAAAAGCACAGTGTTAGAAATGTAGTAAATAATCTTTTTTTAGAAATAGAGTGGGTTTTAGAAGAGAAGCCAAATTATCAACCTTCTTATGACTACGATCAAATTGTATCTATTGGCGAGTTTTTATCTACAAACATCATGCACTCTTATTTAATGCAGATCGGTTTTGAAAATACACTATATGATGCTCGTGACTTAATCAGAACTGATAACACATACAGGAATGCAAAAATAGATTGGAGCTTAACAAATAATTTGATTAAAAAAAAGGTTAAAGAAAAACATTGTATAACTCAAGGTTTTATTGGATGTACTTCTGAAAACTTTACTACAACTTTAGGCAGAGAAGGTAGTGATTTTTCTGCAGCAATAATAGCCTATGCTTTAGAGTCTGAACAAGTAATAATTTGGAAAGATGTTTCTTCAATGATGAATGCGGATCCTAAGTACTTTCATGACGTAAAACCTATAGAAAAAATTTCTTATGATGAGGTGATTGAGTTAGCTTATTATGGAGCTAAAATCATACATCCAAGAACAATACAGCCACTAAAAAAGAAAAACATCCCTTTATATATCAAATCATTCATAGATAGGGATTCTGTAGGTACTATGGTTTTTGAAAATTTAGAGATAGAATCAAGTATACCACTATATATTTTGAAGAACAATCAGATTTTAATCTCAATATCTGATAGGTCCCTAGCTTTTATTGTTGAAAATCACATGAGTAAAATTTTTTCATTGCTAGCGTCATATTCAGTTGAGGTAAATATGATGCAAAACTCTGCGGTTTCTTTTTCTATTTGTGTAGATAATGATAAGTATAAAATACCTAAGCTTATAAATAGCCTTCAAGAATATTTTGAAGTTTTTTACAACGATAATTTAGTTCTTTATACTATACGACATTATACTGATTCATCAGTTTCTGAACTGATAGCAAATAAAAATGTGTTATTAGAGCAAAAAACTAGAAATACTTTACAGATTATTGTGAAAGATAATTAGTTATATTTGCAAATTAATTTTTTATATGTCTAGTCCACATACATTTCATATACCAGTTATGGGGACAGCATTTACTGCTGATTCTCCTTTAAAAGTAGCTCATTTTGGAATTAGCTCTGTAATTGCGCTGGCTGATGATGTTCTTTTAGAAAGATTAAGAAAATTTTACAGTGAAATTTATGACTTGTCTTATATTGAAATAAAGAACAATACAAAGGATTATAGAGCAGACAGAATTACAGCATATTTAGATATGGTTAATAAACTTGTTGAAAACAAATTCAATGAATTTGTGTCTTCAACTGCTGATAAGTTTGATGAAATTAAAAAGTATTTTACTATGCTTCCTGATACTAGTAAAATAAAGAGAGAATTTAATGTTTTAATTTCTAGTCCATCTTTTTGTTTTGATAATTTGTCTGATTGGCTAAAAAACAATTTGTCTTTTGGTAGTATAGATGTAAATATTATGACCAAGGTAGATAAAACTAATTATTTTAAGCGTGAAAAGCTACCTTCTGAATATAATGATGCGCATGCAGCATTGAGAGGCTATGCAAATTCCAAACTTGCTTCTTCAGTAGTTTTTTCAGCTGGTATGAATCCCAGATTATACGGATATATTGCTAATTTTGATGACTTCTTTCCTGACAAAAATGGATATATTAAGAAAAAAATTATTTTAAAGGTTTCAGATTATAGATCTGCTCTTATTCAGGGAAGATTTTTAGCAAAAAAAGGTCTTTGGGTTTCAGAGTATAGGATTGAATCTGGTTTGAATTGTGGGGGGCATGCTTTTGCTACAGATGGGTATTTAATGGGGCCTATTTTAGCAGAGTTTCGCGATAGAAGAAATGAGTTAGTTGACGATATTTATTCAATATGTAGACTTGCACTAAAAAGTAATAATAAAATTGTTCCAGAGAATAAGTTAAAAGTTAAAGTAACTGCTCAAGGAGGTGTAGCAACACCTGAAGAGCATAATTTTTTAGTAGAACATTATAATTTAGATACTGTAGGATGGGGAACTCCTTTTTTGTTAGTTCCAGAAGTTACAGCAGTTGACAAGGAAACTATGAAAAAATTAATTGCTGCTAAAGAAAAGGATTTATATTTAAGTAATATTTCTCCATTAGGGGTTCCATTTAATAGTTTAATGGGATCATCTAAGGATATTGAAAGAATTGAGTTAATTAATGAGGGGAAGCCTGGTAGTACATGCCCTAGAAGATACTTAGCTTTAAGTAATGAATATGGAACACAGGGAGTTTGTACTGCTTCAAGACAGTTTCAAAGAAACAAAATTAAAGAGAATGGTATCTCTGAAGAACTTTTAGAAAAAACATGCTTATGCATGGGGTTAGCAGCAAGCTCAATACTTAAATATGATATTAAAACTAAAGAAAGTCTAGGCGTTTCAATTTGTCCTGGTCCTAATATGGCATATTTTAGTAATGAGCTTTCGTTGATTCAAATGACACAGCATATTTATAATGGTATTGATGGTATTGTGCGTAAGGATCGTCCTAATATGTTTGTAAATGAATTATTAATGTATCTTGATTATTTATCTGATAAGATAAATGAAAACAGAGATAATTGGAATAGAAAGTCAGAGAAATATTTAAGTTCTTTTATTTCAAATATGAAGGATGGGATTGATTATTATCAGAATATGTTCCAGACAATCGGACCAGTTTTTGAAGACTTTAAGGAAGAGGCAATAAATTCATTTAAATTAGCCGTACAAAATATAGCAAAAAAAAGAAAAGAGATAGATTTACTTATAAAGCAAAATCAGAGTTAATCTTATATAGTAAGGTTTCAGCTATTTTAATATTACTTTCTTTAGTCCATCCAGCGATATGGGGTGTTAATATTACATTTGACATGTCGTTTAATTCTTTCATTGTCTTTTTATTTATTTTTTCAAATGATGAACTTTCCTCTTCGATTACATCTAAACAAGCTCCAAGTATTTTTTTGTTTTTTAATCCGGCAATAAGGTCTTTTGTTTTTACACATTTTCCTCTAGATGTGTTTAGCAAATAAAATGATTTTTTAAACTTATTTATAGTTTTTTCATTTATGAGATATTCTGTTTCATGAGTTAAAGGAATATGTAAACTAAGTATATCAGCGTTTTCATATATAAGTTTCATACTCGATTTATATGGATATTTTTCTAAATATTTGTCATATATTAAAATATTAATATTTAACCCTTCGAGAATTTTTTTAAAAGCAGAACCAGTATTTCCATAGCCAATTATTGCTAATGTTTTACCAGATAATTCTATTCCTCTGTTTTCTTCTCTTCTCCATAATCCTTTTTTAACTTCCGATTGTGCAGTGTATAGATTATTAAATAAACCTAATAACATTGCTAGACTGTGTTCAGCTACGGCAATTTTATTTCCCTCTCCTGCATTATAGCAAAAGATGCCTTTTTTTTTAAGATAATCAACATCTATGTTTTCTAAACCACTACCAGCTCTAGCAATAAATTTTAGATTTTTAGCGTGATTGATAAATTTTTTATCAATTTTAAATTTACTTCTAATAATTAATCCATCATATAAACTAATTTTATTTTGAATACTTTTTTTACTTTCATTATATGCTGTATCACAAATATGGTTTTGTTTTTCTAACTTTTTTTTTAGCAACGGATGTATCTTATCAATAAATAGAATTTTCAATTTTTTTAATATTTTTTATTTTAATAAATTACATAATTAGTGTTCCAATATAAAAGTAAATAAATAAACCTAAAATATCATTAATAGTAGTAATAAATGGCCCAGTAGCTAATGCTGGATCAATTTTATATTTTTTTAGAATTAAAGGTATAGATGTTCCAAATAGTGCAGCAAATACTATAACTACCAATAGAGAAATACTAACTGTAATGCTTAAAGTTGTTTTATAATTTAAAATTAAAGAACAAACTAATATTATTACAGAGCAAATAAATCCATTTAACAATCCTACGTATAGTTCTTTAATTAGTTTCTGAGATATATTTTCAACACCAATAGATTTATTTGCTAAACCTTGGACAACAATTGCAGCAGATTGTACTCCAATGTTACCACCCATTGCTGCAACTAGTGGAATAAAAAAAGCTAAATCAAAGTTATCTTTTATGTTAAAAATACCAATAACTTTTGCTCCAAGAAGACCTCCTATCATTCCAATTATGAGCCATGGTAATCTAGCTTTTGTTAGTTTAAATATATTGTCATTACTTTCAATTCCTTCTGAAATACCTGATGCCATTTGATAATCTTTTTCTGCTTCATCTGTAACAACATCAATAATATCATCGAATGTGATTCTCCCAAGCAATTTGTTGTTTTCATCAACTACTGGGATTACAATTAGGTCATATTTTCTCATAGTATTCGCTACATCATCATCATCATCACTAGCTTTTACAGATATTATGTTTTTGTTTATTATACTTTTAATTTTGGATCCTTTTTTTGCAAGTAAAAGACGTCTTAAAGATAAAGAACCAAGTAGTTCGTTATAATTGTTTACTACATATATTGTATATATTTTTTTAATTTTTTCTGCTTGCTTTTGCATTTGTTTTAAACACTCATCGGTCGTCCATTCAGAATTTACTTTTATAAGTTCTTTAGCCATTAAGCCTCCGGCAGTATCATCTTTATATGTTAAGAGATCACTAATATCATTTACATAATCAGTATCTTCAATATGAGAAAGAACTTTTTCTTTTCTTTCTTCAGTTAGATATCCGATTAGGTCAGCGGCGTCGTCTGACTCTAAGTTTTCAATAATATCTTCGGCTATTTTTTTAGGACTTAGGAAATCAAGTATATCTTCTCTTTTTTTCTTTTTTAATTCTTTTAAAATGTTTGCAGATATTTTTTCCTCAAGCAAGCTAAATAAAATTATAGATTCTTCAAGTTGTAAATTTGCTATTATAGTTGCAATATCAGCTGGATGAAGAGTTGAGATAATTTCAAATAATTTTTTAAACTTTTTATCTCTAATCAGTAGTTTTATTTTTTTAAGAAATTCATGATTTATAATTAAATCAACTGACATGATTAGTTATTTTTATAAAATTATCAACTGTTAATTGTTCAGCTCTAAAATTTAAGAGATGTTCGATTTCTTTTTTGTTTTCAAAATTAAATGTTTTTAATGAATTCCTTAAAGTTTTTCTTTTTTGACTAAATCCTTTTTTTACAATTTTAATAAACAAGTTTTCATCACAATTTAAATTTCTTCTTTTATTCCTAATAAATTTAACGACACCAGATTGTATTTTTGGTGGTGGAATGAAATATTTTGGATCAACTGTGAAACAATAATTTGTATTGTAGAAAGCTTGAATGAAGACAGATAAAATCCCTCTTTTTTTTCCATTTTGGCAAACAATCCTTTCTGCTACTTCTTTTTGAAACATTCCTACTATTTCATTAATATAGTTTTTGTTTTCATATATTTTAAAAAGTATTTGACTTGAAATGTTGTATGGAAAATTACCTATTAAAGAAATACCTTTAGAGTATCTTGTTTTGATATCTATTTTTAAAAAATCTTCATTTTTAACTATAAGTTTTGGATATAATGAATTAAGATATCTCACACTATCTTCATCAATTTCGATTGTCTCTAATTTTATATTTTTTTTAATGAGATATTTGGTTAAGGCTCCCATTCCAGGGCCAATTTCTAGAACATGTTTAGTGTTTTTATGAAGTAAATTTGTAATTCTAAAGGCTATATCCTCTTCTTTTAGAAAATGCTGTCCTAAATATTTTTTAGCTAGTACATTTTTCATTAGACTTTTTTTAGTCTTTTGAATAGTTTTGAGGCAAAAACAAAATTATTTAGTTCTTGTTCTTTAGATTGAAAGATATCTTCTTTATTTCCTTTCCACCAGATTTCTCCTTGATGAATAAAAGCAATATTTTGTCCTATTTGCATTACAGAATTCATATCATGAGTGTTAACTACAGTTGTAATATTATATTCTTCAGTAATTTCTTGTATTAGATTATCAATAAGTATTGATGTTTTTGGATCAAGTCCAGAATTTGGTTCATCACAGAAAAGATATTTTGGCTGCATAACTATAGCTCTTGCAATTGCGACTCTTTTTTTCATACCGCCGCTCAACTCATTTGGCATTAAATTATTTTTGCCAGTTAGGTTTACACGATCTAGGCAAAAATTAACTCGATTAATTTTTTCTTTTATAGATTTATCTGTAAACATTGTTAAAGGAAACATAATATTATCTTCTACACTCATATAATCATAAAGAGCACCACCTTGAAAAAGCATCCCGATTTCTTGACGCAGTTTTCTTTTTGATTTATTTTTCATAGAGCCAACATCTTCACCATGAAACAAAACTTCTCCTTGATCGTGTTTATAAAGACCAACTAATATTTTAATAAGTGTTGTTTTTCCAGATCCACTTTCTCCAATAATAAGATTCGTTTTTCCAGATTCAAAAATGTGATTTAAATTTTTTAAAACATGGTTATTGCCAAATTTTTTTTCGATATTTTTAATTTCTATCATGCCAAAATAAGATCAGTCAGAATATAATTAAATATTAAAATTATGATACTACTGTATACAACTGCTTTTGTACTTGACCTCCCAACAGATATTGCCCCACCTTTTGCATGATATCCAAAATATGATGATACTGATGAAACTATAAATGCAAAAAATAAAGTCTTAATAATTGCATATGATATGTAAAATGGTTTAAAATCATATTTTAAGCCTGACATAAAATCAGCCGTTGTAACGTCAGTAGAAAGTCCTCCAATCCATGCTCCAACCATTCCTATGGACATACTAATAATTACTAGAAAAGGAAAAGATAAAATAGAAGAAATAATTTTTGGAAGTATTAAAAAAGAAGCTGAATTGACCCCCATAATTTCAAGAGCATCAATTTGTTCAGTTGCTCTCATACTTCCTAACTCTGATGCAATACTTGAGCCTACTTTTCCAGCAAGAATTAGTGAAATCATAGTAGGTGAGAACTCTAGAATTAACGAGTCTCTACTAGCAAAACCAACTAAATACGAGGGTAATAATGGATTTGTCATATTTAAGGCGGTTTGTATACTTACAACTCCTCCAACAAAAAAGGATATGATAAAAACAATTCCAAGTGAGTTCAGACCTACTTTTTCAATTTCTAACACTAATTGTTTTTTGAATTCTGACCATTTTTCAGGTACAGCAATTACTCTTTTCATCATTATAAAGTATAATCCTAAATGTTTTAATAGTTTTGACATTTAAACAAATATAAATTTTATTCAAATTAAATATGAGAATACAAAAGTACTATCTTTTATTAATAATTATCCTTTTGCTAATTACTTCTTGCGTAACAACAAAGAAAAAAAAATGTGATACGTGTCCAAAATTTTCGTCAAACATAAACATTTAGTGCTCTTTAAAAAATTATATTTGCCATCATATAGTATACTTATAAACTACATGCTTTATTATAATTTTAACATGTATTTAAATTATTAGTATAAAATAAATATGGAATTTAATTTTTGGTTATTTGTTTTAGATAATTTAGAAGCGGCTGGAGCAATTGGTGGATATGTTTCATTATCTATTATTGGTTTTGCACTTTTTACATATGTATCTAAAAAAAAGTTCAATAAAGTATCGCCACACATTGGACCTAAATATCTGCATCCTATTATTGGTTCTTTTATGGGGGCAATCCCAGGATGTGGAGCAACAATTGTGGTAGCTTCTCTATATAAAAATAATAAAATTTCGTTTGGAGGTTTATTTGCAGCGTTTATTAGTACACTTGGAGAAGGTTCATTCGTTTTATTAGGAGCTTCTAATGAGGCTGATGTTATAGCAAACATAAAAGCATACGCAATAATTACTATTTTTGGGTTAATTGCTGGCATTGTATTTGGGTATTTACTTGATCTTATTAAATTTAAATCTACTACTAAAAATCAACAGACAGAAAAAATCTATTATAATCAAGCACATGAAGAGAAAAATAATATGGCAGTTATGTTTGTAGAGAATTTCGGATTTTATTCTATTGTGTTAATGTCAATATTTTTAGCGCCAAATTCTATAACGGCATTGTGGGGAGGAAGTTTTGATTTTTTTTCGGAGTTAAATTATTTGATTTCAATTGCTCTTACACTTACTTGTGCAGTCTATTACCTATTCAATAAATTCATTTATAAATATCATGATTGCTCTTCTTCATTTAGTACATATAAAACAACTATGTTACATGCTGTTTTAGATGTAGCAATGGTAGTAACATATGTATTCATTGGATTATTTATTGCGAATTATCTTATTGATGAAGTTGTAGGAACAGAACTATTTAGTAAATGGATGACATCATCGTATGAAGTTGTTGTTTTTTTAGCGGCGTTAATAGCAGTAACTCCTGGATGTGGTGGAATGATTGCAGTTGCAGTTGCTTTTATTACAATACCTAATTTTCCTATTGCTGGCCTAATAGCAGCCGCTATAGCAACTAGTGGAGATGGTATTTTTCCTCTTCTTGCTGAAAATAAAAAAGATGGATTTATTATTTCTTTATTTGGTTTAATCATTGCTTTGCTAGTGGGTTATATAGCTTTGTTTATAGGAGTTTAATTTATGACTAATTATTGCTCATATGTTCCTCAGGCAAGTAATAAACTTTTACAGTATTGGATTGAGAAGTTAAATGTTCGTATTAGAATAACTAAACCTAGAAAAACAAAGTTAGGAGATTTCAAGGTAGTTAATAAAAAAATGTATATTAGTGTAAACAATGATTTAAATCCATATTCATTTTTGATTACATTAACTCATGAATTAGCACATGCATTTGTGTATTTAGATTATAAATTTTTAGTTTCTCCGCATGGTAAGGAATGGAAGCATACTTTTAAGAAAATGATGTTAAATTTTTTAAATACATCATGTTTTCCAGATGACGTACTAAGAATATTAAGTAAACATTTAATTAGTCCAAAAGCATCTACAATGTCAGATTTTAAATTAGCTTATGTGTTAAATAAATATAATTTTTCAAATGAATTGTTACTATATGATATTAATTATGGTAGCAGATTTTCAATTTCAAATGGTAAGAAATTTCTTAAAGGAAATTTTTTAAGAAAACGTTTTAGATGTACAGATCTTGATTCGGGAAAAGATTATTATGTTCATCCTTTAACAAAAGTTGAGTTGTTAAAATAAAATGATCATGTTTTTTGTTGTATTTTTGTTTATTAATTAAAAAAATAAAATGGATAATAACAACTATGCCGTAATTATGGCAGGAGGAATTGGTTCTAGATTTTGGCCTATGAGCAAAGTAGATCGTCCCAAACAATTTTTAGATATTTTAGGCACAGGAGAAACATTAATACAACAAACATTTAACAGGTTAGAAAAGGTTTGTCCCATAGAAAATATTTTTATTGTTACAAATATTAATTATAAAGAGCTTTGTTTGCAGCAATTAGACAATATAGTTGAAGATAACATTTTGTGTGAACCAGCAATGAGAAATACTGCTCCATGTATAGCATATGCAGCATTCAAAATTCATGAAATTAATCAAAATGCAAATATTATTATTGCTGCATCAGATCATATTGTTCTTAAGGAGAATGAATTTATTAATGTTGCTAAAAATTGTTTGCAAATAGTTGCTAAAAATGACATCTTACTAACTATAGGAATTACTCCATCTAGACCTGATACTGGATATGGATATATTCAATTTACTGAAGAATTTGTTGTTACTGATAAAAAAGCAAAAAAGGTTAAAACTTTTACTGAAAAACCTAATCAAGAACTTGCCTTAAGCTTTTTAGATAGTGGTGATTTTTTATGGAATTCTGGAATGTTTATATGGAGTGTGAAATCTATTGTTTTAGCATATCGGAAGCATTTAAGAGATATGTATGACGTTTTTGAAGAAGGGAAACATTTTTTTAATACTGAAAAGGAACATGAGTTTATTTCTAGAATTTTTCCTGGCTGCAAAAATATATCAATAGATTATGGTATTATGGAAAAAGCAGATAATGTATATGTGTATCCTGCAGAATTTGGATGGAGTGATTTGGGTACGTGGGGATCATTATATGAGCAGTTAAAATTAGATTCTAATAGTAATGCAGTACAGGCAAAAAGTGTGATGTTATACGATTCATCAAATAATATCATTAAGATAAGAGATAATAGATTGGCTGTGATACAGGGATTAGATGGTTATATTATTGTTGAAAATGAAGATGCCTTGTTAATATGTAGAAAGGAGGATGAACAAAAAATTAAAAACTTTGTTGCAGATTTGAAGGATAAGGAGAATAAATAATGATTTAATTTATTTTAACTAATTACATAATTAGTCTAGTTCTCTAAAGTAATTTTATATATTTGGTAAAAATTAATTAATCTAAAAGGAAATGAAAATTATAAATATTTTATTCGTCATCTTCCCTTACCTTTTATTTTCTCAAACCAAAATGGTAAATACAGAATATGACAGAAGCTCGTTACATGTTATGATGATTAACGATCCATTTATGGACAAAAGTCAAATAATTAAAAACACATTTGTATCTATGCCTTTTCCAGATAAATATAACAATCATTTATTGAAAGAGAGGTATGCAAATGTTTTAGGCAAAGCAAGTGATATTCCTAATAAAGGAGTGCCAGGATTCAAATTAAATGGAATTGAAGATAAAATAAACAATTATTTTAAAGAAAAGAAAATTGCAAATCAGCTTGTTTCTAAATGGTTAAATCGGAATTCTGCTACAGGAGTTTGTAATATGGATATGATTTTTAAAAGAGGTTTGTATAATGCTACTCAAGAAGATGTTGATGAGGCGGATATGCTTGGAAAAGATGAGGATGCTTTAAAGAATTCTGGAACTAGTTTATTAAAGAATACTTTTGTGGTAGTTGAATATTTTGAGTTCATTGATAATGAAAAATTTGCTAGACCTGCCGCTGAAGCAATTTATGCAGCAGCAGTTGAAAACGCTAAAAAACAAAAAAATGAAATAATGCGTGAAATTCAAATTAAAGCTGCTGAAGCAATTCTTAATGCTGCTTTGGAAAAAGCTAAAGGCTACAATGTTTGGACTCATGCATATCTTTATCAATTAGAGTGGAATGATACTATTCAACAAAATTTCTTCAATGCTGCTTGGATTTCTCAGTCTGACATCCAAAAAAACAGATATAATGATGCAGAACTCAAGAAAAGAATTGATGCGTTTAATGATCCAAATTTATTTAACTTAAAGTTCGTTGGTAAGGCTCGTGCAACTACACTTATTTCGAATTTTAAAGAAGAAAGAAGTGAATCAGATCAGATTAAAGAGGCAACAATTCGTTCAGTAGATAAAGTTTACGTGAAATTACAAAAGAAATTCGATGTATTTAAGACGAAATCAAGTTTTGATATTTCAGATAATGGAAAAACTTGTACTGCAAAAATTGGAATGAAAGAAGGATTAGAAGGCGGTGAAAAATTTGATGTTTTAGCTCCAAACTATAGAACAAATGGAACAATAAATTGGGTAAAGAAAGGCACTATTAAAGTTGATAAGAAATCTATATGGGATAATCGTTTTTATTTGACTAGACCTCAAGAACTAGATAAGGAGGATGCTATTACAGCTACAAGTTTTAAAGGATGTAAAAGTAAATGGATAGATATGAACTACCTTATAAGACAACAAAAATAAATTTAAATATAATAATATGAAAAAAATTTTATTACTTGTATTGACATTGTTTTTTTATAATAATGTTGATGCACAAATATTCGCTAAGAAAAAAGCAAATAAAGATACACAGAACTGGAGGTATGAGGTTATTTGTGTTGATAATTCCAGAAACTCGAATGACGTTATCAAAGTATTTTCTTTTTCAAAAAAGCCTAAAGTTGCAATATCGCAAGCAGGAAAAAATGCGGTTCACGCTATAATTTTTAAAGGAGTAAAAGCTGGTAAGTGTATTAACCAAGAACCATTGGTCAAGAATCCAAACATCGAGCAAGAGAAAAAAGAATTTTTTAAATCCTTTTTTGCTGATGGAGGTAAGTATGCTAAATATGTAACAGCAACAAATAATGGTAGGATTAATCCTAAAGATGTAACTAAAATAAGCAGGAAAGAATACAAAGTGGGTGTAGTTGTGTCAGTTGATAGATTAGGTCTTAAAAGAGATCTTGAGAATGCAGGAATTTTACAAAATATTGGAGAAATTTTTAAATAAAAAAAATATGAAAAATATAATTATATATAGTTTTTTAACTGCTTTATTTTGTTTATGCCTTAATCTTAAAGCACAAAATAAATACTCTAAATCAGCAAGTTATTATAAATATGAAACAGAGTGTCTAGAGGATATGAGTGACGGTAGATATGTATTAATGTCTTGGGGTAAAGGAAGTTCAAAGAAAGAAGCAATTGAGCAAGCGAAAAAGAATGTGATTCTCGATATATTATTCAAAGGTGTGAGTAAGAACAATTGCAATATTCGACCTATAATTACCGAAGTGCAGGCTAGAGAGAAATACAGATCATATACTGCAAATTTTTTCAAAAAGGAATATAAGCAGTATATTAAAACAGTTAACAACAATAAATCAAAAAAGAAATCAAAAGACCAGACTGCCTATGGCGTTAAGGTTATAGTAAATGTAGAAGATTTGAGAATTAAATTAATTAATGATAAAATATTGAAATAATGAATAAAAGTTTTTTAATACTAATAATTTCTGCTTTGTCAGTGGTCACTTGCATAGCACAAATTAAACCAACTATAATGGTTATTCCATCTAATGCTTGGATGACAGATAATAATTTCATAGCTGAGATTGATAATCAAGGAACTATTGAAGTAGTATATCTTTATGAAAAAGCACTAAGAGAACACAGAGATCTTAAAAAAATAATTGATCAAATTGGAGGATTGTGGGCAGAGCAAGGATTTCAGCTTGAAGATTTAGAAAGTGTACTTATGGAAATTAAAGAAGAATCTGCTGAAGATAATATGAGGACAATGAAAGATGGTTCAGGAATTGCAAAGAATCCGGTCGACGTATTATTTGAAAGAGCAAGTCCAGATATAAAGTTTACTTTGGATTTTTCTTTTCTTGAAAATGGATGGGAGAAAAAATGTGATTTTGTGATAACAGCGATTGATGCATATACAAATAAGCCAATTGCAAATAA
>Ga0160423_10000310_pt1 | contig 38946 bp, 40 predicted proteins | sample CRUFie14St8metaG_FD_108191 | JGI IMG/M metagenome (GOLD analysis project Ga0160423, IMG submission 108191) | Marine microbial communities from the Costa Rica Dome - CRUD Field 142mm St8 metaG | ecosystem: Environmental > Aquatic > Marine > Oceanic > Photic zone | place: Costa Rica: the Eastern...
TGCGATGCATAAGGCGACAGATAATGCTGATGAGTTAAAGAGAAGTTTAACTTTATCTTATAATAAAGCACGTCAAGCAGCTATTACTAATGAAATTTTAGAAATAGTTGGAGGAGCAGAAGCACTTAAGGGTTAATTTTATCTTTTTTTAAGACCGTTTCATTTATTAATTTAGTTTTCATGAAGGTTTTTTTTCTTTTCTTTTTATTAATTTCTTTTAGTCTTTATTCCCAAGAAAGAGCAAGGATTAAAGACAATATAGAGATTCGGAAATCACAAAAAAAAGATGCTGAAAAGAATATTTTAAAACTTAAAGAGGCCTTTCTACTTATTAGAATTAATTTAAGAGAAAAAGAGATTGCATATTATGAAAGTTTTCATAATAATAAAGGAGCTGATAAGGTTAAGAAAAGACAAGAGAAAAAAAACACTCAAATTTTGAAAGCATTTCAGGAAAATTTTAATTTCTGTAAAACTTATTTTTTTTCAATGGCAGATTCCAGAAAGTTATTTGAAGGTAAAATTGATTCAGTTAAGTTTTATGATTTTGACATGAATTTGGTTAACCTTGATGGTTTAATTTCAAATAATTATTTTATAGCAGAATTTGGTTCAGTAGAGTCTGATACAACCTTTTTTTATAAAGGCAAAACACCTAACCCTCAAAATCAACAAAACCCTGAGGGATATAGTTATTTTGGAGATGAAAAATTTAGCCTACCAGCATTGGTAATAAGAAATAGAGACTTTATTCAATTAAGAGATCCATTCCCATATTATGCTGCATATAATCCTGGAGGTAATATTAATAAGAGATACTCTAATTCTATAAGTAAATTAAATTTAAGACTCAAGAAATACTATGCCAAAGTTAGAATTAATTTGGAAGAAACACATACTGAATAAAACTTTCAGACTATTAATTATTCACTTAGGTTATATTTTTTATTGGTAATAATTTAAGAAAAGAACCAATAATCTATCTCACTTATTTTTTTCCTAGAAAAAAGAAATTGTTCAATTTTTTTTTGATCTTTTGGGGAAGCTACAGCAATAATTATTTGTGGGCTTTTAAGACCTTTAATAATCGAAAAATCTTGAACTTTTATACCGTAGATATCTTTGCCAATCTTTTTTCTATTATCGCACACCCAATTGATTTCATCTTCGTTTTTTTTAAATAGTTTTATTAAATCTTTTCCATTTTTTCCAGCACCCCATATAACTAATGGTCTACTATAATCTCGGTCAATTTTACTGAAGTAATTTGTTTTAAGATTAAAGAAACGGTTATCCAAATAACATTCCCAATTTCTTGATATGCGATTACTATGATCGCGCCAGAAATGTAAAATTTTGTCTATACCTATAATTTGAATTTTTCTTTCATAGAAGCGAAAACATAGATCATAGTCTTCTGGAAAAACATTAGAGTTAAAACCACCAGTTAAATCAAAATCTTTTCTAGAAATAAGCCAACAGTTAGATGGAATAACACATTCTCGATAAATTTCTGAAGTGTGTAAATTGTTTTTAGAAACTTTGCAAATCCAATCGTCATATCTTTTAAACCCATTTCCTATTTTTTTTTCATCTGAAAAGGATTTTGTTCCGCCGGTAATAACAAATCCATCACCATAATTATCTAGCTCTTTTACCATAATGCTAAGTTTGTATTTAGGCATTTTATCATCAGAATCCATTCTGTGGATATAATTTCCTTTACTTTTATTATAGCCTATTCTTAATGCTTTAAGTAGGTCTGCCTGTTCAATATGGTATACTCTAATTCTTCTATCTTTTAATGCAAATTTTTTTAATATTTCTAACGAATTATCCTTAGAACCATTATTCACAGCGATAATTTCCCAATCTTTATAAGATTGGTTGATAATTGAATCGATGCATTCAGATAAGTAAATAGCTGAATTATTAACGGGCATAATGATTGATACCATTTTGAAAAGATCTGTTACATAAAGCAGCTATAACTTAGGATTAAGATAATCCTGAAATTTGACCATTATTATCTATTTCCATTTTTTCAGAGGCAGGCTTAGATGGTAGACCAGGCATTCTCATCATTTTCCCTAAGATTGGGATAATAAATCCAGCGCCAGAAGCGAATTCAAATTCACGAACAGTTATTCTAAAATTTGAAGGCCTACCAAATAATTTATCGTTATCTGAAAATGATTTTTGTGTTTTTGCCATACAAATAGGTAAGCTACTCAATCCAAGACTATTAATTCTGTCTAATTCAGCTAGTGCTTTCTTTGAATAGTCAACACCATCAGCACCATAAATTTCAACTGCAATTTTTTCAATTTTTTCCTTTACTTGAGATTCCCATTGATATAGTTGAGTAAAGTCACTTTTTTTAGAGTTGATTTCAGAAACAACATTTTCTGCTAAATCAATCATTCCATCACCTCCTTTTGCCCAACCATTAGCAACAATAGCTTTAATACCAATTTTATCACATTTAGATTGAATTAATTTTATTTCTTCTTCAGAGTCATTTGGAAAAGCATTAATCGCTACAATTGGTGATAGGTTGAATTTTTTAATATTCTCTATATGTTTTTCTAGATTTTCAAAACCGTTAGCTGTAAAATCTATATTTGGCTTGTTGTAGTCTTCTTTTAATGCTCCTCCATGATGCCTTAAGGCTCTAATTGTAGCCACTAAAACAACAGCATCTGGTTTTAATTTACTTGATACACATTTTATATTTAAAAACTTTTCAGCGCCTAAATCAGCTCCAAATCCAGCTTCTGTAACTACATATTTTGATAACGATAGTGCTATTTTGGTAGCTAAAATAGAGTTTGTACCTTGCGCAATATTGGCAAAAGGCCCTCCATGAATAATAGCAGGATTTCCTTCCATTGTTTGAACTAGATTCGGTTTAATAGCATCTTTTAATAAAATTGCCATTGCGTTTTCTGCTTTTAAATCACTAGCATAGATTGGTTTTTTATCAAATGTCAGCCCGATATAAATTTTTCCTAGACGTATTTTGAGATCTTCAAAATTTTCTGCCATACAAAGAATAGCCATTATTTCAGACGCTGGTGTGATGTTAAAACTATCTTGGCGTGGTACTCCATTTGCAGTTCCACCTAGCCCAATAATAATTTCTCTAAGCGCTCTGTCGTTCATATCCATAACACGCTTCCATGATATTGTTCTTGGATCAATATTGAGATTATTGATTTTTGATTGAAGATTATTATCTATTAATGCGGAGAGAAGATTATTTGCTTTTTCAATAGCTGAAAAATCTCCTGTAAAGTGAAGATTAATATCCTCCATTGGTATTACCTGAGAAAACCCTCCGCCAGCAGCGCCTCCTTTAATTCCAAAAACAGGTCCTAAAGAAGGTTCACGTAGAACAACAGTTGTTTTTTTTCCAATTTTATTTAATCCCTCAGTTAGACCTATTGATGTTGTTGTTTTTCCTTCTCCTGAGGGTGTGGGTGTGATTGCAGTGACTAATATTAAATGATTTTTTTTAATCTCTGTCTCATTTATTAAGCTTAGCGGTAGTTTAGCTTTATATTTTCCGTATAACTCTAACGAATCTTCTTGAATGGATAATTTTTTACCAATTTCTGTAATTGGATTTATTTTCGCCTTTTGAGCTATTTCAATGTCTGATAATTGATCTTTGTTCATACAGTTTTTTTCGAACTTAGTAATAAGGGTTTATTTTGGTCAGATGTAAAGATAAGAGAAAATAACTTTAGTTCTACTGGGATTTTGTTCTTATAAATACTTTCTGTAGAAATGAAATTTTTTATAATATTCATGTATTCACAAATGATCATTAAAAACTATTTAATATTATATATGTTAAGTTTCCTTGATTTTTTTATTTTCATAAAATGGCTACAAATAAAAAAATAAATCAATTAGGACTAACATCAAGTTATATTTCCACAATTGTTGGAATATCTCTTGTTTTATTTATGATAGGAATCGTTTTAGGGTCAATTTTTGGATTGGATAATATTCAAAAACAAGCAAAAGAAAATTTACAAGGAGACTTATTTTTTAAGTCAGAAATGAATGCCGCTGATATTAAGCAGATTGAACAAGAACTAAAGACTTGGACTCAATTTCGTGATGTTTTTTACGTATCTCCAGAACGTGCAATTGAAGAGTTTACTGGACAAGACCAAACCGCTGATAATATTTTAGAAATTTTTGAGGGTACTAACCCATTACCACCAACAATAGGATTTAATCCTATTACGGAGTATGCGACATTAGAAGGAATGGAAAAAATAAAAAGAGAGTTATTTTTAAATTATAAAAATCAAATAGAAGAAGTAAGTTATGACAAAGCTAGTGTAGAGTCAGTTAATCTTGGGTTTAAACAGTTTGTTTATTTGTTTGGGATAGTTGCTATACTTCTTATTCTTATTGCTGTAGCAATGATTAATAATACAATAAGACTAGCATTATATTCAAAACGATTTTCAATTAAGACGATGCAGCTTGTTGGAGCAACCTCTTCGTATATAAGAAGACCTTTCTTATTAAATTCAATTCTTATTGGATTTGTTAGTGGTATAATATCACTAGCTTTGCTTTTCGGATTATTTTATGCATTAAATAATATTATTGACTCAATTGAAATCAGTTATTCTATAAATGCATTTCTTACTCTTTTAGGTTCTCTTGTATTATTAGGTGTTTTCATTACTTATACTTCTACTTTCTTAGCCCTTAATAAATATTTACGAATGAAATTAGATGATTTGTATTAATTTTAAAGTTTATAATTGAATAATAAAAAAAAAGAAATGAATTCAATGCCGAAAACTAGTAAAAGTAAAAAGGAACCAAATTCATTGGGTGAGTTTAATGGAGAAAAATTATTCTCATTTAGTAAAAAAAACTATAAAATCTTAATCCTTGGGCTTTTTATAAATATTCTTGGTTTTATTCTTATGATTGGAGGAGGTTCGGATGATCCAAATCAATTCGATGCTACTGAATTATTTAGCCATAGAAGAATTACAATCGCTCCAATTTTATTAGTTATTGGTTATATTATTATAGCTTATGCTATAATGAAGAAGGAAAAAGTAAATTCAAAATAGATTCAATGGGTTTTCTTGAAGCAATTATCCTTGGAATAATTCAAGGGTTGACAGAATTTTTGCCGGTTAGTAGTAGTGGACATCTAGAGTTAGTTAAATATATTCAAGGTCAAGAACTTAGTGGTAAATCTAGTTTGATGATGACAACTGTTTTACATTTTGCAACAGCTTTAAGTACTATTATTGTTTTTCGAAAAGATGTTTTGTTAATATTAAAAGGGCTATTTCAATTTAAGAAGAATGATGAGTTCATTTTTGCATTTAAAATTTTTTTGTCAATGATTCCCGCTGTCATAGTTGGATTATTGTTTGACGATATTTTGGAATCATTTTTTCACGGTCAAATTATATTTGTTGGATTTATGCTAATCTTAACAGGCATCATTTTATTTTTAGCGGATAAATCTAAGGTTACTCAAAAAGAAGTTGGATTTTTTAATTCCATTTTGATAGGGATGGCACAAGCAATAGCTATATTGCCAGGAATATCAAGGTCTGGCGCTACAATTGGAACCTCAGTTTTATTGGGTATAGATAGATTTAAAGCAGCTAGATTTTCTTTTTTAATGGTTATCCCAATTATTTTCGGTAAAATTGCTAAAGATCTTTTGAGTGAAGATTTTGCTACTATAATTTCAGATAAAAATGGTTTAGGAATTTCCTTAGGAGTATTTTTAATAGGATTTTTCTTTGCATTTCTAACGGGTTTTTTTGCCTGTAATTTTATGATTTTTTTAGTTAAAAAAAGTAAGCTATCTTATTTTTCATATTATTGTTTTATTGTTGGTCTTATTGCCATAATTTGCAAAACAGTTAATTAGCATGATCAAAAAATTTGCATCAGGTGAGACTATACTAGTAGATAAACCGATTGGTTGGACATCTTTCGATGTAGTAAATAAGATACGTTGGCATTTAAAAAGAAAACTTGGTGTTAAAAAGATTAAAGTTGGCCACGCAGGAACTCTTGACCCCTTAGCAACAGGTTTATTAGTGATTTGTGTTGGAGCAAATACTAAAAAAATTAATGACTATATGATCGGTGATAAAAGATATGTTGGTAAGTTTTTACTAGGTAAAACAACTTCATCATTTGATTTAGAGACTGATTTTAATCGAGAATATCCTATTTCACATGTTAATGAAAATTTGATAGAGTCTGTTAGGCTCTCTTTTATTGGTGAGCAATACCAAGAACCACCTGTTTTCTCGGCAAAAAAAATTAAAGGTAAACGTGCTTATGATTTTGCTCGATCAGGTATAGATGTTGAATTAAAACAAAATAAAATAATAGTTAATGATTTTAGAATTGACATCTCAAGTTTACCGGTAATAAATTTTGATATTGTGTGTAGTAAAGGAACCTATATTCGTAGAATTGCACATGATTTTGGTTTAAGACTTAATTCTGGCGCCACTTTAATTGAACTTAGAAGAATTCAGTCAGGTAAAAAAAAGGTCAGTGAGAGTAGGAGCATACAAAGCTGGATTGATTTTATTGATAACTCTCCCCTTTAAAAAAGTTAATTTTTGTATCTTTGCATCCTTGCTAAAAAAACTAATAAAATATACTTGTTATTATGAATAAAATGAAATTATCTCAGTTTAGTTTTGATTTACCAGAAGAACTAATAGCAGAATATCCAACAGAAAATAGAGATGAATCTCGACTAATGGTATTACATAAGGATACAGGTAAAGTTGAACACAAGTTGTTTAAAGACATTATTGATTATTTTGATGAAGGGGATGTTTTGATTATGAACAACACAAAGGTATTTCCGGCTAGAATGTACGGTAATAAAGAAAAAACAGGTGCTAAAATTGAAGTTTTTTTATTAAGAGAGTTAAACCGAGAAAGTTTACTTTGGGATGTTTTGGTTGATCCAGCAAGAAAAATTAGAATAGGTAACAAATTATACTTTGGTGAAGACGACTCTTTAGTTGCTGAAGTGATAGATAATACTACATCTCGAGGAAGAACTCTTCGTTTTCTCTTTGATGGTTCATATGAAGAATTCAAAGAAAAAATTACTGAACTAGGTGAAACACCTCTTCCAAAATATATAAAGCGTGATGTTGAACAAATAGATGAGGATCGTTATCAAACTGTTTATGCAAAAGAGGAAGGAGCAGTTGCTGCTCCTACTGCAGGGTTACATTTTTCAAAACAGTTAATGAAGCGTCTTGAACTCAAAGGCATTGATTTTGCAGAAATAACACTACATATTGGCTTAGGTACTTTCCGCCCTGTTGAGGTTGAAGATTTGACAAAGCATAAAATGGATTCAGAACAAATTTCGATTAATCAACCTTGTGTTGATATGGTTAATAATGCAAAGAAAACAAAAAAGAAAATAGTTGCTGTTGGAAGCACTGCTATGAGAGCAATAGAAACTTCAGTTTCAACAGAAGGGTTACTCAAACCATACTCTGGTTGGACAAATAAATTTATTTTTCCTCCATATGATTTTAGTATTGCAGATGTTTTGATTACAAATTTTCATACACCTTTATCAACTCTATTAATGATGATTTCTGCCTTTGGTGGACATGAAAATATTATGGAAGCTTATCAAGAAGCTATTAAAGAAAAGTACAGGTTTTATTCATACGGAGATGCCATGATGATTATTTAGTATAGTTTAATAAAAGTTTACTACATTCAGTTCAAATAATAACTATTTTTGTTACGTTGAATAATGTTGTGATTTAAACTATGCCAAAAAGAAATCTGAAAGAAAAGGTTGAAAGTATTATGCTTTTCACAAAGTTCAGACTATCTGTGTTAGTTATTTTATCTGCTGTTTCGGGCTATTTATTTGTTGGCGGGAGTAATCTTTTAGAATTGATTTATCTTTTTATTGGAGGTTTTTTGGTAACAGCAGCATCTAATGGGTCAAATCAAATTTGCGAGAGAGATTTAGATGCTTTAATGAAACGAACAGAAAAAAGACCACTTCCCATCGGTACCCTTTCTTTAAAAGAAGCATATGTTATTGTTCTAATTTCATTAATTTTTGGGCTTCTTATTCTTTATTTAATTAATATTTATTCCTTGTTACTAGGTATTATTGCTTATGTAATTTATGTTTTTTTATACACACCAATGAAATCTAGATCTCCTTGGGCAGTTTTTATAGGAGCAATACCCGGAGCAATACCACCTATGTTAGGAGCAATAGCTTATACAAATGACTTTGGTTTGATACCGGGCATTCTGTTTTTTGTTCAATTTACTTGGCAATTCCCCCACTTTTGGGCAATTGCATGGGTTTGTTATGATGATTATAAACTAGCAGGTTTTAATTTATTACCGTCTAAGAAGGGTAAGTCGAAGAATTCTGCATATCAAATGGTAATTTGGTCTATTGCATTAATTCCATTTAGTCTTTTACCATGGGTTATAGGTGTCTCGGGATTATTGTCCATGATTATCGCAACATTTTTAGGGATTGTGTTTTTTTATTATGCATATAGATTATTATTAACTTGTGAAGATAAAGATGCTAGAAAGTTAATGTTTGCATCATTTATTTATTTACCAATTATACAATTTTCTTATGTGTTAGATCGTAATTTAGACATGATCGAATCGTTTTTACAAATAAATAAAATATAAATATATGAGTCAGAATTATATTAAAAATGAAGAAGATTTAAAAATGAATAAGGCTAAAAAAAATCTTATATATGTCGCCATGCTTAGTATTATTATGTTATTTGGTGGATTGACATCAGCTTATATTGTCTCTATGGGAGATTCATTTTGGTTAAAGTTATCAATTTCTTCGTGGCCCATAGCCTTTTGGATAAGTACTGGTATAATGCTAATAGGAAGTATAAGTATTCAGCTTGCACTTTTTTATGCAAAAAAAGGTCAACTTAAACGAATGAAAATTTTGCTTTTAATGACACTATTCTTTGCCCTATCATTTATCTATACTCAGTACTTAGGATATATAAATTTAGCTAAAAATGGGATCCATCTTACTGGTTCCGGAATAATAGTAAAAAAAGGAAAATATGGAGATTTATTTAAAGTTAAATATAAGGGAAGTTATATTAAAGTTGATGGTAATAATTTTTCAATAAACGCTAAAAAAATGAGTGAAGATGATTTCAATGCATATAAAAAATTCATGCAAAATTTCATACTTTTGGAGAACCAGGTTAATCAAGAATTTATTAAGAAAGAAGTAATCAAAATTAACAATTACGGAGACGAATTTCAGATTTTTTATCTAAACAATGCACTTAATATTTCAAATGGAAAACTAGTTTCTCAAAAATATGGTAAATTAAAGTTTACCGAGAGAATACATTTAAGTGATTTATCAAAGAATGTTCGAGATTCAAGAGGAGATTTTTTTGCCAAAGGCGATTTAGGGAAAGATTTTCATATTTATTTTAAGGGAGATGAATTAGATTATTTTAACAGAAAACTTCATCTCAAAGGATCTCCTCTTCCCTCTTATCTTCAAAATAAAGCGGAGCAGTCACAAGACACATCATCTTCGTATTTGTGGTTAATTACTATACTGCATCTACTCCATGTTGTTGTGACTATCTTTTATATTTTGAAATTAGTTCTTAATTCATTTACTGGCAAGATTAGTAAATCTAATAATATTTCACTTAGCTTAGGCGTCGTTTTTTGGCACTTTTTAGGTTTTTTGTGGCTTTATTTACTACTTTTTTTCCTTTTTATTCATTAAACTTGTATTATAAATAAACATACATGGGAGCACACGCGACTAAGCAAATTGATTCAAAAACGTTATGGGGAGGTAAAATTTCTCCTTTTAGTACAAGTTATGGGAAGCTAATGATGTGGTTTTTTTTGGTGTCAGATGCTTTAACATTCAGTGGTTTACTTGTCGCATACGGTTTTACTAGGTACCAAACGTTAGAATCATGGCCAATAGGTGAAGAAACGTTTAATTCTCTCCCTTTTTTAGGACATGGATATCCCTTGATATATGTAGCTTTAATGACTTTTATATTAATTGTATCATCTGTAACTATGGTTCTAGCTGTAGAAGCTGGTCATAGAATGGATAAGAAGGGTGTTATTAAGTGGATGTTTGCCACGATTATTGGGGGATTCTTTTTCTTGGGATCCCAAGTATGGGAATGGAGCCACTTTATTCATGGTACGGAATTCGGAAGAATTACATTGACCGATGGTTCTGAGGCAATTGTTTCAGGACATTTTGGTGAAATTAAAAATTTTACTGTTTTGGAAGATGGTTCTCATAACAAAGAGGGTGATATAATCAAAGATGATTTGATGCATACTTTTCAACATGCAGCTTTGACCGGTAATATTCATCCAGGAGGAAAGATTCATCTTCATGATGGGTCTATTGCTCAAATTAACAAAGAGCATGATCATGATATGATATTAACTATCAAATTTTCATCTTCAAGTGAAAGAAATGTAGGAGATAAAATTTATGGAAAAAAAGCTGAAGAGGAATACTATAATTCCTTATATAGCGGCTCTTCAAAAGTTTTCTATGGTGCTCCTTGGTTTGAAGATGGGGAACACTGGCTACCTACTAAAAATGAATATGGTCCTCAACAGTATGCTCATTTTTTCTTCTTTATAACTGGTTTCCACGGGTTCCATGTTTTTTCAGGTGTATTAATAAACATTTTGATTTTTATTGGTGTGCTAAGAGGAACATATCATAAAAGAGGGCACTACGAGATGGTTGAAAAAACAGGATTATACTGGCACTTTGTCGATTTAGTATGGGTCTTTGTATTTACATTTTTCTATTTAGTATAGACAAAAAGAGTTTTAAGTTATGGAAAGAGATGATATAATAGAGTATTCTTTAGATGGACATCATGATGAAGATTCTGGTGTTAAAATTCGTAAAAAGATATGGTTTGTAACAGGGCTTTTGACTTTTATCACTGCTATTGAGGTTGCCCTTGGGATGTTCATAAAACAAGATTCATCACTTTGGTTATTTGTTAAATGGGGATTTATTGTAATGACACTCATTAAAGCAGCATATATTATTTTGGTCTTTATGCATTTGGGCGACGAACGAAAGTCTTTTAAGTACGTAATCCTCATTCCATACATTGTATTTATCATTTATTTGATTTTTATTCTTTTATGGGAGGGCATGTCAGTATATGATAAATCCATTTAAACACAAAATATTATAGTCAGTTAAGTGAAAGATATTCTAATTCGTCTAAAGAAAGTTTTTTCTATTTTAATAGTTTTAATTGGCCCAGCTCTTATTTTGATCTTCATTTCAACAAGAGGATGTAAACATAAGTTTAAAGAATTAGATTATTTTGGTTTAGCTGAAAACTATACATTTTTTGACTCTCAAGGTCAAGAGCATTCCTCTGAAGAATTTAAAGATCACACTGTATTAATTAATGTATTGCAACCTTCATGCCCTTATGATTGTTCTATTTCTTTCCATCATTTTAATCATTTGATATATCAAAAAATGAATTATAAATCAAATGAAAAAGGATCTTTAAGAATAATCACATTTGTAACTAATGGAGAGGGAGAACCTATTAAAGATATATCTTCCATACAGCAAATGCTTTTTGATCAAGTCGAGGGGTATGATCCTAAAGTATGGATGGTGGCTTCCGGAGAACCAAAAAAACTTTTCAATTTTAGTCAAAATAATTCTAGTTTACTTCAGGAAGGTGATGAATATTATGGCGGTCATGCATTCCAGGAATTAATGTTGCTTTTGGATAAAAAGAATAATCTTAGAATGGTTCTCCCTGGCAACTCAGAGGGGCTAGTTAGAAGGATGAGTGAGAGTATTGCTTTATTAAAAAAAGAGTATGATAAGAAAAGTATTGAATATCTTAAGACGGAGTAGTTTATTTCTATTTGTTTTAATTTTTTTATTTTCTTGTGAATCTGATCAGTTGGCTACTTTACCGATTTTAGGAGAGCGAGATATAGAATATTCAGTCATTGATGGTAAAGAAATTTCAGATACTATTTATCATAAAGTACCATCATTTAGTTATTTAAACCAAGATTCTATTATTATAACATCAGAATCTATGAAGGGGAAAGTATGGGTTGCTGACTTTTTTTTCACATATTGTCCAACTATTTGTCCATCGATGACCGCTCAAATGAAGCGTTTAAATTTCGAAACAAAAGATTTAGAAAAAGAAGTTCAGTTTATGAGTTTTTCAATTGATCCTGATCACGATACTCCAAGTAGGTTGAGAGAATATCGCCAAACATATAATATTGATGTTCCCAATTGGTATTTTTTTACTGGAGATGAAAAAGAAACACACAAATTAGCTAAGAGTTTCTTTAATGGTGCTGAACGAGATGAAAATGCAGATGGAGGATTTGGGCATACTGATTATTTTGCAATTGTTGACACTTCAGGACATGTCCGCGGTATTTATAGCGGGACAAATTCAGAACAGGTTAATTTATTACAATCAGATTTAAGAAAACTATTAAAAACAGAGTATGGAGTTATTGGATCCAAACAAAGAAAAAAAAGTTAAGATACTTATTTATACGATTTCAATTTTAGTTCCAATTGTTGTTGTAATTCTTTTTGGAGTTAGAATAGAAGGTGTTAATCTTTCTTTTTTACCCCCATTATATTCAATGATTAATGGAATAACAGCTTTTTTGTTAGTCCTAGCACTTATTGCCATAAAAAATAAAATGACGAAAGTGCATAGACTTATAATTCGTATTTGTCTATTTCTATCATTATTATTCTTAGCATCATATGTAGCATATCATATGACATCTAGTCCAACTGAGTATAAAGGTGATTTGAAAGAATTGTATTATTTTATTCTTATATCTCATATTTCTTTAAGTATCTTGATAATTCCTCTAGTCTTATTGACATATTTATTTGCATGGAAAGGTGATTTTGAGAGGCATAAAAAGTGGAATCGTTTTACTTGGCCAATTTGGCTTTATGTAGCTATAACAGGGGTTATAATCTACTTAATGATTTCGCCTTATTATTTAAATTGATTCACATCAAATTTGTTAAAAATACGGGAAGAAAATAAAGCAAGAATAAATGATAATAAAAGGTTAATTTCGTAAGAATAGTTTTAAAAATTATTCTTTAGTAATCGAGCAAATAATATTCCAAATTTCATTTGCAGTTTTATTCCATGAAAACAATTCACTCCTTTTCATTCCTTTTTGACTTAACTTTGTTTGAAGTTCAGAATTATTAGCAAGAGTAGTTAATTTCTCACTGATATCATTTATGTTATAAGGGTCGCAATAAATAGCGCAATCACCGGCAACTTCTGGTAATGAAGTTCGGTCTCCAGAGAGTATTGGTGTGCCACATTTCATTGCCTCAACTAAAGGTATTCCAAATCCTTCAAAGTAAGATACATATGTAAATATTGTTGCTGAACCCATAACTCTAGCTAATTTAGAAAGAGGTAAGTGACCAGTGAAAATAATTTCATCTTTAATTAATTGAGAAATTGATAGTTTTTTTTGCGAACTACCAAAAAGGTTTGCACCTACGATTATTAATTTATGTTTGCTTTCCAAGTTATTTTTTTTGAATTTCTCAAATGCAGATATAAGCCTTTCTAAATTTTTTCTTGGGTGAATTGCGCCAACAAACAAAAAATATGGATGACCATTTGTATATTCAGAGCGAACTATTTGTTTTTCTTCTTCACTTAAAGGCTTAAAATCGTTAGAAGCACCATTCCATATTGGAGTTACCTTTAATTTATTAACATTATATGTTGAACATATATCCTTTTTTGAATATTCTGAAACAGTTAAAATATGTTCTGCTTTACGAGCAAATTTTGGGAAAAAAAAACGAAGGTATTTTTGCATTATCCATGGTAAATCTTTAGGGTTATGTTCGAAATTAATATCGTGAATTACTGAAATTTGTTTTACTGTACTTCCGAGTGAAAGATATCCGTCCGGAGAGAAAAAAATATCAGCATTATATTTTTTTAGAGCATTTCTTACGGAAAATTCGAACCAGATATAAAATAGAAATGGATGCCTAGCTTGTGGTGATAATATTATTGGTTTGACATTGTCTGCGAAAATAAATTTTTTGTCATATTTTCTATCGAAAAATAAGAGAAATTCATGCTCTGGGTTGTTTTCAACTATACGTTTGACAACCTCCAATGTATACCAACCAAAACCCTCCATTTTTGAGGAAATTAAAAAACGAGTATTTATAGCTACTATCATCTATAAATTATTTTAAAATTGAAGTATATAATTATACTTTTTTTCTTTTCCAATAGTTGTTTCTTCCCCATGTCCACAATATACAATAGTCTCTTCTGGTAATTGAAACATAACATTATGAATAGATTTTTTTAGTATATCAATATCCCCCCCCGGTAAATCGGTTCTTCCAAAGCTCCCGGCAAATAGAACATCACCATTAATAACAAAATTATTTTCTTTATTGTAGAACACTACATGCCCTATTGAATGTCCAGGAGTGAATTTTACCTCAAGATTAATTTTACCAAAGGATAGTATATCACCATCATTTAAATTTTTATTAGGAGATGAAGGCGGAGAGTATCTAGGGAAGCCATATACATGTGCATAATTTGAAACAGCATCTAATGTATTGATTTCTTGCTTATTCATATAAAAGTCTAAATTATATTTTGAGAGTACAAACGAACATCCTAAAACATGATCAATATGAGCGTGGGTTAATAATAGAGCAATAGGTTTTAAATTATTTTGTTCTATATAATTAATTAATTCATCCTCTTCATGTTTTTCATAGCAACCTGGATCGATAATTATACAATTTGTGCCATCTTGGATTATGTAAGTGTTTTCCTGAAAACCATTGAACATGAATTTTTTAATTGATAATTTCATTTTTATAATATGTTATGTAGTAGTATAAAAATAGAATGTTTTTCTTTAATGAAATAAACAAGTAATAATTTTTGATGAACACTTTAATTATATTTGTAAAAAAAGTATTTATGAAGTATGTTTCTCTATTATTTATTTTATTGATTATAACTAGTTGTGGTATTAGGGTGCCTTTTACTAATCAAATCAAAGATGAATTTGGTTTAGAAACAGAACAGCAGATTAGAAAAGTCCAATTTTTTATTTCTGAGACAATCATTTTAGAGAAAAACAAGAAATCAGGTAATCAAAGTACAGATAATGATGGGGCTTTAGTCTCCTCATCAAAGACTAATCAAGAGAGAATTATCATACCAGTTGGAACGAAATGTATTTTTGATAGCTTTGGAGATAACGGTGAATTACTTGTTCGTTTTGAAGTGGGCGTAGGTAAAACCATTTCATTTTCAATGCTTAATGGTTCAACTAGTGGTAAATATTTTTTTGATGCAAATTCGAATAATAGCTCTAAAGGCGGAAAAGTAATATATGGAAATAGTACATATAAAGTAACCAATTCTAGTGCTATAGCATATTTACAAGTAGTCAGAAAAAAGCTAGAAAAGAGAAAACGTAAAGACACAATCGTTAAAGGGATGAAGATATAGTATTAATCTAATTAAAGATTCTTTAGTTATTCCTGATATGTTTTTATGTTATAGATTTCTTTTATCTCTTCTTCTTTGATTTTATTTTTTTTAGTCTCTTTGTATAATAGAGTATAAAATATAACAAGGATAATTATGATATAGAATGAAATTTTAAGAAGATATATTTTTGATTTTGGTAGACTAATATATTTTTTAAAATTAATTTTACGTCCCTTATTCATAATATAAATTTAAATCTATTCTTTTAACTTTGACATTAATGAATGAATCAAAATACATATTAGTAACTGGAGGTGCGGGATATATAGGATCGCACACAGTAGTAGAACTAATTGATAATGGATTTATTCCAATTATAATAGATGATTTCTCAAATTCTAAAGAGGAAGTAATACAAGGCCTAAGAGAGATAACAAAAACTGATATTATTTATAAGAAAGTAAATGTTTGTGATTTAGATAAAACAAAATCTGTTTTTGATGAGTTTGATTTTTTTGGGATAATTCATTTTGCCGCATATAAGTCTGTAGGAGATTCTGTGAATCGACCATTAGATTATTATAGAAATAATATATTGGGGCTTATTAATATTCTCAATTTAGCCAAGGAATATAATGTTGATAATATTGTTTTTTCTTCATCATGTTCTGTCTATGGAAGTCCAAAAGGTAGTCGAATAGTTTCTGAAAAAACTCAATTACAAGATGCTAGTTCTCCATATGGAAACACAAAATTTTTTGGAGAAAAAGTGCTCAGTGATTTTGTGAAAAGTATGGAAAAATCAAAGGTTTTAAATTTAAGATATTTTAATCCAATTGGTGCACATAGTTCTTCTTTGATAGGAGAGCTTCCGATAGGAGTCCCTAATAATCTTTTACCGATAGTTACTCAATCTGGAATAGGTAAGATATCTGAAATTATAGTTTATGGAAAAGATTACAATACACCTGATGGAACATGTGTACGTGATTATGTCCATGTAGTTGATGTAGCAAATGCTCATGTTAAGGGTTTGAGGTGGCTTATGAAACAAAATCAATCAATTGAAGAGTATATTAATATTGGTACAGGTAAGGGGACAAGTGTTCTAGAGATAATTGATTTTTTTGAGAAGATATCTAAAATTAAATTAAATTGGTCTTTTGGTCCAAGGAGATTGGGTGACGTAGAAGAAATATATGCTGACACATCTAAAGCTTTTCAAATTTTAGGTTGGAGTTCAAATAAAACAATAGAGCAAGCTATTTTAGATGCTTGGAATTGGGAATTAAGATTAAAAAATGGTTAGAATAATATTAATATTTACACTAACATCTATTGCTTCTTTTAGCTCTTTTTCTCAGTATAATGAAAAGGGGGAAAAAGAAGTTTCAAGATTTAGACCGGGTTCAATGTGGTTTTATTCTGGTTTGCGACCGTCAAAAATAAATAAGGCACATAAATATGATCGATTGATCTTTGATATTACATATAATGATTGGGTTGGAGATGAAGATTTATTTGATAATAATATTTGTTCCATGGGTTTAAATACAAACTTTATGTTTGATATACCTTTAATTAAAGATAACTTTTTTTCTCTAGGAATCGGCCTTTCATATGAATATAAAAATATTCGTCATGACAATCAATTTGTTATAAATAATGTTGATAATAAAACAGTTTATCAAGAAAATCAGGAATATTTGGAATCTGTTAAGTTTAAAAAGAGTTCATTAAGAGGGAATAGTTTTTCTATTCCATTAGAATTAAGATTTAGGAATAAAAGTTGGAAACATTTTAAGATTCACTTAGGAGGTAAAATAGGCTATCAAGTTAATACTATGTCTAAAAGAGTGTACGAGGTTGATGGGCATAAACAAGTTTATAAGCTATATCATTTTCCAGACGTGAATCAATTAATTTATTCTGTCCATGTTCGTATAGGTCTTAGAAATTGGGCATTATATTTTAGTTATAATCTTAATCCAATTTTTTCAAATCAATTTAGTACACAATTCAATTTAGTTCAAATGGGTTTAAGTGTATCTCTCTTTTAAGTAATTTATGTTTATTGACACCCATACTCATCTTTTTTCTAGTTCTTTTGATCAAGATATAGACGAAGTAATACATAGAGCAATTAAATCTGGAGTAGAACTTTTTTTATTACCTAATATTGATCTTGATTCAATTCCTTTGATGCATGATTTGGAATCTAAGTATCCAAATAATTGTTTTGCAATGATGGGACTGCACCCTTGCTCTATTGATGAAAAATGGGAACAGAATTTAAAAGTAATTAAGCAGAATCTTTTTTCAAGGGAATATATAGCTATAGGTGAGATAGGTTTAGATCTATATTGGGATAAAAGGTACATTGAAGAACAAATTGAGGCATTCAAAGTTCAAGTAGAATGGGCAAAAAAATTAGAAAAGCCTATTGTAATTCATGCTAGAGATTCACTTAGAGAGATTTTTAATGTATTGGATATTATGGATGATCATAAACTCTCAGGAGTTTTTCATTGTTTCTCAGGAACATTAGATGATGCCATGAAAATAAATAGTTATAATAATTTTAAACTTGGGATAGGGGGTGTTGTAACATTTAAAAATTCAAATTTGGATAGCATTATTGAGAATATTTCTTTAGATGAGTTAATCCTTGAAACTGATTCACCTTATTTATCTCCAACACCATATCGTGGAAAGCGAAACGAAAGCTCATATTTGTTGCATATTGCTGAGAAATTGGCCGAGATTTATAATCTTCCATTGAATGAAATTGAAAGAACAACTACTGAGACAGCTAAACAACTATTTAAGTTGCCTAATATATAATAATTAATATGCGCTATATGGGAGTAAAACCTAAAATACTTTTGATATATACTGGTGGAACTATTGGTATGATCAATGATACAGAAACTGATCAATTAATTAATGTTGATTTTAATCATATATATGATTACTTACCAGAATTAAAAAGGTTGAGCGTTGATTTACAAACCATAAGTTTTGAAAATCCTATTGATTCTTCAGAAATGAATATTAATCATTGGAAGAATATAGCAGAAATTATTTATGAAAATTACACAAAATATAATGGTTTTGTAGTTCTTCATGGTTCTGATACTATGTCTTACACCTCTTCTGCTCTTAGTTTTATTTTTGATGGATTAAAAAAACCAATAATTTTTACTGGTTCACAATTACCCATAGGTACTATTCGAACAGATGGAAAAGAAAATTTAATTACTGCCATAGAAATTGCAGCTTCTACAGATGAAGATAATCAACCATTAATTCAAGAAGTATCAGTATATTTTGACTACAGGTTGTTTAGAGCTAATAGAGTGACTAAAGATTCAGCAGATCATTTTGAAGCGTTTAAGTCGCCTAATTTTCAAGAATTATGTAAAGCAGGAGTGAATATTCAATATAATAGAAATAAATTTTATCGAACAGAGCAGAAGCAGTTACAGATCAATTCCAATTTGAATAGTAGGGTAGCATTATTAAAATTATATCCCGGGATGGATTTTCAATTGTATAAAAGTGTATTTGATTCATCAAATATAGATGGTTTAGTTGTTGAAACATTTGGTGCTGGCAACGCCCCTAATTCTAAAGAGTTCTATTCTCTTCTAGAGAAATTTATTGATGGAGGAGGAGTAGCCTTAAATATAACACAGTGTAATTCTGGTTCCGTTAATCAGGGGATGTATAAATCAAGCTCTTTTTTCAATAAAGTAGGTGTGGTTAGTGGAGGTGATATGACCACTGAAGCAGCCGTAACAAAACTGATGACAGTTCTTGATAAAAGTGATTTGTTTAAAACAAAAAAAATGCTGCATAAGAATATGCGTGGTGAGTTAACGGTATCTTAATAAAGATATAGTTTACTCACCGTTATAAATAGGAGAGGTGGCAGAGTGGCTGAATGCGCACGCTTGGAAAGCGTGTTTACGGAAACGTAACGGGGGTTCGAATCCCCCTCTCTCCGCAACTGCTTTTCAAATCAGAATGAAAAGAGTTCGAAATCTGTCCCATTGGGACCACTTAGTAATTCTATTGAGTAAAACTACTTTATTTTATCTCCTCTAGTAATACATCAACTGCCTTTTGCAATTGAGTATCTTCTCCTCTTGCATTACAACCTGGTGTGTTTTTAACTAAATAGTCAGGCACTGCAGGAGCAACATTTTCCATATTTAATCCAGATTTTTTGACGTACCATGCACGAAATGGCATTCGCACATAGCCTTTTGATAAACTATAACTACTTGTAGAAATAACTGCACCAAAAGTAGGTTGACCAACTAATTTACCTAGCCCTAAATTTTTATAGGCATGTGAAAATATTTCTGCATTAGAGTAACTATTCTCGTTACACAAAGCAACAGTAGGTTTTGTGTTAACTGATAAAATTGCTCTCTCATTAAAAGGATAATTTCCTTCAAACTTTTTATTCTCTTTCAGCAGGTCTTTAGTTGCTCCTCTTGGTATTGTATAGGCGTGTTGGTCAACATTTAAAACTGCCATTAACCGATCCGTAGTCCATCCTCCACCATTATATCTAACATCAATTACAATGCCTTTCTTGCCATATCCACTGGCTTTCAACTCGCGTTCAAAACTTTCAAAACTTGTAGTATTCATTCCTCTTATGTGAATATACCCTAGCTGTCCATTTGAATATTTTTTCACCAATTCTCTTCTTGAGTCTACCCATGCTTCATATTGTAAAGTTCTTAATGAACTTGAAGTTCTAACAATAACCTCTTTTCCATTACTTTTTGTTAATAATATCTCATCGCCTTTGGAATTTTTTAATAAACTGTAAAAATTTGTGTTTTTATTTATCGGTTTATTATTAACCGCAGTGATAATATCGCCAACTTTTAAGTTTACTTTTGATTTATTTGCTACAGAATTTTTAAGTACATATTCAATTTGGGCACCGTTTGAAGTGTTTTTCACCTCAATTCCTAACAATCCAATATTATCATTGTTTTTACGTTCAGTAGTTTTTGCTCGATAACCCATATGACTAGAGTTCAATTGACCTAATAATAAATTAAAAACAAAACTGTAATCTTGTTCTGTACTTGCTTTTAGTACTAGTGGTTCGTATTTTTTAATCAAAGACTTCCAATCATAGCCATGAAAATTAGGATCATAGAATCCCATTGTAAGAACGCGAGTGCCTTCTTGGTAAATCTGTTGATTCATGGCAATAAAATCTTTTTTGTATTTTGCTATGTGAGGTAGTGAAGTAATTTTATCTCCATCGGGGTTCAATTCTTTTAATTTTCCTGAAGAAGTAAAATAAAATTTGCCATCAATATCTGCTATTCTTTCTACTTTTGAAGTTTCTTTTATGATTTTGGGGTTACTACCGTCTAATTTAACTTTAAAAAAACACCTTTTATTTGTTGATGGATCTGTTGCTGAATAATACACGTATTTGCTGTCAGGACCAAAGATGCCTTTATACTCGTCATCTGGTAATTTAGTGATTCTCATAAGTCTATCAAAAATTCTTTCCTTATCTATTTCCACCTTTGCCTTCACTTTTTTCTTATCATTATCATTGTTCTTTTTCTTATCTTTTTCCGCTTCTTCTTCTACATAATAATCCCCAATTTCTCTATCAGCTTTGGATCGTTCCCAATCTTCCTTTTTAAGCCAAACCATCCATACATCATAATCTATTCCGCCTCTATTTCCACTCCTATTGGAGGCAAAGGCTAATTTTTTACCATCCGGACTCCAAACTGGTGCTCTATCACTTCTTGGGTGCATAGAAACGTTAAACTTATTATTAGGGCTAACAACCGATTGAATAAAAATTTCACTATCGAAGTTTAAGTCTTGCTGAGAATAAGCAATATATTTGCTGTCAGGACTCCAGCTTACATCTTCTGCCTCTGCCCAACCAGATGAATAAGATTTACTGTTGGATAGAACTCCAGCCTTTATATCAGCCAACATCAAGTTGGCTCTACCAACTCGGTAAACTAGTTTTTTATGGTCTGGTGAGACCAAAACATTATAAACATCTTCATTACTGTTAGTAAGTTTCGTGATTGAAATCTTTAAACTCCTTTCTAATCCAACAAGAGTATCTTTAGAAACAGCTTTATATATTTCATTATGTCCGTCTCTGTCTGAAACAAATAACACCTCTGTATCACTAATCCACTGCGGATTTCTATCTCTGTAGGCATGGTTACTTACATTATTACAGTTTTTTCTATCCTTGTTATTATGCTTGACAAAAATTTCTCCATTTATTTCTAGTGCAATTAATTTTCCGTTTGGTGATACATCGAAATCCGAGATATCTGAACTTGTAGAAAGTTCTTTTTCAGTTTCAAACTTGTAATCAGTTTCTATTTTTAAGTTGATCTTTTGAGATTGTCCTTTACTTATTTTAAATAAGTCAAAAAGCGTGGTGTAGACTATAATACCTTGGTTACTTACAGAAAAAGAAACAACCCCATTTTTATTTTGATTCGTTATTTTTAGTGGAGTTCCATTTACCGACCCGTCAGTATTTATAGTCTGCTTGTAAATGTTATAACGACCACTTTCAGCACCTATGTAGTATAAATTACCAGCTGCATCCCAGGAGGGTGAATGATCATTATTTGATGAGAAAGTTACTTGAAAATAGTTTCCTGTTCTAATGTTATAAATCCACACATCGCGTTGTGCTGAACCTGAATAATCTTCTCTTGAAATTCTACAAGCTCCTTTTACAAATGCTACTAAATACCCATCACTAGAGACACTTGCCATACTACCCAGTGCTGTGATAAATCTTTGAGGAGTACCACCGTTAGCATTGACATGATAGATTTGCTCATCCCATTCAGGTCCTTTTAAAACCCTATTTGTTGCAAATATAATATTGTTAGAAGATGTCCAATCATAAGGAATATCGCTTGTAGGATAATATGTTAATTGTTTAGGTATTCCTCCAGTTTTTCTAATTGTAAAAACATTATTAGCTCCTTTTCTGTTAGAAGAAAAGGCAAGTTGATCTCCAGTGGTATTCCAAACAGGATTTGACTCATAGCCTTCATGAATAGTTAACCGTTTTGATTGTTGGGTATTGAAATTGTGAATCCAAATATCTCCTTGATAAGAAAAAGCCATTTCTTGGGCATTTGGACTTATTCGAGGCACACGAATCAGAGAACTTTGTGCCGAAAGTAATACGCTAATCAGCATAAAAAATACTACACTAAATCTTTTATTCATAAGGTTAAATTATTAAATGTTTGTTTGAATCGTAAATTTAAAAAATACGTTGGTAGTATAAAAAACAAAAGTTATAAAATAGAGATCATGCAATAGGTCAATGAATATCAGTATTTTTTCGCAGAGTAATATTTAATTTTGATTACTCTTTTAAAATCAGAATTGAAAGAGTTCGAAAACTGCCCCTTCGGCTCCACTTAAAGGGGGAAATTGGACAACTAAAAAATGATATTTAAAATTTAAAAAATAAATTAATTATAGCAGAAGAATTGAAAGCCATTGAGTTAAAGTCTAATTCAGAATTGAGACAATTCGTTACAGAATGGACTTATTATGGAAGAGCTATGAAACGAAAATATGATGCTATTAATGCAGCTTTTGAAAGTCTAAATTCATCTTATAAAAAGGTTTGTAAAAACATTGATGATTTTAAAGATAAAAGAGTTATTTATTTTAAGATATTAAAATTGAAAACCTTGTATTTCAAGTAAATATTAATTTTAGTTAATAACTCCCTTATTTTAATTTATGTCATAATTAATTGTGAATATAAATTTTATTATTTTTGATTCACAAAATTTAACATACTAAATACGATTTAATCTCTTAGAATATGAAAAAAACAATTAGTTCTATATCAATTGCATTAGTAATGGCCATCGGGGTCTTTAATTATGCAGTATCTCAAGACACAACGGAAAGTACTGCTGCAGACTCTGTAGCTGAAGAAATGGTAGACTCTCCTAATTCAATTTCAAATCAGGCTAATGAAGAAGATAGCCAGGTTTCACAACCAATAGATGAAGTTGTTGAATTAGATTTTGTTCAAACATTAAAACAAAAATACATTGAAGGAGATCCATTTTGGATGACACCCGTATTAATTTGTTTAATTATAGGTTTGGCTCTTTCTATTGAACGAATAGTTTACCTAAATTTATCTACAATAAATACTAGGAAATTTTTAGACGATGTAGAAACAGCACTTAAAAATAAAGGTGTTGAGGCTGCAAAAGATATTTGTCGAAATACCAGGGGCCCAATTGCTTCTATTTTTTATCAAGGTCTAGATCGATCTGATGAGGGTATTGAAATGGTTGAGAAATCTGTAGTCTCATATGGTGGAGTTCAGATGGGACTTTTAGAGAAAGGTCTATCTTGGTTATCTTTATTCATTGCATTAGCTCCTATGCTTGGTTTCTTAGGAACAGTGATTGGAATGATTTTCGCTTTTGATAAAATTGTATCAGATGGTCAGGTTTCACCAACTACTGTTGCCGGTGGTATTAAGGTATCCCTGCTAACAACTGTATTTGGTTTGATTGCGGCTATTATTCTTCAAATATTTTATAATTATATTGTTTCGAAAGTTGATGGATTAGTTAATGAGATGGAAGACTCATCAATTTCTTTAGTTGACATGATGTTGAAAAATAAAATTGTCAAATCATAATCTGTAATAAACATGATTATTAATCTTTAAACTTAAATAAATGGATATTAAAAAGTTTAATCTATATATGAGTATTCTTAAAATAGGGTTGGTAGGAATAGGTGTTATATTATCCTTATTCATTATTGGGGGGCCTAATATGGAGAATACTTTAGAGACTCAAGAAATTTTCAGAGAAGGCGTTAGTATGAACTTAATTACATCTTTTACTGGTTTTATCATATTTGCTAGTATTGGTTTAATTTTGCTGTTTTTCGTTCTTCAGTTAATTTCTAACCCAAAGAAGACAATTCTATCAATTATTGGTCTATTAGCAGCTCTTGTTCTTTATTTGTTTTTTCTGATGATAGGAACAAGTGATACAAATGAATCTTTAGCATTACTAGAGGATGTTCAAGTAGCTGAAGGTACAATAAGATCATCATCAGCAGGTATTTATACTGTTGTTTTAGCTGTGTTTATTGCATTGATGGTCGCAGTTTTTGGTCCTTTATTAGGTCGTTACAGAAAATAAAAAAAATGGCAAGAAGAGACATACCGGAAATAAATGCTGGTTCGATGGCTGATATAGCTTTCCTGCTTTTGATTTTTTTCCTAGTCACTACAACTATGGACAAGGATCAAGCCTATGTTAGAAATATTCCAAAGAGAATTGAGGTGAAAACCCCTCCAATAGATGTTGAAGAAAGAGATATTTTTAAAATACAAGCAAATACTGAAGGTGAGCTAAGAGTTCGGGGTGAAGAAGGCATAAATCCTGATAATATATCTGAACTTGTTATAGAGTTTTATACACATAATGAATTGTCTAATAATATTTCTAGTAATTATCCATTATACTCTCGAATTAGCCTTCCGGAAATACAAGGAAGAATAGATGCATCATTAGCAGACGCTGAGGCTACAGAAGCAACTCCTGGAGTTACTGATGATATAATTGATTTTAAGTATAATATCCTTAAAGAATGGGAAAAGAAAAAACGTTCACTTCAACTTTATGGAAAAAAAGAATTACCAGAGATATCTCCCCAAGCACATATTCGAATTGAAGTTCAAAGTGGAACAAAGTATGGTCTCTTTTCCAAAATTCAATCTGAATTAGAAGAAGCAATATATTCTTTAAGAGATGATGCCGCTAAAGAGGTCTTTGGTGAAAGTTATGCTAAAATTAAAGCCCGTTACTCTCTAGACAAAAAGAAAGATCCCAAAATGGATAAGGAAAAGTTAGATCTTTTGAAAATTTTGTATCCAGATAGATTCATAGAAGTAACACCAACAAAGTAACAAGTAACAAATATGTCAAAATTTAAAAAAGAAGGTAAGAAAGGTGCTCCTGGTGTAAATACATCTTCACTTCCCGATATTGTTTTTATGCTTTTGTTCTTTTTTATGGTTGCTACAACAAGTAAGGAATCGGATCCTTCCGTAAAAGTAGTTCAGCCTGAAGGATTAAGAACAACTGATATGACACCATATAAACAAAGATCTGAAATAGATTTTCTCTACTTAGGAAAACCATTGAATCCTGCAAGAGCTGAAAAGTATAAGGATAAGGGTATGGAATATTTATTATTTATGGATAATGTTGCTCAATCAAATCCAGATGACTTATATAATGTTAATGCTATCAAGCGTTGGAAACTAGATAAGTTTGAATCTAAACCTCTACGAATGAGCGAGCCAATAGAATCTGTAATTACATGTGTTAAAGCCGATAAAGGAGCTCCTGCTGGAATAATATTTGATATTAGAAAAGAATTACAAGATATTGATGCTTTAACCATTGCTTATGCAGTCAGAGATAATGGGAACATTTAACCAGAAATAAGATATTTGAGTCCCGGTTTGTTTTTCAATCCGGGCTTTTTTTTATCTGTGTATATTTCAAACAATAAATTAAAAAATGAAATATTTAATTGTTGGTCTAGGTAATCCAGGTGATAAATACGAAGAAACTCGACATAATGTTGGTTTTAAAATTGTTGATGAGTTTGTACGGCAACATCAGGGTGAGTTTGAAAGTAAAAAGCTCGCTGATATTGCTAATGTTAAATATAAAGGCAAAATAGTAATTGTTATTAAGCCAACAACATTTATGAATTTATCAGGTAAATCTGTTAATTATTGGATGCAAAAAGAAAAAATTCCTATAAATAATATCCTTGTTATTACAGATGATATTTCTCTACCCTTTGGTAAAATTAGAATGAAGGGTAAAGGTTCTGATGGTGGTCATAATGGTTTAAAAGATATTCAATTAGTTTTAAATTCTTCAAAATATACTAGACTGAGGTTTGGAGTAGGTAATGATTTTTATGCTGGCAGACAGTCTGAATATGTGTTAGGAGAATGGTTGGAAAGAGAAAGAATGACTCTATCTGAACGGATTGATTTTTCTTTAGAATTTATAAAAGGATTTGTATCTATTGGTCTACAACTTACAATGACAAACTTCAACAATAAATAAAATTAATTAAGTTAGCTATTCTTTTTTCTTATTTAAATTTAAATACAATCTAGTTTCTTGTTATTTTTGAGTTATTGAATAATAATTCAAATGAAAAGAAAAAAAGTAATTGATATTCTTGAAAGTTCCAAAGTTGGCGATAACGTTCTTGTAAAAGGTTGGGTACGTGCTTTTAGAAGTAATCGTTTTATTCAAATCAATGATGGTTCTTCGATTAAAAATATTCAGGCTGTTATTGATTTTGAAAAGATTGATGATATATTATTGAAGAGAATTTCTGTCGCCTCATCAATTTCAGTTTCCGGAGAAATTGTTGAATCTCAAGGCTCAGGGCAATCAATTGAGATTAAAGTAAATAGTATTGAAATCATAGGTGATGCTAATGCTGATGAAGTCCAGAAAACCGTTATGCAGCCTAAAAAGCATAGTCTAGAATTTCTTCGCGAACAATCACATTTGCGTTTTAGAACAAATACATTTGGCGCTGTTTTTAGAATTCGTCATGCACTAGCTTTTGCAATACATAAATTTTTCAATGAAAGAGGATTTTATTATATCCATACACCAATTATCACTGGTTCTGATGCAGAGGGGGCTGGTGAGATGTTTAAAGTAACAAATTTAGATTTATTAAATCTACCAATTACCGATGACGGGGTAATTGATTATAAAAAAGATTTTTTTGGAAAACCTGTTAACTTAACTGTTTCTGGCCAACTTGAAGCTGAACTTGGTGCTATGGGACTTGGCCAGGTATATACATTTGGCCCTACATTTAGAGCAGAAAATTCTAATACTTCTCGACATCTTTCGGAATTTTGGATGATTGAGCCTGAAGTAGCTTTTAGTGATTTAATTGATAATATGGACCTAACAGAAGAGTTCTTACAGTACTTAATAAAATACGTAATAGAAAACTATTCTGATGATCTTAATTTTTTAAATGAACGTGAATTAAAAGAACAGCAATTAAAGCCAAAGAATCAAAGAAGTAATCTAGGTCTAAAAGATAGACTAGAATTTGTTGTTAATAATGAATTTAAAAGAATAACATATACTGAGGCAATTGATATACTATTAAAATCAAAGCCGTTCAAGAAAAATAAATTTAGATATGATGTTAAATGGGGTGTTGATTTGCAGAGTGAACATGAGCGCTATTTGGTAGAAAAAGAATTTAATTGTCCAGTAATTTTGACTGATTATCCATCCGATATAAAGGCATTTTATATGCGCCAAAATGATGATGGTAAAACTGTTGCCGCAATGGATGTCCTTTTCCCGGGAATAGGTGAAATTGTTGGTGGTTCTCAGCGAGAAGAACGCATAGATGTTTTAAAAGCTAAAATTACTGAGTTTAATCTTTCAGAAAAAGAATTACATTGGTATTTAGATATACGAAATTTTGGCACAGCTCCACACGCGGGTTTTGGCCTAGGATTTGAACGAATAGTAATGTTCGTTACTGGGATGACTAATATTCGAGATGTAATTCCTTTTCCAAGGACACCTCAAAACGCAGAGTTTTAGTTTCTCATAATAAAACAAAAAAGCTATTCCATATTTCTAAATGGCATTAAAACAAATTATATCAATAAAATTAGATCAACGACTTTCTCCTCAGCAGATACAGTTAATGAAATTATTACAGGTGCCAACTGTAGAGTTAGAACAAAGAATTAAGCAAGAGATTGAAGAAAACCCTGCTCTAGAAGAAGGTCTAGAAATATCTGAAGATGATTACGTGCAAAACGATGAAATAAGGGAGAATATAGATGAAAAAGAGTTTAATGTAGACGATTATTTGAGTGATGATTCAGAATATAAGACACGTATAAATAACTCTAGTAAGGATAATGAAGACAAGGCAATACCCCTCTCCGGAGATAATTCCTTTCAAGAACACTTAATTAATCAAATTCAGTTACTTAATTTTAATGATCAAGAATATATAATTGGAGATATAATTGTCGGTAATTTAGATGAATCAGGCTATTTAAATCGATCAATCGATGCCCTTGTTGATGACTTGGCTTTTTCATTAAATATTATAGTTACTGAACAAGATGTTATTGATGTTTTAAAGATCATTCAAGGTTTAGATCCCGCAGGAATAGGAGCAAGAGATTTAAAAGAGTGTCTTTTATTACAAATTAATCGAAAACAAGATGGAAATATTACACGTTTTACTGCTAAGAAAATTTTAGAAGAGTATTTTACAGAGTTTACAAAGAAGCATTATCAGAAAATATTAGATAAATTAGAAATTTCTAAACAAGATTTGAAGGAAGCAATTGAAGAAATAGTTAAACTTAATCCAAAACCTGGCGGATCTACTAAAGAATCTAGAGGAGTTTATCAACAAATTATTCCTGATTTTGAAATAGTTGTGAATGAAGGTCAATTACAATTGACTATAAATGGTAGGAATGCTCCTGATCTTAAGGTTAGCAAACAATATAAGAATATGCTTAGAACCTATTCAGAAGGTGCTAAATCATCTAAATCTGAGAAGGAAGCACTTACTTTTGTGAAACAGAAGTTAGATAGTGCGAAATGGTTTATTGATGCTATTAAACAACGTCAAAACACTTTATTTTTGACGATGAATGCTATAATGAATTACCAGAAAGATTATTTTTTATCTGGCGATGAAACTCAATTGCGCCCAATGATTTTAAAAGATATAGCAACAATTATCGATATGGATATATCCACAGTATCTCGTGTTGCAAATAGCAAATATGTACAGACTAGTTCAGGGATTTTATCATTAAAATATTTCTTTTCAGAATCACTCTCGACCAATTCCGGAGAGGAGGTTTCAACACGTGAAGTAAAAAAAATTCTTTCTGAGGCTATTGATAATGAAGTAAAACGTAAGCCCTTGACAGATGAGAAGCTAGCAAAACTGTTAAAGGAAAAGGGATATAATATTGCTCGTAGAACTGTTGCTAAGTATCGTGAGCAATTGAAAATCCCTGTTGCTCGTTTACGTAAAGAATTATAATTAGATGGTTAAATTTGACTATCAAAGAAATAAAATGGCTGAAATATTTAATGATTAATTATCATTGGTTGATTATTTCTATTATAATTGAATCATCCTTTTTTATTACTCTTGTTAATCCATAATTCCTGAGAGCTTTTACCCCTAGATCCCATTTTTTATTAGATAAACCACAAGCTTGTTTTAAAGAATTTAATTCCATTGATTTTTCTTTAGAAATAAGATCAAAAATTATTTTTTCGTTTTCAGATAAATTTGGTCCCTTTTTCATAAAAACCTCAGGCTTCATTTGTGGAAATAAAATAACTTCTTGAATAGATTGGTTGTTAGTCAAGAACATCGTTAATCGGTCAATTCCGATACCCATCCCTGAAGTTGGAGGCATTCCATACTCAAGAGACCGCAAAAAATCATAATCTATAAATTCACCTGCTTCTTTGTCCCCTCTTTGTGCTAATTTTAATTGATCTTCAAAACGTTTTTTTTGATCTATGGGGTCATTTAATTCTGTATAGGCATTTGCCAATTCTTTACCACAAACAATTAGTTCAAATCTTTCTGTTAAAGTTGAATCATCTCTATGTTCTTTACAGAGAGGGGACATCTCTTTAGGATAATCAATAATAAATGTTGGATCGATGTAGTTTTTTTCGCAATACTTTCCAAATATTTCATCTATGAGTTTTCCTTTACCCATTGTTTTGTCTACTTCAATATCATTTTTTATACACCAATTATGAATATCTTCCTCAGATTTATTTTTGATATCAAATTGAGTAAAGTCAATAATTGACTGTCTCATACTTACCTTTTTATATGGTGCTTTAAAGTCTATTTTGTGATCACCGAATGTGACTTTAGTTGAACCATTTACAGAAACTGCACAGTGTTCCAGGAGTTTTTCTGTAAAATCCATCATCCAATTATAATCTTTATAAGCAACGTAAATTTCCATCATAGAAAATTCAGGGTTATGTGTTCTATCCATCCCTTCATTTCTAAAGGTTTTTGCAAATTCAAATACACCATCAAATCCTCCGATTAATGTTTTTTTCAGATATAGTTCACAAGCAATTCTAAGGTACATTGGCACATTTAATGTGTTATGATGGGTAATGAAAGGACGGGCGTTTGCTCCTCCTGGAATAGTTTGTAATATTGGTGTTTCTATTTCATGGTAACCTCTCTCAATAAAAAATGTCCTCATTGAATGCATTAATTTCCCTCTTTTTATAAAAACATTTTTCACATGAGGGTTTACAATTAAGTCTGTATACCTTTGTCTATAACGTGTTTCAGGGTCAGTAAATGCATCGTGAATCTCACCATCAGAATCTGTTTTGGGTAATGGTAAAGGCTTTAGTGATTTAGTCAATAATGTCATTTCATTTACCTTAATTGAAATTTCACCAACTTTTGTTTTAAAAAGAGTCCCTTTAATTCCTATAAAATCACCCAGATCTAGTAATTTTTTAAAAACAGTGTTATATGTTGTTTTATCATCACCTGGACAAATTTCATCTCGATTTAAATAGACTTGGATCCTACCTTTTGAATCTTGAATCTCAGCAAAAGATGCTTTACCCATATCTCTTTGAGACATCATTCTACCTGCAATACAAACATTTTTTCCATCTTCAAAATGCTCTTTTAAATCAGTTGAATAATCTGAAACAGGAAATAATATCGCGGGATATGGATTAATGCCTAAAGCGCGAAGTTTTGTTAACTTTTTTCTTCTTTGAATTTCTTGTTCTGAATGTTCTATTATGCTCATATAAGTATTAATATTAGTAAAGATAATTTATTTAGTAATAATGATGAATTTTTTATTATTACATTACAAATTATTTTAAGTATTAACAATAAAGAAATCAGGTTATATTTACATTATGGATTTTGCAACAGTAAAAGCATTACATATAATTTTTGTAGTTAGTTGGTTTGCAGGACTTTTTTATGTTGTCCGTTTGTTTATCTACCATGTTGAAGCTCAAGAAAAAGAGGAAGTTGAAAAGAAAATCCTATCAAATCAATTTCAAATTATGGAGAGGAGACTTTGGTGGATTATTACTACACCAGCCATGATATTAACAATTATCTTTGGAGCTTGGATGATTATACTAATACCTGATTATTACCTCAATGCAACTTGGATGCAGATTAAGTTATTGTTTGTATTGTTTTTGTTAATTTATCATTTTATTTGCCAAAAAATTCTAGTTAGTTTCAGTAGAGGGAAATTCAGTTGGACATCTACTAAATTAAGGTTATGGAATGAAGTTGCTACTTTATTTCTTGTTATAATTGTATTTATTGTCTCATTAAAACACTCAATGAATTGGATAAAAGGAACAATTTCTTTTTTTGCAGTAGCTTTGGGGTTGATGATTGTTATTAAAATGTATAAACGATTTAAAGATAAAAAACACAAAAGAAATTAGATAGAGATGTATAAGAACATAGTTGTAGAAGAAAAGAATAAAATCAATATAATTACTATTAATAGACCTAAGCAATTAAATGCTTTAAATAAGGATACCATAGAAGAATTACACAAAGCAATTAAATTATCTGAAGAAAATTTAAATATAGGTGTTATTATTTTGACTGGTGCAGGAGAAAAGTCATTTGTTGCTGGAGCTGATATAAAGGAATTTGCTGATTTTACAATTTCACAAGGAGGGAATCTTGCTAAAAAAGGTCAGGAGTTATTGTTTTCATATATTGAAAACTGTTCCAAACCTATTATCGCAGCCATTAATGGATTTGCTTTAGGTGGGGGGTTAGAGCTTGCAATGTGTTCACATATTCGTGTTGCATCTTCTAATGCTAGAATGGGTTTGCCAGAAGTTAGTCTTGGAGTTATTCCTGGGTATGGAGGGACACAGAGATTGGCTCAGTTGGTTGGACGTGGTAAGGCAAATGAAATGGTTTTTACAGCAGGTATGATTAAAGCAGATGAAGCATTAAGATTAGGCTTAGTAAATCATGTTGTTGAATATGATAGGCTAATGGAAAAGACAGAGGGTATTGCATTGTCAATTTTAAATAATTCTGGTTCAGCAATCGCTTCTGCTATTAAGTCTATTAATGCAAGTTATAAAGAAGGTGTTAATGGTTTTGATACAGAAGTTGAAGAATTTGGAAAGTGTTTTGGAACATCAGATTTTAAAGAAGGAACAAAGGCATTTTTAGAAAAGAGAAAACCTAATTTTAGAAAATAATTGAACCCGATTAAAAATTTATTAGGACAAACTGCCATTTATGGTTTACCTTCAATAGTTGGTAGACTATTGAATTACATGTTAGTTCCTATTTATACTTCTCTTTTACCAGTCTATGAGTATGGAAAGATATCAGAGCTATATGCATTAGTTGCCTTTTTAATTGTGCTTCTCACATTTGGTATGGAGACAGCATTTTTTAAGTTTATAAATTCAAAAGAAAATAAAAAAGAAGTCTTTCAAAGTAGCTTTTTAACAGTTATAGCTTTTAATTTAATTTTTCTTTTACTCATATTTTTTTTTAATCAATACATTGCAAATATTTTATTGTATAATGATCATTCAATTTATATTATATTACTTGCATTAATAGTTGCTATAGATGCAACATCTGCTATGCCTATGGCAAAGTTGCGAGCAGATAATAAGGCTGTAAGATTTGCTACGATACATTTTTCTTCTATTATTGTAAATATTACTTTGAATTTAGTTTTTCTTTACGGTTTTTTCAATGAGGAAAATTCAGAACAAGGAATCTTATTTATTTTAGTTGCTAATTTAATAGCATCTTTTATTAAACCAATTGCTACATATAAAGATTATTTTGGATTAAAATTACACTATAACCGCGAATTGGTTAGAGAAATGTTTAAGTATTCTTTACCTCTAGTTATTGCTGGTTTTGCTGGGATAATTAATGAAACCATTGATCGTGCAATGCTTAAACAGGTTCTTTACAACAAAGGCGGATTATCGTTGAGAGAATCTGAGACTCAACTTGGTATCTATAGCGCATGCTATAAATTAGCAATGATAGTTACGATTTTTTTACAAGCTTATCGCTATGCAGCAGAACCTTTTTTCTTTGCTCAAGAGAAAAAGAAAGGTAGCAAAAAGATATATTCAAAAATTATGAATTACTTTGTTGCGACTGTCTGTTTAATATTTTTAACTGTAAGTCTAAATATTGACGTATTCAAGCATTTTATTCGTAATGAAGAATTTTGGAAAGGTTTAAATGTTGTCCCAATACTTTTGATTGCTAATGTATTCTATGGAATTTATTTGAATCAATCTATTTGGTATAAGCTAAGTGGACAAACAAAATACGGAGCATTTATATCAATTATAGGAGGTTTTGTCACAATTTTATTCAACTTTATTTTTATCCCGATTTATGGTTTTTGGGCTTGTGCATGGGTAACTATGTTTGTTTATGGTGGTCAGATGATAGTATCGTATTTTCTAGGTCAAAAATATTATCCTATTAATTACAATCTAAGGAAGTTCTTATTATATTTTGGCTTTTCTTTAATTATATTTTTCGTTGCTTTTATTATTGATATTGATCCGGGGTATTTTTCTTGGAAAAAGTTTATTTTTCATAATAGTTTAATTATAGTTTACATTTTATTATTTTATTTTTTAGAGAAGCCTAAGCTAAAAAAACTAACGATTGATAGTTAGTAACTTCTCTGTAAACCAAGGCTTTTATATTCTTTCAAGAATCTAAAATTCTTATTTTTGAATCATTTAGAAATTAGTATGAAAATTAAAGTAGTAAATAAATCAAAACATGTTCTCCCTTCATATGAAACAATTGCTTCTTCTGGTTTAGACATAAGAGCAAATATAGATAAACCAATTAAATTAAAATCATTAGAAAGAGTTTTGGTTAAGACGGGATTATTTATTGAAATTCCTGTTGGTTATGAATGTCAAGTAAGATCTAGAAGTGGGTTGGCATTGAAAAAAGGAATTTCTGTATTGAATGCTCCTGGCACGATAGATGCAGATTATCGAGGTGAAATAGGTGTTATATTGATTAATCTTTCAGAGAAAGATTTTGTTATAGAGGATGGAGAAAGAATAGCTCAACTTGTTTTTGCTGAGGTAAAACAGGTAATATGGGAAGAAGTTATTCAACTTACAGATACTATTCGAGGTGCGGGAGGTTTTGGTAGTACCGGAGTTAAATAGTTATTCGTAACTTAAAATAAAAAAATGAAAATTATTGTTCCAATGGCAGGAAGAGGGAGTAGACTAAGACCTCATACATTAAAAGTTCCTAAACCATTAGTCTCAGTTGCAGGTCAGTCAATTGTAAATCGCTTAATCAAAGATATTGCTGCTATTGTAGACCAAAAAGTAGATGAAGTAGCTTTTATAATAGGTGACCCTGCATTTTTTGGTCAAGATGTAGTGAAAAAATTAACTCAGCTTGCAGAATCAATAGGGGCAAAAGCGTCAATTTATCGCCAAGAAAATCCAATGGGGACAGGACATGCAATTATGTGTGCTAAAGATTCCTTACTTGGTCCAGTGGTAATTGCTTATGCTGACACATTGATTCAGGCTAACTTTAAATTAGATGAATCAGCTGATGCAGTTATTTGGGTAAAGAAAGTAGATAACCCTGAATCATATGGAGTCGTTCAATTAAATGAAAGGCAGGATATCGTAAGTTTAGTTGAAAAACCAACAAAATTTATAAGTGATTTAGCTGCAATAGGTATTTATTATTTTAAAGAAGCTAGAGACCTAAAAATGGAACTTCAGTCAGTTATAGACAATGATATAACTAATGGAGGTGAATATCAAATTAATGATGGAATTAAGAAGATGATATCAAAAGGGAAGATCTTTAAAACAGGTAAAGTGAAACAATGGATGGATTGTGGCAATAAGAAAGTTACAGTTGAAACAAATGCTTTAGTTTTAGAAAATGATATGAAAAATGGAGAAAGTTTAATTTCAAATTCTATTAAAATCGAGAATTCAATTATTATAGAACCATGTTTTATTGATGACAATGTCCACTTGATTAATTCTATTGTTGGTCCTTATACCTCTATTGGCAAAGACACAGTTATTAAAGATAGTGTGATTAAAAAAACAATAATACAACATTCAACAACCATAAAGAACGCAATACTTAGAGATTCTATGATTGGCTCACATGTTTATTACGATGGTTTGGCTCGAGATTTGAGTATAGGTGATTATACAACTATAGATGGATAAAGTATATATATATATAATTGGATTATTTTTGTTCACCTTCTCTTGTGGTTCAAATAAAATAGTCACTGATTCAAATATCACATCCTCTGATTATCCATATATCAATGCTTTCCATGAAGCAATCCGGTTAAAAATTGCTGGTAGAAATTTGGAATCAATTAAAAAACTTGAATATTGTTTATCTATAAGAAAAGATGATGCTGCTGTTTATTATCTTTTATCACAATTAGAGTATACAACTGAAGGTAAATGGAAAGGTAGAGGTAATATTGATAAGTCTGTTGATTATATCATAAAGGCATCCGATATCGATCCTGATAATCAATGGTACATTGAAGAGTTGGCATTTATTTATTATGAAATTGAAGAATTTGAAAAATCAGCAGAAAAATTTGATGATTTGGTCAAATTAAGACCAAGAAATATTGAGCTGCAATATACTTATGCAGAAGTTCTATTAAAAATAGGAGAATATAATAAAGCAATTGATGTATTGAATAGAGTTGAAGATCAAGTAGGAATAAGTCTTCCTGTATCTATAAAAAAACATAATATTTTAATGGAAATGAAAAATTATAAAAAGGCAATTCTTGAGCTTGATAATGCTCGTGATTTTTTTTCTAATAATCCTCAGTTGATAGGTTTATATGTAGATTATTATTTTAAGTTAAATGAAGTTGATAAAGGAGTTAAAATGTTAAAAGAATTAGTTTTGGCTGATCCAAATAATGGTCGTGCGCATTTAACTTTATCTGACATTTACAGGAAAGAAGGAAATAATGAAGAATCTTTTAAGGAGTTAATTTTAGCATTTAAATGTAAAGATGTTACTCTTGATACTAAAATGAAAATATTAATTAACATATTAGAAACAAACTTTAATATTGAACCACAATATTATAATCTAATCGATATATTGGTAGATTTATATCCTAAAGAAGCAAAAGTCTACTCAATTAAGGGGGATTATTTAATACGTGCTAAAAAAAATGATGAGGCATTGGAAGTTTATAGAAAGTCTCTTAGTTATGATAAAACACGTTATCCAATATGGAATGAGGTTCTTATTATGGAGTATCAGAAGGGAGAATTCAAAAATTTATATCAACATAGTAAGGAATGCTTAACTTTTTTCCCAACATTACCAACAGTCTATTTATTAAATGGAATTAGTGCTAACAAGTTAAAAAAATATAACGAAGCATTAGAGTTATTATCTTATGGAAAGGCATTAGTAGTTAATGACAATCAATTAGAAGCAGACTTTTTCTCACAATTGGGAGAGGCATATTTTGGTTTAAAAGATTTTGTGAATGGTAAAAAGAGTTTTCAAAAGGCATTAATTTTAGATAGTAAAAATACTTTTATTCGTAATAATTTTGCCTTTCAACTAGCAATTAATAGAGAAGACTTAGAACTAGCGGAGTCTCTTGCAATTCAGATTAATAAGTCCGTTTCATCTAATCCAAAATTTATTTATACATATGGATTAATTCTATTTCAAAAAGGAGATTATGATGCAGCATTAATTCAGTTGCAAAAGGCAATTAAATTAAAAGAAAATGACAAAAATATTTTAGAGCGTTTAGGCGATGTTTATTTCAAATTAGGGCAGATAAATAAATCAATTGATTTATGGCAAAAGGCCAAAAAATTAAATTCAGGTAATAAAATTTTATTAAAGAAAATAGAAGATAAAAAGTACTATGATCCAGTTTTCTAACAAAAACCTCAGTGTTTTATGCCTATTATTAATATTATTTGTGAATAATTTTGAGTTATTGGCTCAAAAACTTGATAAGGTAAAAGATAACCAAATATTTAGTATTTTAAATAGTCTTTCATCAAAGGAATATTCTCATTTTTACACAAAATTTTCAACCAAGTATAAAGATTCAGCACAGAAGGTTTCTTTCAAAACCTCAATTAGAATGACCCAAGATAGCGCTGTTAATGCATTAATTACTTTTATGCGTATACCTGTTTTAAATGCTTTATTTACTAAAGATTCTTTGCGTTTAGTTATTAAGGATCAAAAATGTTTTATAGAGAAACAAAACACATATTTAGCAGATAGTTTTGGGCTTCAATTTAGCGCTTTAAATATAGAGCAGATATTATTAGGTTCACCTTTAGGCTTCAAAGACCAAACTAAGTATTATAGAGTTCAGGATCCATATAGTTATACAGTTAGTTCACATAATAAACGTGACGCAAAAAAGTTGAAGAAAAAAAGTCAATCAGATGTTATAAAGTATTATTCATTGACAGAAGATTTAAAAAAATTAAAGCAAGTATTCATAGTTCTTCCTGATAAAAGTATATCAATTAAGATAGATTATAAATCTTATAAAACAGTTGATTCATATCTTATACCTAACGAGCTAGATATAAAAATAGAGATTCCAGGAAATACTATTTTCATTCAACTTCAGTCTAAAAAGACACGATTTAATCAACCTGAGAAGATAAATTTTATAATACCTGAAGGATATGAAAATTGTAGATAAAATACTTTTAATTTATTTATTGATCACATCCATTGGTTTTTCCCAAACAACTAGTGATAAGTTGAAAAGAGAGCAATCTAGGTTGGAGCAGAAAATATCTGACACAAAATTTCTTTTATCCAAAAGTAAATCTGCGAAAGAGACATCATTAGATGAACTAAAGGTTATTGAAAATCAAATTTTTTATCGTGAGCAGTTATTAAAAAATTATGATAATCAAATTCGCGCGGCTGAATTAACTTTAAAAAGTAAAGTTCAACAGATAGACCTGTTATATGAAAAGATAGACCAACTAAAAAAACAATATCAAAGGTTGTTAATATATGCATATAAGAA
>Ga0160423_10000311_pt1 | contig 38759 bp, 31 predicted proteins | sample CRUFie14St8metaG_FD_108191 | JGI IMG/M metagenome (GOLD analysis project Ga0160423, IMG submission 108191) | Marine microbial communities from the Costa Rica Dome - CRUD Field 142mm St8 metaG | ecosystem: Environmental > Aquatic > Marine > Oceanic > Photic zone | place: Costa Rica: the Eastern...
GAATCAGTTACCCTCGATGATCCGGTCATCTTCTGCGAACACAAATATCTCTACTTTCACCTCAAGGCCCCGAACCTCCCAAAAGATGCCCTCCCCATCGGCAAGGCACGTATTGCCAGAGCAGGCCGGGATTGTACGATCGTAACATACAGTGCCATGCTGCATGAATGTCTGGAAGCTGCTGAAGAACTTTCCGGTGAAGGCATCGAACTAGAAGTGGTGGACTTGAGAACCGTGAAGCCCATGGACACCGATACCATCATCGCTTCGGTCGCCCGCACTGGAAGACTCCTTTGTGCCGCAGAAGGATGGCCATGGGGTGGAGTCAATGCGGAGGTCATCAGTCGAGTGGTCGCCGAAGGATTCAACCTGCTGGATGCCCCACCTCAGCGGATCAATGCAAAGGACACTCCCATTCCCTACCACCCTAAGTTATGGTCCGTTCATCGTCCTGCAGCAGCCAGCATCATCGCCACCGCACGCAACCTGTTGAGAAGTTGATTGAGACCCCCAAAGGGACCTTAAAACCATCATGTCACAAACACCCATTCTGATGCCCCAGTTAGGCGAATCCATCGCCGAAGCCACTGTCATAGAATTATTGGTCTCAGCAGGCGAAAGGGTCGAGGCGGGCCAGGATATCATCGAGGTGGAGACTCAAAAGGCCACGATGAATGTCACCTCCCCCTGCCAAGGCGTTATTGAGTCTTTTCTGGTCGAGCCGGGGGATAGTTATGCTGTCGGTGAGGTTCTGGGGCATGTCACCGACACGGCAAAGGACGCACCCAGCACGACTCAGCAACAAGACTTGCCGAAGGATCTGCTCAAAGATGAATTGTTTGAGTCAGTAAAGCCGCCTGAAAGACCGGTAGCTCCGATGGAGCACAAGCCTGCTTCTGCAAAGATAAAGCCCACCATCAAAGGGCTTCCTGTTCCAGCGCATTTTACCGGTGCCCAATACATGTCGCCACGGATGAAGGCACGCATGCATGAGTTGGGATTGAGAGAGGCCGACTTGGCGGGTGTCGCAGGAAGCGGTGCTGGAGGCCGGGTCACCATTCAGGATTTTGAGCGTTTTCTCACCGAATTGGAGCAAACTCGACTCACTCAAGCCTCATCCATGCGGGTAGCGGTAGCGGACGCGATGCAACGAAGCTGGTCTCGGCCTCTGGCAACTGTCGGCCAACCCGTCTGCCTCGATCCATTGCTGAAGCATCGCTCCGAAAGTGATCCAAAACCCGGACCGGCACTTTATGCCCTACGGGCCCTGGCCTTGGCCCTGTCGGAAAACAGTGCCACGGCTGGAAGATTGATCGGTCATCAGATTGCTCATCCCGCTTCGATTGACATCGGTTTCGCCGTCGAGGCAGATGATGGGGTTCTGGTACCTGTGATCCGAGAAGCCGACCGAAAACCTCTCCAAACCATGGTGGAGGAATATCAACAACTAGTTGAATGGGCACGAATGAGAAAACTTCCGAGCCACGCTACGGGGCGCTCCATAGCCACCATCACCAACTTCGGCACCTTTGGATTAACCTGGGCAACGCCTATCCCCCTCCCCGAGCAGACCCTTGTTCTAGGTCTGGGTGCGGGTCGTAAAATACCGTCATGGAATGAAGAAAAAGGCGTTTTTCAACCTATTTTGGAAGCTGAAATGACCTTGAGTTTTGACCACCGGGTATTGGATGGAGGAGCTGCGGGTCGCCTACTGAGCCGAATCAATGCTCTGATGACCCAACCCTCCCTATTGTGATTCACTCATGAGAAGGCGCTTGGCCCACTCACGATCGATTTGTTCATGAAAACCATCACCCTTTATTTGATACGCCAAACAGTGGCGGTCATGGGCATGACGGTCATGGTCTTTGCGTTTGCCCTGTTAATGGGCAACATGATGAAGGAAATTCTGGCTTTACTGGTCACAGGGCACGTGTCCTTTCTTCTGATTTCCAAGGCTTTTCTGCTCTTGATTCCTTTTGTTCTGGTCTACGCCCTACCCATGGGAATGCTCACCGCCACTTTGCTTTTGTTTGGAAGGTTGAGTGCCGACCAGGAACTCACTGCCCTCAGAGCCAGTGGAGTCAGTGTGACGCGGCTCTCATTGCCAGTCATCACGATCAGCCTTTTGATGAGCGGCTTTTGTGCCTGGATCAACACCGATATCGCACCCAAGTGTCGAGCAGCTTACAAGAATCTGATCCGTGAGGTGGATATTGGACAGCTGACCGATTTACTGCAGCCAGGCATTCCCATGACCGAAATTCCCGGACAGGTGATTCATATTCAGAATCGCAGGACTCAGGGGAATCAGGTGGGTCTGGGAAATATCCATTACATCAAGTATGATGGAAACAAGCCTGTCATGGAAATCTATGCCGAAGGCGGCATCCTGGAGGCTAATGAAGAGACTTCACAACTCTTCATGTCCATGACCAATTGCACCATTTTCAGCCTGGCTCAGTCCAGCACCTCGGGAGTCGATCAAGGCACTGAGCCATCCACACAAACCCCCTGGCACATAGGTAAGGCCCAAGAACTTGCAGCAGACCCTTTTGAAATCAAGCGCGACTCCATTGGCTTTCGGAAACCAAAGCTGCACCACATGAGCCTCGCTCAGCTGCGTGAAGAACTTGATGAACGCAAGTCACTGGCTGAAGACCTCAAGGCTCTTCCCTCCTTCAATGCAGAGCACCTGAGGGCTGAGCTGAAGAGTTATTTGATCAAACCCTTCGACCCGGTCACTCCCGTCAAAGTTCAAATACATCGCCAGGCTGCCTTTTCCTACGCCTGCTTTGCTTTCACATTGATCGGCATTCCACTGGGTGTGCGGGCTCACCGCAGAGAAACCAGCATAGGAATCGGTATGGCATTGTTATTAGTAGCGTTTTATTACGCCTTCATTGTTCTGGCCAATGCTCTTGAAAACAAGGCTCAGTTTGCCCCACACCTCCTCATCTGGTTTCCGAATTTGTTTTTCCAATTACTTGGCAGTCTCATGCTATGGCGCATCGACCGCCGATGAAGGTTGATCCATCATGCAAAAACCTTTAAAAATCTTACACCTTGTTGGAGATCACGAGGACGCAGGAGGGGTTCTTTCGGTCATCCGCAATCTTCAGAAGGTCACGCCCGTTTCGTCAATGGAGCATGCGGTCTGGGTGAAGGAAGGTTATCGAGAGAGTCGAAAACCACCGCTGCAATATCGTTACAGTCGTTACGTGGTTGCGGAATCCATTCATCATTGGAAGCTTTTGGCTCAGGCCTGGCCGGCCTTCAAAGAACTCCAATCGCTGTTGTCAAATGAACCTTTTCACCTGCTGCACGCACACAGTCGCGGAACCTTATTGGTGGCCATACTCGCATCAAAAATGCTTCGGCGTAAGGTCTTGTTCACCAATCACAATTACGCACACCGCACGGGACTCTACCGGTGGGCAGCCAGGCAACCCCGCATCCACACCGTCATGCTTACGCCGAACATGGCTCGGCATTACAACATTCCTGAATCAGGGGACAGGACTTCCATTATCTCGGCTTGCTTTGCACAGGATCTTCTCACCAGCCCGATCCCCTCAATTCATGCGACCCCACCCCGCACATCCATCAAGTTGGTTGGGGTTGGCAATGTCATAGGATGGAAAAAGTGGGATCTTATTCTAAAGGCCCTTGAACTGCTTGAGCCCTCCCAACAATCCAAACTGTGCTTTGACATTTGGGGCCCTACCCCGGATTTACCAGAGGCAATCGCCTTCGAGAAAGCACTTCGGGAGCGTCTCCATCAGGCTGGCTTGGAAGATTCCTTTCGCCTGCGAGGTCCCACTCTCGAAGTTGAGGCAAAGATTCGCGAAGCAGACTGGTTCATTCTTCCTTCGACCAATGAACCCTGTTCGGTAGCCTTGATGGAGGCCCTGGCTCTTGGATGCCCAGCCTTGGTCAGCGCTAGTGGAGGAAACGTGGATATCATCAAGGAATCTTGTGGCAAAACCTTTCAACCCGATGACCCAGAATCTCTGGCCGATACCCTGAGGGAGTTGCTGCAAAACCCGCGACCCAAAGCCACACCGGAGGCCATACGGGAATCGGTCAAACATCGGTCCGCGTCTGTCGTTTTCAACCAATACGAGAAGCTGTATCATCATTTGAACGGATATTTGACCTGAGAGAACAAATCGCGATACTGCCCTGAAGAACATGCATTGGAAATGGTTCAAACACATCCCATGGATTGACACTCGGGCTCGATTTTTATCATCGGCCCCAACTCACGGTGCGCTCCTGGACATTGGATCATCCGACGGGGAAACCTTGAGGCATTTCCATGAAATGCGACCCGATATTGATTATTTCGCAACCGACATCGAGGGTCAACCCGACGCCTATCCAAAAGGCTGCAGGTTTCACCGTGGTGATCTCAATCACGAGCCTTTACCTTGGGATGATCAAAGCATCGACGCCATCAGCTGCATGCATTTGGTCGAACATTTGGAACGTCTCGAACCGCTAATTGCACAATCTTATCGCCTTCTCAAACCCGGCGGTCGGCTATACATTGAAACTCCTCATCCAAAAACCCTGAGCCTGGGTAGTGCTCGAGGGGCCGCCGTGGGCACCTTTACCATGAATTTCTGGGATGATTTGTCTCATACCCGCATTGTCAGCATGGGGGCATTGGCGCAATTATGTCGCAAACAGGGGTTTGAAATGAAGGATTCCGGGACTTCGAGAAACCTCTTTTTTGCCGCCTTGTGGCCGTTCTTCATGTTCCTGCCTCCAAGTCGCCAAAGATGCACGGCCCGTATTCATTGGCTGGGGTGGTCCGCTTACCTGGTGGCGCGCAAACCATGAAGAACCTGCCCAAGCTGTTGGTGCTGGAATTATGGGGACTGGGAGACCTTGCAATTGCTTCATCGTTCATCAACAAGGCAACCCAAAGTTTTCAGGTCACTGTTGTGGCGAAATCCTATGCGCATGATTTGCGGCCCCTGCTGTGGCCCGATGCGAAAGTCCTATCCTGGCATGCTCCGTGGACAGCTTTCCGTGGAAAATATCGTTTTGATCGATGGCCCTGGAAATCGCTCCATCAAACCTTGTCCACCCTGAGAAGCCAGCGATTTGATGTTGCTGTCTCCGCCCGATGGGATCCACGCGACCATCTTTTCATGTGGTTTACCAAAGCATCCCAGCGAGTCGGTTTTCCGCGAAGAGGTAGTGAATGGTTCTTGACTCAAGGCATTCCGATGCCACCCGATCAAGCCCATCGGTTCAATCAATGGTCTTTGGTAGGCCGGAGAATTGGGGTCGATGTTCCGGTTTATCAGCCACAGGAGTGCATCGGAAAAACTATCGGCCTAAATCGGCCACCACGCTGTGTGGTGCACAGCGGTGCAGCTCAGCCTGTTCGGGAATGGCCTCTGGACCGCTTCCTCGGACTACTGGACTGGCTCGAAAGTGCGAAAATCGAAGTTTTGCTCATTTGCGACAAGCATCAGCGACCTTGGTGGGAAGCTCACCAAAAGAAGGTCTGTGTGCCTCAATCCGTGGGCGAGCTGGCTTCAGCCATGAAATCCTGTCAGGCATTTGTAGGAAATGACTCCGGTCCTGGGCACCTTGCGGCGGCAATGGGCCTGCCCACCCTCAGTATTTTTGGGCCTCAGCGCACCGAGTGGTTTCGTCCGGCTCACCCAGGCGGCATGGTCGTTGAAGGAGCAGACTGCCCTTACAAGCCATGCTTCGATGCTTGCCGCTTCGAGACGCCTCAATGTCTGGAGGACGTCAGTACCGAACAAGTTCTTGAGCAGCTCAAAGCTTTTGTCAAAATCCATTTGAGCTAAGGGGACCGCTTTGGCTTTCAGTTATCCATGTGGCATCGCTCGCAGGAAGAGGGGTTTCCGGAACAGTCCATGGATGGCATCGATTCACTGGCGGATGCCGCAAAAACGCTCTATTTTTTCACCACTTCGGAGGACCCACAACTGGGACATGCCACATTGGAGCAATCGTGATTTTTCAATAACAATTCGTGCTCTTTTTGGCACATGGCACAGACAAATTCGTGTAGCGGCATATTTTGGACAAATGGTTGAATCAAGGTCATATTAAAAGGATAGAAATGCTTTTTTCAAGTATCACCCATCATTCTCTAAACGCACCGATTTGGAGTCACAAACGAAGAGCCGTCCTCTCACGGGTCATGGTTGTCGGGTGAAAATCAAATAATGGACTTACCCACAAACACATTGCGCGGCAAACTCATCCTGGATGGTGGAAGTCTGGCTGGATCATTCTTCCACAGAAGTGTTTTGCTGATCTGTCAACATGATGAAGAAGGCGCTTTTGGGCTCATACTCAACCGGCCCTTATCACCCCCCCCAGCGACGGCATCACCCTTCAAGCTTCCCAACTCATTGAAAAACCATTCCATTTTTGTCGGTGGCCCCGTTCAGCCTGGAGCATTGAGTTTCCTAATGACCGATGCCTTTATCGATGCCCAGGAAATTCTGCCAGGAATCGCATTGGGACATCATCTGGAGGATCTGGAAGAGTGGTGTCAGCATTACTCGCCTCAGAAAAGCTTCCGACTTTTTTCCGGCTATGCCGGCTGGAGCTCTGGTCAATTGGATAATGAGGTATCAAAAGGGGCTTGGCTCATACACCCTGGCAATAAAGAACTCATTTTCGACCATCCTCCACAAAGCCTTTGGAGAGACATAATGAGTCAAATGGGCTGGGAAGAGCGACTCCAGGCAAGAGCACCTGATGATCTCAGTGAAAACTGAACACCCTATTGACGCATGCAAGACATCCTTCAACGACTGACTTCCTCCCTGATGCAATCCTACGACGCCCACGGTGGCATCAACCATCTTGATGGAGTCAACTTGCCCTCCAAATCAATCATCGCTGACATCACAAAGGATTTATTGACCCTGCTCTTTCCAGGTTTTTTTCAGGAGAAGCTGATCCACTCAAAACAGCTAAAAACAGAGACTCATCAACTTGTAGAAAAAGTTTTTGATTGTCTGCAAAACGAAATAGAAAAGAGCCTGAGATACCATCCGCCTGAAGGCAGGCTAGAGGCCAATATTGCGTCGTTAGCCAAGAAGTTGACGATGACCTTGCTGTCTAAAATACCTGATCTGAAAGATATCCTTCGAACAGATATTGATGCGGCCTACAACGGCGATCCGGCAGCTTTGAGTCGAAACGAAATTATCGTTGCCTATCCGTTCGTAGAGGCTATTGCAGTGCAAAGAATGGCTCATGAATTGTATCGCAATCAAGTAGCTCTCATTCCACGAATCATGACCGAGTGGGCCCACTCCAGAACAGGAATGGATCTTCATCCGGGCGCCAGCATTGGTAGTCATTTTTTCATTGATCATGGAACCGGCACGGTCATTGGGGAAACCAGCATCATTGGGGATCATGTAAAGATGTATCAAGGAGTCGCTTTAATCGGCCGATCCTTGAAGGGTGGACAAGCACTAAGGGGCAAGCGCCGTCACCCCATCATCGAGGACCGCGTCACCCTTTATGCCAATGCCACCATCATGGGGGGAGACACCACCGTTGGCATGCGAAGTACTATTGGAGCCAATGTATTCCTCACGCACTCCGTACCACCGGATTCACTTGTCCTGAATGATGATATTGACCTAAAGGTGCTCGATAAAAAGGATCGCAACTTGAAAGAAGACGGAGAAAAACCACCGGTGGAACAAGTTTAAATTCCATGTAAAAGGTGAGATTCTTAGCGTCAGATTCGCGGTTAAGAACTCAAAGCAAATGGTCTGCCATGGATCAACGTTTACTGACCTGCAAGTTCATTGATTCTGTTTGATTTTATGGCGCTCGCCAAAGGTTTTCGCAGATCATTGCTGGGTTAGCGACCATACTTCGGCGCCCTCACCAAAAGCCGAATCTTGACGCTGAATACAATGACAATGGATTAAATCTGCAAAGATTTGTCCCACTTTCCGGGGTGTTGAAGACATCGATCAACGATGCTTGCATGATCCGTTCATGCGTCAGATGATCTCAAAAAAGTGTCATTCAAGAACCAGGGAGCAACTTGAAAACGTTTCCACTTCGGTTGATCAGTTGATTGGAGGCATTGGTCAGGACGTAGAGTTCACCCTTTTCATCCTCACCAAAAGCAACGATATACCCTCCCAGGACAGGATCGCCGTGTGAGAGTTGTCTTATATACCATGTGCCATCAATCTGGGGACTTGCGGCAAGAAGGACTCCTTGAGGCAAGGCCCAATTCTGACTCCAATCGGCAAAGATGTAGGTTCCCTCGAGCCCCTTTAGTTTGGAACCACGATAAACGTAGCCTCCGGTCACACTGATTCCATAGGCATCGGGTTCACCGCGGAAGGCATTGAGGTTTTTATACTCGATAATGGGATCCACCAAAGCCTGACCGCGGATATCGGTTTGCCTGCATGCCTCAGGGGCCGACCTTGGAGAATCGGGGTCAAAGCAATGCCTGCCCTCTCGGATATTCCACCCATAATTGCCACCCTTGGAAATCAGATTGACCTCTTCAAATAGATTTTGGCCGATGTCGGCCACAAACAGCTCATGACTTCCGCCGCGATCGAAACTCATCCTCCACGGATTGCGCAAACCAATCGCATAAATCTCTGCACGCTGATCCGTCCCCTGAAAAGGATTATCACTTGGAATGGCATAAGGCTGACCTTGATGGACATCAATCCTCAGAATTTTCCCTAGAAGATTGCTCAAATCCTGACTGTTGCCGATTTCCGAGTGACCCAAACCTCTTCCATTGGCATTGCCACCGTCACCGGTCGCTATGTAGAGAAACCCATCCTGTGGACCAAAAGCCAGGGCCCCAGCATTATGGTTGAAATAAGGTTGGTCAAAGGTCAGGAGGATTCTCTCACTTCGCGGATCCACCAACTCAGGATCGTTCTCATAGACGGAAAATTCAGAAATGCGCGACGTATGGTCCCATTCTTGATCCGCATGGGCACCCAGTGGAGCACTATAATACACATAAATTTTTCCAGTACGCAAAAAATCGGGATGGGAAGCAAACCCCAGGATACCACGCTCATCAAATCCGGCATTCAACTTAGTGATCCGGTCGTTGATGGAGAGAAAAGGCTGTCCTCGTTGAATCCCTGCAGAGTTGACAAGACTGAGGATCCCGACCTGATCCGCGACCACCATGGTTCCCTTCCCATCATTGAGAGGGGCGAAGGCAACAGGCGAGGTAAAACCACTCGCATGCAATTTCAGCGACACACTGGGGTTGAATTCATCGCAGAGGGCGTCAGTCGGGGGGGAAAGGAGGGCATGTAGCATCAAGCCAAGGAAAAAGGGTGGCAACCATGCAGATGACGTGATGTGAGGGGCGGGCATGTGATTGGTTTGCATATGGAATGAGGTTATGACAAAAATACCACCCATGGCCGCTGAGGCAAGGTCAGAGGTGGACTATTCTTGCAGTAAATCTATGAGCTGCTTGGGGATCTGGATACTGACTCTCGCGGACCAAAGCCTATGACCAATATCATTATTACTGGCTCCAACGGACGCATGGGAGAAGCCTTGTCGCGATGCGCCACTCATCATGCTGGATTGAACGTCGTCGGCACCATCGATATGGGCGATGACCTTGGTTCCAACATCGACCAAGGCGACGTGATCATTGACTTCAGCTTTCACGAAGTCACTCTACCCTTTGCCTCCCTTTGCGCTGAACGCAACAAGGGGCTGGTCATTGGAACCACAGGACATTCGGAGGAAGATCGGATGGCGATCCTCGAATTGACTTCTCGTATCCCCATCGTATGGGCTTCCAATTACTCCACGGGGGTCAACACCCTCTTCTGGCTCACCCGAAAAGCCACTGAAATACTGGGAACTGACTTTGACCTTGAGGTTGTCGAGATGCATCACCGCATGAAAAGGGATGCACCAAGTGGCACTGCGATGACTCTTGCTGAAATCCTTTCGGATGCAAGGGATGTCTCCTTGCAAGACCAGCTGAAACATGGGCGAGAAGGTATTGTCGGTGCGCGAACAAAAGATGAAATTGGCATGCATTCCCTTCGAGGTGGGGATGTCGTGGGAGACCACACTGTCATCTATGCCAATGACGGTGAACGCCTTGAACTCACTCACAAGGCCTCCAACCGCGACACCTTTGCCAATGGAGCTCTCAGGGCTGCCGCGTGGGTCGCGAATCAACCACCCGGCCTCTACTCCATGCAGGATGTTCTGGGACTGAAATAAACCAACTCGGGCGCATGGCAACAGTCATTTGTCCTCGCAGCGCGCTGGTTGCTCTCGGATCCAACTTGGGGCCTTCCGAGGATTTGATTCATCTTGCGATCGATTTACTACAAAAGCACGTCGATGCCCGGATCGTCACTTCATCCCTGTGGAAAACCACCCCGATGGACTGCCCCGAAGGCGCTCCTTCTTTCGTCAATGCAGCGATGGCACTGCATGCCAATTCTGACTTGGACCCAGAATCACTGCTCCACACCCTGCTGTCCATTGAGGCCAAGTTAGGGCGCAAGCGCAGCGGGATTGCCAACGAACCACGCCCCATGGACATGGACCTGATTGCATGCGGCCCGCACCAGAGAGAATCCACCTTATTGACCCTGCCGCACCCCAGGTTTCATTTGAGGCCTTTCGTTCTTGCTCCTCTCTCTGAAGTAGCGCCTGATTGGATTTTACCGGGGCAAGAGAAGACGATTGAAACCCTTTGGTTGGATATGAAAGAGAGCAAGTCCAACCTGGGGTTGAGCCCATTGACCTGATATCCTTTTTGGATAAGACATTTATTCGACTAAATGTCTTGTCGAAGAGGAACGAGCCAGTGTCTGCACCATGGCCTTGATCTTCTGATCCTGTGATTTCTCAGCGAGAAGGCACACGTCATCCGTGAGCACCACAATCATCTCTTTGACACCCACCAATGCGAGAGGAGCTCGAAGCTTTGGGTGCCTCCCATCAAAAATAATATTTTGATGGGAGTCGATCTGAACTCCCTGCCCCAGCCAGGCATTTCCATGCGCATCTTGAGGAACGTGCCGAGTCAAGGCAGTCCATGACCCAAGGTCGTCCCATCCAAACGCTCCTTGAGCCATGATGACATTGGAAGCCTTTTCCATGAGCGCAAAATCGATCGAATTTTTTTCGATACGGGGATAGGCACACAGCAGATGGTCTTTTAGCTTCCGAGGGTTGCCTGCACAATCAATCCACTCATGCATAACCTTTGCCATGGCCGGTTGGTGTTTCTCCATGGCATGGACAATGGTGTTCACGCTCCAAATAAACATTCCTGCGTTCCAGTAGTAGTGCCCACTCTGAACAAAGCGCTTGGCTTTTGATCGATTGGGCTTTTCGACAAAGCGCTCAACCCGATGCATGGAAGTTGCCACCTTGTCATACTCCCCGGCTTGCAATTTCTTTTCGACAAAACGGATGTAGCCATAGGCGGTGGAAGGTTCGGTCGCAGGAATTCCAATGGTCACCATCACATCGTTATGTGCAGCCACTTTCATCGTATCGCGCAACACTTTCTGGAAGGCCCTGGATTGGGCAATCACATGATCTGAAGGCAGCACGGCCATGACACCATCGGCACAGCGGTGGGCCACAATGGCAGCACCAAGAGCTACGGCAGCACAGGTATCGCGACCACATGGCTCGGCGATCACATTAGCTGAAGGCAGTTGAGCCAGTTGTCGTCGCACGGCCTTGAGCTGACTTTCATTGGTGATCACCAGGATATTCTCAACAGGTATGACCGACTTGATGCGACGGACCGTCTCCTGGAGCAAGGAGGTATCACCCAACAAACGAATCAACTGCTTGGGGGTTGATTCACGACTCAAAGGCCAAAAACGCTCCCCGCGCCCACCTGCCATGATAATGGCAAATCGTTTGTGACGAGCCTCAGTCATGACTGTTTTGTTGGATTCCTTCTGCCAATGAGCACACGAACTGACAAACAGAATCAACCATTTCAGGTTGGCCTACCATTTCCGCGATTCGATTAACGATCGCACTCCCCACCACAATGGCATCCCCTGCTTCGGAGACTTGACGGGCTTGTTCCGGGTTGGAAATCCCAAACCCAATGGCGATGGGAAGATGGGTTCTTTCCTTTATGGAAGCGGTCATCTCATCGATGCGGGAAGAAACTTCCGACTGCATGCCGGTCACGCCCTCACGGGAAACATAGTAAATGAAACCTCGGCCGTGTTGCACAATGGAGTCGATGCGCTCAGGAGGCGTGGTCGGGGCTACCAGAAAAATTGGACACAGACCGTGCTCTTTCATGGTCTCGCTGTAATTCCCCGACTCTTCCGGCGGCAAATCCAGAATCAGAATCCCATCGACGCCAGCTTCGGCACTATCCTTTATGAATCGCTCAAGGCCGTAGCGATGAAGGAGGTTGAAATAAACAAAGAAAACAATGGGGATCTCCGACTCCTTCCTGATATCGCATACGGTCTGAAGCACCTTTGCAGGCGTCGTCCCAGAATCAATCCCACGTTGAGCAGCCAACTGGTTGACCAATCCATCAGCGAGCGGATCACTGAACGGGATCCCAAGCTCAAGAACATCGGCACCCGCTTTTTCCAATCCTAATGCAAGAGCGTGGGTGGATGCCAAATCCGGATCCCCTGCACCAATGTAGACGACCAAGCCTTTTCGTCCTTGTTCCTTAAGTGTGGCAAAACGCTGCTCAACACGGTTCATTGGAGGAGTCTCACCAGATAAAAGCGGTGTTGCAAGTTTATCTTGGAAGCTTGAGGGTTCGAATGGTTCCTCACGAATAATCGGTTGAAATAGGCTTCCCAAACCAAGATGATGCAGAGGCAATGATGACTCAGGAACAGCAGTTACTCGACAGCCTCGAAACCCTCAAGAATGCGGTCGAGCAGTTGGCCTCCCAGAAGGAAAAACCCGATCTCATCGGTCTATTTGAGCAAATCGACAACCACGCGAAGGCGCTTCCACAGGGTACTCACCCCACGTTACTGCACTACCTTCAACGCAAGAGCTATGAAAAAGCACGCCTGTTCCTGCTTGGACGCGATGCAGAAAATGCTTCAGGTAATTGTCACGGTCACAGCTCCCAATCATCCATCGCTTCCGATTGATTTGCCCCCATGGAGGCCACCAAACCCAGTCAAAAAGACACCATTGTCGCTATCGCTACGCCCCCGGGAGATTCCGGCCTTGCCGTCCTTCGACTTTCCGGCAACCAGGCTTTCCAACTGGTCGATCAATGCTTTACCCCCGTGGGCAAAAACGCCAGACGCCCCTCGGAATCTACGTCCCATACCATCCACTATGGCTTGATCCAAGATAATGATCGGGTCCTGGATGAGGTAATGGTGAGCGTGTTTGAACCGCCTCGCACTTTCACGCGCGAACCCGTTGTAGAAATTTCCACTCACGGTGGAAGTTTGCCCGCCAAGATGGTACTCGATCATTTACTATGCCTGGGAGCCCGTTTGGCCGAACCCGGAGAATTCACCTTGAGAGCCTTTCTCAATGGGCGGATCGACCTGACTCAAGCCGAAGCAGTGGCGGACATCATACATGCCCGCACCGAAAAAGCTGCCCATGTCGCCCAAGAACAACTCAAGGGCTCATTAAGTCTACAGGTGCGCAACGTACGGGATGATCTCATGCAGATGCTGGCGCATCTGGAAGCTCACATTGATTTTCCAGATGAAGATATTTCACCCGATACCAACCGTCAGCTGTTGACCAGGCTGAAGGATGGCAAAAAAACCATGCAGGCCCTACTTCGAACGGCAAAAGAGGGCCAATTGCTTCGCCATGGGCTTCGGTTGGCCATCATTGGAAAGCCCAATGCAGGAAAATCTAGCCTTCTGAATCGCCTATTGGACAAGGAAAGAGCGATTGTTTCTCCTCAGCCGGGTACCACGCGTGATACCATAGAGGCTACGGCCAATATTCGAGGAATCCCAGTCGTGATCATTGATACCGCCGGCCTGCGTCACACCGATGACACCATCGAAAAAGAAGGTGTCGAGCGCAGCAAGCAAACGGCAGCGGAGGCGGATTTGGTCATCCACCTCATCGACAGCTCTCAGCCGATAGAAAAGGACGAAATGGAATGGGCCGATGACACACACTCACGAAAAATATTGATAGCACTCAACAAGATGGATCTTCCAAGGCATCGGTCAGTATCCACAACGAAGACTGCCTTGAAAGTAAGCTGTGTCAGTGGAGAGGGTATCGAGACGTTGAAAGACGCGATTTTGGAGGCTGTATGGAGCGGGGCCACTCCCACGGAATCTCACGAGGTCATGATCAACAGCAGACACGAAGATGCCCTCCTGAGATGCATGGAAAGCATGCTTGAAGTACAGGAAGGGCTCCAGGTCGAAAGAGAACTCGAGCTAATCGCCATGGACCTACGCCTGGCATTGAGCGCCCTGGGTGAAGTGGTGGGAGAAACCACAACCGAAAACCTCCTCGATACCATTTTCAGCCAGTTTTGCCTCGGAAAATAATAGGCATTATCTCGGCACAGGCGGCCTGTCCGTTGGACGGTGAGGAACTATCTCCACCCTTCCGCTCTGAGCTTGGTAGTCGATCCTCATGCCCTTGGGGGCGACAGGAACTTTGGCAAGAAACCCTGCTTCCACCAGCTGTTTGAGCTCTTCAGGTGGCTTGTCCTCCAGAAGGCGAAATTGCTCAATCGCCTGTTGCAACTGCACTCGGTCGATGGTTTGGGTGGCTCTCACACTGGCCTGGTGTACGGATTCAATGTAATCGACGGGTGCGGTCAGTGGCTGATGGCCGCTATGTCCTACCGCATCAGCATCATTTGGAGAGCCTTTTGGGTCCTGATCCGATCCCCCACAACCCAGCAGGATACAGGCGGACAATAAGCAAACAGACCATGGTTGAGTATGGGGCATTTCATTCATCTTTTTTGTGGTCCGCTTCCGGCGTTTGTTTTTCATGATTGGGGTTCGTGGCTTGGAATGGCTGACGAAAGATCCCCTGGAGTAGGTTGAGACCTTTTTGTGGTAAAGAACTCTGGCTTTGATCATCAGAACCGTTGCCGTTTTTATCTTTGCCCGATTTGGGTAAGAGTGAATCCAGAACGGGATGGATGAGTTTACCGCCACCCAAGCCTTCTATGACTTTCTTGGTCTTGTCCCCCACCTCCTCGACGACCTTGACCGTTTCCTTGACAGCCCCTCCTGGCAATCCGAGAGCTGAGCGCAGAGCGAACCCTCCCAGTCGCCATGTATCCTTATCGAGATGTAGCTCGGAGAGGGTCCCCGACAAATGCAAGAACGGGGGAAGAGTTACATAGTCCTCGGTATCAGGAACATTTTTATGAAGTAAGTTGGATTTTTCAGCGATCGATCGTTCCAGATTGAAAACAACTGGCAGGTCGACCGGTGTCTGCATCCAATCAGCCTGGAGCTGGATGTCCCCTTTAGTTTGGGCTTGAAAAGCACTCGACTGAACTTCCAATGCCTGCACATTTAGGATGCCATCGTTGAGGGCAAAAGTAGCCTCAATGCCTTCAATCGGTTTGGAAAACAGGGTCGGCAGGCGCAATAAAGTCGTAATGGGCAGCAGGAAGGTCTTTGTCCATGGCCCCACCATTTTCCATTCAGCTCCTTCATAGGTAATGGCCCCATCACCACTCAATGCTGAGAGAGGGATGGATTCGCCCAGAGGAACCCCTTTGAAGGAACCATGAACGGAAAGGAAACCGGGTATCCGCGGATGAGGCTCACCCTTTATCACGGACCAAAGCGCATTGGCGGGAAGCTGATCTCCGTTGAAATCAACGGAGGCTGCCCAGTCAGTGGGGTTGGCCTTCTCCAGCAGGACCCCTATGGAAAGGACCTGCCCCTCCAGCGAAAAGGATAGAGGATGACATTGAATTGTTTGGTTTTGACTCTCAGCGGCAAAAGAAAGCTTCTCGATGGGGACGCCAGCGTAATCCACACGGTCCAAAGATCCTCCGATGATCATCCAAGACAAGACCCCAGAGTTTTCAGATTCTGTTTCCAAAGGATCTTTCGAAATCTCCTTGGCCGAAGCTTCTGCCACTCTCTTCGATTCCCACCAATGCATGGCAGCATCTAAATCGACATAATCTCCACGAACCTCTAATCTTACAGGGCTCGCCGTATCGGCACCTCGTTGGCCACTTGCATGAAAATCGAGGTGCGTCTTGGTTTCCGAAAGTCCTTCTAACACCAAGGAGGAAGGGAGCAGCTGCCACTGAGCAGCATCCCATTGACTCTCGAGAGCCAGAGTGGCTTTAAAGGCGCCTTGCGGTTGCCCTTCGACGTGCAGACCTTCCATGCCATCGACGGTGATGTCAGCGTCCATGGAGCCCTTCTTGAAGTCTTCTGCTGTCCATCGGCCATCGAAATGTATTTTGGCGTCTTCCCAGGCAGATGGAGGACCGAATTCAGAACCCTTAGGCAAAAAAGGTTTCAGCGCATGATGGTTGAGTCCCACGGTGAAAAAGAAAATGTCTCCTTTTCCGCTTTGGGTATCCATCATCCCATGCCACCCCATACTCCCACCTCGATGGGCGCGTTGGCGCACCTCCAAGTGGCAGTTCCTCATATGCAACTGTTGGTTGTGATATTCCGCATCCAGGTTCAGCGCCACGCTGTAATCTTCGAAGGACATGGATTTCCATCGCCCTGAAACACCCCTGAGATCCGTTTGAACCACCCCTTTCCATTGGTCGGGTTGCCAATGCATTCGGGCATTCCAAAGCAGCTGTCCTTGACTCAACGCCGCATGCGCAGGATCCCACCATGCAAGCCAACGTTTCAAGTCGGCTTGCCCACTGGCTTGGAAAGGAACTCCCATTCTTTCATCGTCTTGCTGCATGGCACTGAGCGTGACGAAGCCCCAAGGTTGATTCTCCGCGTCCCTCAGCTCTGCTTTAAGCTCCTCCAGGACCAAGGTGGTGAAATCCTCCCACTCGGCCTCTATCTCGATCTTCATTTGCGTCTTTTCCAAGGTTCTTTCTTGAAGGGACCAATCCGCTTCTTTGATCTCTAAATTCAAGCGGGTTTGAAGGGATCTGCCGTGTTCGGCAAATTCAATTGCCCCTTGACCATCAAGCCATGCCGATTCAAGAGGCAACCCTGAATCGATCCAGTTCAGCCAAGGCTGAAGATCCAGATGATCCACCTGAAGGAGGATGCTGGGATCTTGAAAATCCTCTCCTGAGATACCCCAGCTGAAGGTGAGGAATTTATCCAACTCTGCGGTGAGCCAAACATGATCTGAATCCGACGCGGTAAGGCGCCCTTCCCGCACCATCAATTTGCGCTGGACAAGGTCCACCGCACCAGAGGTGGAAAAGACGAACGATACCGGAGGGGTTGGGTGATCCAATGCCTTGATGGACATTTGGTCTGCTTGCACTTCGCAGCGCACGGATAGGGAACTCCCCCCCTTGGAAAGATCCAGCCAAAGATCGCCTCCCAAGGCTCCACTCCGAATGTCCGCCCCTGCAAAGGCCCCTAGCAACTGGAGATTGTGTTCTTCAAGCGGATCCATGTGCAAGTGGAGTTGGCCCTCCTTTTTTCTAAAATCCAAAGGGCCGGAGAGATGAATCCTCTGAGACACGCCTTCGGTCGTCAGGAACACACAGTCAGCACGCTCGATGCCCGAAAGATTCCACTGCGACTCCAATGCCATTTGATAGCCCTTCAGTTGATAATGCCGACCGCTCCCTTCCAGGACCTTCAAAGTTCCGCTCAGTTTACACTGATCCCAGAGACCCGTGTCCTTGAACTCGAATCCGCCTTGAGTTTGGATATCCATCACCAAACGATCTTTCATGACATCATCCAACCACTCCTCCATCACCCATTGACCGGATAACTGCCCCTCAGTAACCAGACCTTGGCCTATTTGATCGATGTCAAAATTCTTCAACTGATAGGTTCTTTGCTCCCGCTCCCCATCCCCTCCCTGCCGATGTATCCACTGGCAATCCTTGAGAAGGATATTCCTCAGCCGAAGGGGTGGTAATCCTGAGTCATCTCCTCCAGAGAAGGATCCCATCCACATGACGAGAGGGTCTTGTTTGTGCGCTGTTACCTCTGTCGCGATTTGCAATTTTTCGATCAGACATTTTTCAACAGCCACCACTCCCTGCAAACAGGCGAACCAATCATATTCGATCCGGATGTCCTGAATTTGAACCAAAGTTTCCCCATCGGTGGATCGCAGCACGACCTTGTGGCACTCCAAGCTCGAAAAGGGCCCAAACTCAATGATGTCAGCCTCCAACCGGGCACCCAAGGCTTCTTCGATCTTTGGGAAGAGAATGGATCGCACAAAAAAGGGTTGGGAAACCATCCAATAAGCCAGCAACGCAAGAAGAAGCAATCCCAGCGCCATCAAAGACCCTGCTTTCCATCGAGCGCTATGGCTCGAAGTTTTCAGGGAGGAGCTGGATGGGGTATCGGGAGTTGGGCTGGATGGCATGGAGCGGATCCTCTGTTCAGGTTGTCTTCAGGATGCCAAATCGAGCCAGTCGACATATTGTTTGACTCCATCCTGGAGAGTCATACGGGGTTGATATTGGAAGGCATTCCTCGCTTGGGTGATCTCAGCTTGGGTGAACGCTTGGTAAAAAACGTATGGGTTTGGGATATAATCGGGCACATATTGAAGGCCCATGGCCTTGTTGAGTGCCTCGATCACCTGATGGAAGGATGAAGCCACCCCGGATCCAATATTGTAAACACCTGAAGAAGCCAGTGCGGCCGCACCCAGGCACGCCTCCACCACATCCTCAATGTGGATAAAATCGCGTCTTTGATCACCGTCATAGAAAATGCGAGGGCGCTGTCCATTCCGCATTTGCCTGTAAAGTTGATAGATCATGCTCGATGCAGCACCTTTATGAGCTTCCCTTGGCCCATAGACATTGAAGAACTTCAGACCCACTAATTTCCATGCAGGAAATTGACGAGCATATTGCGTTGCAAGGTTGTCCATTTGCACTTTACTGAAGGCATACACATTCTGGGGGGAAGGCACCTTCGATTCAGTCATGATGTCATCTGTCTGCCCATAGGTTGCCGCGGAGGAAGCGTACACCACGGGCGTCTGGTCTTCGGAAGCCCACTTCAACAAGTGACGAAAATCCTCCACATTGTGATTCAATTGCAAAAACTGATCGTGCTCGGTGGTATCGGTGATGGAAGCGAGGTGAAACACCACGTCCATGCGCTGATCACCCAACAACCCTTTGAAATCTACCTTACCGAGGCGCTCGGCACACAAATCACCTCGGTAGCCTACAAGATTGCTGAAATGGCCAGAGCGAAAATCATCCAGGATGACCAGGGAGGCGTTGGGCAATCGATCCTGAATCGCAAGCGCCAGGTTGGATCCGATAAATCCCGCCCCGCCTGTAATCAAGATGCGTTGCATTGTTTCATTATGCTTCCGGGACCCCGAAAGTGCAAGCGGGACTCCGAATCCCATTGCAAGCCAGCACAGCCCCCGTCTAAGGTTCCTGAACATGGCAATTACTTCCGATTTACAGGCAACCTTTGAAGTCAACGGTATCTCTTATCAGGCTGGGTCTCATCCGGTGGTGGTCATTTGTCTGGACGGTTCAGCCAATGCCTACCTGGACGCAGCACTTGCCAAGGACAGAATGCCGAACCTCAAATCCATGATCCTCCAAGGCAGCCGCCTGGATGCTCGAGGAGCCCTTCCTTCCTTCACCAACGTCAACAACGCATCCATCGTGACCGGGGTTCCCCCACTGCAGCATGGTATCTGTGGTAATTTCTTCCTTGACCCTTCCACCGGTCAGGAAGTCATGATGAACGACGCCTCCTATTTACGATGCCAAACCATTATGTCGGCAGCTGCCCGTGCCGGACGAAAAGTCGCTGTGGTGACCGCCAAGGAAAAGCTGCGAGATATTTTTGCCCATCAACTGGAAGGGATCGCTTTTTCAAGTGAAAAAGCCAACCAAGTGACCATGGAAAAACACGGCATTACCGAGGTGGAATCGCTGGTCGGCAAGCCAGCTCCTGAAATCTATAGTGCAGAAGCCAGCCTCTATGTTCTGGAAGCCGGGGTGGCTCTTCTGGAGGCTCAAAAGGCTGATTTCCTTTATTTGTCCACCACCGATTACATGCAGCATACCTACGAACCCGAGGATGAGCCTTCTTTAAAGTTTTATGAGGGAATCGACAAGGCTCTGGGTCAACTGCTACAAACCGGAGCCAGCATCGGGATCACCGCCGATCATGGCATGAACGCCAAGCAGTGTTTGGACGGGACTCCCAATGTCATCTTTCTGGAATCGGCCATCAAGGAAGCATTGAACCTGGACATCACTGCCATTCTCCCGATTACCGATCCGTATGTGGTCCATCATGGAGCCCTTGGCTCGTTTGCCGTCCTTCATTGTCCGGATGCGTCCTCTCACCCACTCATCGAGACATGGTGCCTGAAACAACCAGGAATCACGGAAGTTTATCGCAAGGAAATCGCATCGCAAAAATTAGAGCTGCCCCTCGATCGTTTGGGGGACTTGGTCATCCTTTCCGGGAGGGATGTGGTCCTTGGAAAAACACCCGCACACCACGACTTGAGTGCCCTTAAGGTGGGATTGCGTTCGCATGGGGGACGATACGAGGAGATGGTTCCTTTTGTTTTTTCCCATCCACTTAGCGAAAATTACACACGCAAAGCCCTGGGTGACCCTCGAAACTTTCATATCTTTGACTATACCATCAACGGCCTGAACCGTTAAAGAAACGCATCTCCATGCAACACATGCTTCACAGCCTCCTCGCGGGGCAACCAATTCAGGGCAACGACTTTATTTCCGTAACCAACCCCTACGATCAAACAGTCATAGGCAACGTAACCGTTGCCCAGGCGGATCATACCCATCTGGCGATCGAGACGGCTCTCGAACAAAAGGAAACCCTCACACGCTATCAACGCTTTGAAATCCTCGACCAAAGCCGTCGGGAACTCCTGAACCGAAAAGAGGAGTTCGCCCAACTCATCACCTCCGAGGCGGGTCTTTGCATGCGTGAGACTCTCTACGAGGTAGGTCGCGCTTGTGACGTGTTGCAATTTTCGGCCATGGAATCCCTCAAGGATGATGGTCAGGTCTTCAGTTGCGATGTCTCCCCTCAGGGGAAGGCTCGAAAAATATTCACCCTGCGAGAACCTTTGCGTGTGGCCGTGGCCATCACCCCTTTCAACCATCCACTCAACCAGGTGGCTCATAAGCTGGGTCCGGCCATCGCTGCGGGGACGCCCATCATCCTCAAGCCTTCAGAGAAAACGCCCCTGACAGCCATCAAGTTTGCCGAACTTCTCCACAAAAATGGGCTGCCGGGTCCCATGCTCAGCGTTCTATTGGGCCCGACTCAAGAAGTTGCCGAACGATTGGTACAGGACGAACGAGTCGAAATGGTCAGCTTCACCGGAAGCGTCAGCGTCGGCAAGCATATCGCCCGAAGCGCTGGCTACAAGAAGCTCGTATTGGAATTAGGTGGCAATGATCCCCTGATCATTCTGGAAGATGCAGATCTGGATCAGGCAGTTCACTTGGCTTGCGAAGGTGCTTTTCGGAATTCCGGTCAGCGCTGTACGGCCGTCAAACGCATCATGGTTCAACGATCCATCCTGGAAAAATTCACTCAAGCAATGGTGGAAAAAGCCAAAAGTTACACGGCCGGAGATCCCTCATCCATGGAGACACGGATTGGCACAGTGATCGACGAGGCGTCCGCCATCCATTTGGAAGAAACCATCAAAAAAGCCGTCTCAGATGGCGCCCGTGTGCTTCTTGGAGGAGGGCGCCAAGGTGCCCTGCTGGAGCCCACGGTGATTGCCGATGTACCACGAAAGACTGAGATGGTTTGCAGCGAATCTTTTGGTCCGTTGGCACCCATCATGGGTATCGAGGATATTGACGACGCCATCGCCTGCGCCAACTCCACTCCATATGGACTGTCCTCAGGAGTGATTACCCAACAGATGGGGCATGCCCTCAAAGCGGTTCGGGAGTTGCGTTGCGGCACCGTCAACATCAATGAGGTCCCCGGATACAGGATCGAATGCTCTCCCTTTGGTGGCATCAAGGATTCAGGTCTCGGGATCAAGGAAGGCGTCATTGAGGCCATGAAATGCCTTTCCACCGTGAAGACCTTTTCCCTTCCATGGGGTTGACGGGGCCTTAGGTGTCTCGAACCCTTTTTTGCAGGGAATCCAATCGGGCCATCCAGCTCATTCTAGCGTTGCTCCTTCTCCTGGGTTGAAGCAAGATTTCCATTCGAGCGATTGAATGAAACCGCTTCCCTCCAGGCTTCTTTCCAAATACCAACTCCGCGGCATGGAGATTCTCTGCCTTTGGTTTTTCGGTTGGGCACTCTCCATTCAGGCCGCCAAATGGACTTACCTGCGCATGTCCGACGGCTTACCTTTAGGGAGCGTTTCAGGCTTAACCTTGAGCCCCAAAAATCTGGTTTGGGTCAGGCACCAGGATGACGATCTGGTCACGGAAATGGATGGTTACGAACTGTTCAGTCACTCCATTCCGGCCGACGCGGCAGACAAAGTGCACCAGAGCCGCTCAGGACAGCTCTGGGTCACCCAGCCGGACGGTCTGTATCTATTCCACCGCAGCCGATGGACAGCCTACCCGGTGCCCCCCATTCAGGAGGCCTACCGACAAACCATACTCCGCCTTCAAAGTCCGGTTAGCCTGATACCTCTTCAAATCAATCATTGTCTTCTGCTGGCTGGGGACAGGGTATGGGAATTCTCCGTCAGCATGAATGGCCCGCAAATCGTTCCTTGGATCGATTTTTCTTCAGCAGGATTCCATCAATGTAGAAGCATGGTGGAAACGATGCGTGGGAAAATTCTGATCACCACTCAAGGTGGTTATCTTGTCTTTGACGGACCTGCCAAGGATATTTTGGAACAAACCCCACAACGTGTCGACTTACCCGATTCCCTTGCACACTTGGTCTTGAGCAGTCCCCTCCGAAACCCGGATGGTTCCTGGACCTTCATCGGCGAGGCCGAAGGGGAACCCAGGTATCTGCTCATGTATCAGAAAAAGGCATGGCATTGGATTCAGGCCAAGGATCCGATCAAACCGCGTCATTTCTGGAAGGATGCCTCAGGTCAAGGGTGGGCCATCACCTACAACGGTCTCTACCAAATTCAAATTCAAAACAAGGACATCCTCCCATCGGATGCAGTCGATGCCGGTCTATTTTTTGACGTGATTACCGATGGAGCTGGAGGTGCGTGGTTGGGAACCAGCGAAGGGGTGATCTGCCAGTCAGGCACCTATTGGGAGCGCAGGCCCGCTCAAGGAAAAGAGGATACCGTTTATGACATCCTTAAGGGCACCAACGACGACTACTGGTATGCGACCGATCAAGCGCTATTTCATTCCGACAATCATCAATCGCTGAGTTATCCCTGGCCAAAGGATCAAGAAACCCTTTTCCAGGCCGGCAACTGTCTTTACACGCTCAATGAGCACATCATAGGTGTGCAGTTGAGCGGAAGCATCTTGATTTTCGATATTATAGAAGAAGTTTTTTCAAGCCTGAATTACCCCCCCCAACCGGAAAGCGTGATGCGTATCCTGGGCCATCACGAAAAAAAAGGATGGATGGTATCCATTCAAGCACCACCGAATGAATCCGCCCCAATAATTACTTTTTTTGATGGTCAAAGGTGGCAACCGGCTGCAGACATCTGGAAATCACCTCCCCCATCGAGCGACATTCTATGGTATACATTGGTTGGTGAGGAGCACTGGGTGGGTTGGGCTCAGGGGGCTGCCTACACCACTGGGCAGGATTGGATGATCTATGAACCGGCAGATGGCATGGGGAGTGAAACGCCTCAGCGCCTGATGGAACTCACGAACGGTAAATTGTGGATGGCAGCGGGTTCTCATGTGTACGAGCTGGATCGGAACCGGTGGGAAAAAATTTATTACGCAGGCGATAAAATCAATGATATGTTGACATCCCGAGATGGCGGCATCTGGCTGGCAACCAACAATGGCGTGCATCCATTCATCAATGACGATTGGTTAAGCCACAACACGCAGGAAGGACTTGCTAGTAACACAGTTTACAAGTTATTAGAAGACCGAACCGGAAACATCCTAGCAGCCACGACGCGAGGACTCTGTCGAAACGTTCCAGAATCAGACCTCTCCCCACCACTGACGACGATTCTCACCGATACCACCGAATCCAAAGATGGTATTGGTAAAGGGTCTGAAATTCGATTTCAGGGAGTAGATCGCTGGCAGCAGACCTCGGCATCCCGGCTCCTCTACTCCTACAGGCAAGACAACAACCCATGGAGCGCCTTCTCGCCAACCAACCGTATCGTTTTGGGGGACCTGGCTGCTGGCAACCACCGGATTGAAGTTCGCAGCATGGACCGCAATGGAAATCAGGAAATGCCCCGCCCCCCTCTTAGTTTTGTCTACACTATTCCATGGAAGGAAGATCCCAGATTGATGGACCTGATCATGGCTGCCATGGTCATCATGTTGGTGCTGGCCGGTTTGGCAGTCAACCGACACATTCGACTCAAACGTAGTTATGCCGAAGTGGAGCGGTTGGTCCGTTCAAGAACCGAAGAGTTGGAGAAGGCCAATCGCGAACTGCTGCAAGATCAGAAAATGAAAGCCCTGGGTACGCTGGCCTCAGGTATTGCTCATGATTTTAACAGTATTTTGAGCATCATCAAGGGTTCGGTCCAACTCATTGAGTCACGTTCACAAAAACCCGAGGTCATTCAGAAACGCATCCAACGCATCCATTCGGTTATCGATCAGGGAGCTGGCATTGTGCATTCCATGCTGGGCTACGTTAGACGAAGCGCGAAGCGAATTGCGAGTGCTGATTTGAATGAAGTAGTTGGTGAGGCCGTAAAAATGGCTGAGGCCTCCCGATCAGACGTTGAGGTTCAGATCATGAAGCCCCCCCATCCAATGGAGGTTTCAGTGGATGCCGACCTTATCAAGCAAATCCTGATCAACCTGATACACAATGCCTCAGAAGCCATGCAGAATAAGGGAATCGTCACGGTTCGTATCAGTCAAAAAAACCAATATCGAGGCCACTTTCTTTGGAAAAGTAACATCAGCACACCCTTAGCCTGTCTTGAGGTCGAAGATCAGGGCATTGGAATTGAAGAAGCCAATCTGGCCCGCGTCATTGAACCCTTTTACACGACAAAGGCTTTTTCAGCGCGACATGGCACGGGCCTTGGGCTTTCAATGGTTTACGAAATGGCTAAGGAAATGGATGCCTCGCTCACCGTAGAATCCACCCCGGGCCAAGGAAGCTGTTTCAGAATCTTTATCGCACTGAAGTAGTCTCAAGGTTCTCCTCTTGAAGAGCTTTGGATGCCTTACCGAGAAAATAGAAACAGCTTGCCACCAGGCAAAAAGCACCCAAAAAAGTCATGAACCAGGTGTAGCCCTTGAAAAACCCGAGACGAGACATCTCGCCTGCTGCCAAATCCTTGTAGAGCTGAATGCCTACCGACCCCGTATAACCGATGGCGTCTGCGACATAAATGGCGAACACTGCCGTGCCTGCGATCTTGGTGGTTGCCATCATGCGATCAAACAAAAGAGATCCATAGGGCACGTAGGCGAGATAAGATCCCAAGCCAGTCAAAGTAAGCCACCAGAATCCTGAAATAGTTCCCATCTCCAGCAAAAGAGTACTCACCCCCAATAAGACGACGCCACCGATCATGACACTGAAGGCAGCGATCAAACCAGTGCGATTGTCGCGGAAAAAATTAAGTAACCCCATAGCAAGAATGACCCCAAAAGCGACCAAAGTCTCCGCGCGCGTAATGATGGTTTGATTGTCGTCATAGGAATATTGCAAATCCTCCAGGATCTCCACCATGTAGTTATCTCGAAAATCCCGATAGGCCGTGAGAAAAAAGTAGACTACCAGAAGCAGAGACAAACCTGGTAAAAAATATTTTACAAACGAAACACGCTGCTGGCCATCCATGGGCCGTCGGGCTGTCTTGGTAGCGATGTCCGTTTTATTGGGAGGAGGCAGTTGATTCAACAACCATACAGAAAGAAAAAAGAGAGGGAGAAAGTGTAAACCCACTGCAGCAGGCATCCATGATTCGCTGACTTGCCCCATTTGACTGGCAATCGATGGACCGACTAAAGGCACCGAGGACCAAACCTCTGCCACCCCTCCGCCCATCATCGCACGTCCGAAATCCTTGACGATCCCGCTAGACACAATGAAAGCGCAGCTGAGCCCGGCCAAAAGCACTTCCGAACTTCTCCTCCCCTCCAAATACCATACGACAAGACCCCAGACCATCCCAAGAGGGAATCCATTGAGAAATATCGCAAGGCACTTCCAGGGATCCGGTAGAAATGCGAACAGCACCAAGGCCAATTCACTGGCGAGGACAAGCCCCATCAAAGCACGTGCACGCTGCTGAGGACGGATTTCGGAGCAGACTTTAATGCCCACATATTTACTGAGAACATAGCCCAGGACCTGGCTGATCACCAAGGCTGTCTTGAGGGTAATTTCCGAATCCAGAAACGTCAGTCCTTCGTATTTGGCCGCAGTGAAGGGCTTCCTGAAAGCATACATGCAGAAGTAGGTGGAAAAGGAAGCGGAAATGGCAAAGAGAATAAAGATCCAGCTTGGAGCCGCAGCCAACCAACAGGAAAAACGCCCGGACGGAACCGGATGAGTGTAACTTTTCATTGCGAACTTTATTTAAAGGGTTCGATCGATCAAGGGTTGAAGCACGAAAAGGACTTATGGCGTGTAATCCTCGCCGTTCAGGGATGCCACCACCGAAGCCAACCAGGAGCGCATGTCTTGCTGCATGTGGTGGACCTCTTCCAAGTTCTTCCTCTTGTTCCAAAGATCCATTCTTTCTGCCGGATCCTTACCCAAATCATACAGCTCCCAACGAATGTCACTTGTAGCAGACTCTATGCGATGTAATTTAAAATCACCGTCTAGCCACGCTGAATGACCGGGAAATGAGTCTCGCATGTAGGGAGGGCTGGGCAATTGGTTGGCATGCAGGCTCGGGGTGTCGGCCTGAAGTGGGTTGCCATTGCGCTGTGCCTCAAGCAATGCCTTCATCCATACGGCCGACGGCGTTAAAATCCCCTTTTCCGGGCGATCCCAGAACCCCATGTGCCGTTTCACAGCCTGACGCCCTATCCAGGGCATCAGGCTGACACCATCCAAATGTTCTGGGGCAAAATCGGAAAGCCCGGCCATCTCCAATACCGTGGGCAAAATATCGTTGGTCGAACAGCGGGTCGATACGGCAACAGACTGAGGGAAACGCGTAGGCCATTCGAGGAAGGCCGGCACCCTGAGTCCACCTTCATAAACCGAAGCCTTGTGCCCACGGTAACCATAGGTCGATCCTACTTTTGGTAAAGCACCATTGTCACTGCAGTACCAAAGAACGGTATTGTTTCGCAGGCCTAACCGCTTGAGCCCATTGCGTATCCTGCCAAAAGCCCGATCCATACCACTAATTTCTCCAAAAAAATGGCGCAAGGCTTTGGGTTGATCAGCATATAATTGTTCATCTTCCGGTGAGGCACGATGGGGTGCATGAGGAGAACCAAACCACACCACTGCTAGAAAAGGTTTGGAGTCGTCACGAATCGAGCCAATCCACTCCATGGCCAGTTCAGCAGCCAGCATTGAACTTTCACCTTCATGTTTCACCGCTTTACCCTGATGACTTAGAATCGGGTCATTGTCGTAAAAATTAGGTGCACTGACCCAGTGATCAAACCCATTGATGCCAGGGTGAGCCAAACTGTCGGATCGTACGGATCCCAAGTGCCATTTGCCAAAATGTCCGGTTTGGTAACCATGATCTTTGAGGATTTCAGCTATCGTCAGCTCCTGCGGGCGCATGGGGTAGCCCCATTTAAAAACCCCCATGCGATTGGGATTACGACCCGTCAGGACGCTGGCACGAGTAGGTGAGCAAACCGGCGCAGCGGCGTAGAAAGAGTCAAAGCGAACCCCCGCACGGGAGGCTTCGTCAAAATGAGGTGTCAACAGGTTGGGGTGCCCCATGTAGCCCATATCTCCTATCCCCTGATCATCAGCCATCACAAGCACGACATTTGGGCTCGAAGCCCACAGCGAGGTAAGAAACGGGCCGATGGCGAGGAGCAGAGCCAAAAGACTAAGAATCAGTCGAGGCATCTCCTGAAATAAACTCGATCCATAAAGGCCATTCAAGGCCTAAGTCGGATCTCCGTTACCTGGATCACTGGAAACACTGACTATTAAACCTATCTCTGTGGCGCATCGTTTACTTTCATGGAACCGTGATCACTTTCCAGAAGTCCATGACCTCGGCCCCCTCATCATTGAATTCGTTGACAACGCCCGAACCAGGTAAGATTCCAGTGACTGCTTCTCAGCGCATCAAATCCTTACTGCGATAAATTTGATACTGCCTAAAGATTTCAATAGAAAACTGAATGGTGATCTTGAAAGGCTCATACAAAATGGCCGGTTTGCCTCCTGCAGAAGGCTTGTCTTCAAGGTCCTTAGGGTCGGTCCTTTGGGCAATTTCAAAATTATCGGGAACCTTCGAGGCCGAAAATTGCCATCGCAAATTCCTTGGCATTAAATACCTGAAGATCATCTACAGCCTCACCCACGCCGATGTATTTAACCGGGATCCCTAGTTCTTGCTGGATGGCGACCACCATGCCTGCCTTGCTTGTTCCATCCAATTTGGTGATGACCAGGCCTGAGAGTGGGACTGTTTGGTTAAACTGCCTCGCCTGGTTGAGGGCATTCATGCCGGTTGTTGCATCGAGCACCAGAAGCGTTTCGTGCGGCGCACCTGGCAGTCGCTTATCCATCACTCGGTGAACCTTTTGCAATTCCTGCATAAGGTTTTGCTTGTTATGCAGGCGGCCAGCAGTGTCGATCAGCAAATAGTCAGCTTGTCGGGAGACAGCCGATGAGATGGCATCGTGAGCGACTGAAGCGGGGTCAGATCCGTAAGCTCCACTGGTTAAATCAACTCCGATGCGCTCACTCCAAACCTTGATTTGGTCGATGGCAGCCGCTCGAAAGGTATCGCAAGCAGCCAATTGTACTTTCAATCCCCCCTCTTTCAGTCGGTGCGCCAGTTTAGCACATGTCGTCGTCTTACCCGTTCCATTGACTCCCACCATGGAGATCACCTTGAGCTCACCTTCATGGGCCACCAGTGGGGCCTGATGACGCTGCAATTCAGCAAAAACAGTCTCCGCAGCGACTTCCACCCAATCACCACCCGCTGTCCCATGAGACTCATAAGCTTGCCGGGTTGCCTGGAGGATCTTCAGGGTGGTAGGAATGCCAAAATCAGCTGAAAGCAGGCAAGCTTCTAGTTCTTCCGCGCTCTCAGCAGTCAACCGAGGTGAGCGGGAGACAATGCGGCGGATTTCATGAACAAGCCTGTCTTGCGAGCGTCCTAGACGCTCCTTGAGCTTTTGAAAAAATCCCATACTAAATCAGCAAAGTTAAGAAATTCATAGGTAATTCATGCCAACAACGTTTGTCGATGCCCATTTTATGTCAACCTTTCCAGGAAACGCTCCAAAAAAGGAGACTCAAGCCGCGTCTTACCCATACGCATCCCTCCAGGCATCGGACCATGACAGTCAGAACCTCCGGTGACCATCAATCCAAGCTGGGCAGCCAGATGAAGGTATTTTTTAACCAGACTCGGCTTGTGCGAAGAGTGAAAGGCTTCAACCCCATCCAAGCCCTGGCTTGCCAGATCTAACAGAACCTCATTAGGAATCCCAAGGCCGGGGTGGGCCATGACGGCCAACCCCCTTTCCGCGTGGATCAGGCGAATCATTTGCATGGTGGCAGGATAGGTCGAGGGCACCCATCCTTGAGACCCTTTTTTGAGAAACCGGCGAAAGGCTTGTCCTACGTTGGAGGCCAATGAATGTTCGACCAGAGCTCTTGCCACGTGAGGTCGTCCCGGTGACTGGCAAGTGATGCCTTTGAGGACTTGCTGAGCATCCCATGGAATGCCGTTTTCCTCCAGTTGTCTTAGAATGTCTTCAACCCGCTTGCGCCGCCGCTGCTGGAAACGAGTCAAATGTTCATTGAGAACTGGCGTCCCAGAATCAGAGGGAAAATAACCCAGGAGATGGATTTCCTGATCAGCATGCGTGGTGGAGAGTTCAATTCCGGGAACCCACCTAACCCCGGCAGCCTGACAATGATCGGACATCTCTTGCCAGCCCTCCCGACTGTCATGATCAGTGAGTGAAAGAACCTTCAACCCTATGGATGAGGCTCTCTGGACGACTTCACTTGGCCCGAGAAGCCCATCAGAATGATGGCTGTGCAAGTGAAGATCACCGATCATGGCGCCCGTTGGAACGTTCGATTGCCTTGCGAGCAGGCCTGAGCACATCTTGTCGAATACGGTCCAGAATGCCATTGACAAATTTTCCGCTTTCCTTGGTGGAAAAGCGTTTGGCAATTTCAATGGCTTCGTTGAGGCTGACCACAGGGGGAATGTCCTCACGATGAAACAATTCATAAATGGCCAATCGCAGAACGTTGCGATCCACCACGGCCATACGGCTCAGATCCCAATTTTGGACATACTTTTGGAGCCTCTGGTCCAGTTCATCCCTGTTGTCCAACACTCCTTGAATCAGGCTTTCAGCAAACACCCGCAACGAAAGATCTCTGGTAGTGGGCGGCGGTATCTCAATTTGACGCCCCCAGGTAGCCTTTCCTTTTTCGTATCCGGATTCCGAGAGCTGGTGCGTTTCCCAGAAATGATTCAAATGATGTGGCAGATCTTCAGTCACGATCGGATTCATGTCGTGCTGAAACAAAAACTGGACGGCTCGTTCTCTGGCTTCTCGTCGTAATCCCATCGCTCTGGTAGGTTGGTAGATTGAAGTCCTTGGGCCGAGGCAGGGCCACTTTTTTGAATTAGTAAGCGGGCACGCTGGGATCTATTTGACCCGACCAGGCAGAAATGCCTCCCTGAACACTCTTGAGCTCCCTAAATCCCTGCTGCCTGAGGAAATCCAAAGCCTTGAGGGATCGCACACCTGCCTTGCAGTGCAAGTAGTAGGATTGACGGGGATCCAGCTCAGTATACCGCTCGGCTAACTGACTCAGCGGCAGTAGAGTGGTTCCTTCCACCTTGGCGATGCGCCATTCGTCTTCTTCTCTGACATCGATCACCTGTATCCTCGATTGAGGGTCGTCCAGGGCGCGCTTCATATCTTGAACTGTGACTTCGTCTGGATGCATGTCGTTTGGGTCGTGACTGGCAATAACACCACAAAAATCCTCATAATTGATGAGATCACGAATGCTGGGTTGCTCCCCACACAGTGGGCACTCGGGGTCTCGCCGTAACTTAAGCTCACGAAATTTCATGTCCATCGCATTATAAGTCAAGAGCCGACCGATCATCGAAGCCCCCTGCCCCAGCAAAAGCTTGATGACTTCGGTGGCCTGCAAACAGCCAACGACTCCTGGCAAAACCCCTAAAACGCCTCCTTCTGCGCAGCTGGGAACCATCCCAGTGGGCGGTGGTTCGGGATACAGGCACCGATAGCAAGGACCTCCCAGATGCGGCGCAAACACACTCAGTTGTCCCTCAAATCGAAAGATGCTTCCGTAAACATTGGGCTTCTTGAGAAAGAAGCACGCGTCATTGGTCAAATAGCGGGTGGCAAAATTATCCGTGCCATCCACAATCACATCGAAGCCCTGCAAAAGCTCCATGGCATTGTCTCGCGTCAGCGGATAAGCATGCATCTCCAGATCCACATGAGGGTTGATACCGGTGAGCGTCTGCCGTGCTGAGTCCACCTTGGGCCTCCCAATATCCTGCTGACCATGCATGATTTGCCGTTGCAGGTTGGAGAGATCCACCACATCAAAATCCACCAATCCCAGTCGCCCGACTCCCGCGGCCGCCAGATACATGGCAAGAGGAGAACCCAGTCCCCCAGCTCCAATGCAAAGCACTGAAGCTTGCCTGAGCTTGAGTTGCCCATCGAGCCCCACCTCGGGCAAGCTGAGGTGGCGTGCGTAGCGCGTGATTTCTTCAGAGGGCAATTCCATCACAAAGGACCTTCGACACGGGAAGCATAAGGAATTGAAAAGACAAATCAAGAATCCCAGAGGACATCGGCGTAATCAGCTGTGACCCTCCGGGCCCAGCGAATTGCCAATTGACAGGTCCATGCGGCTCAAGCAATTTACTCCAATATTTCTGTGCAATCGTGTCTTGAATCATCTCAAAGCAATAGCGGTTTCGATGAAAACCCCGTTTTTCCCTCACCTTGGAGTGTGCCTTGGGCTGTGGCTGGCATACCACGACCTGTGGGCTCAGGGCGTCGGATCCAGAGGCTCTGAACGCCTGATTAACAAACCTGGCCCTGCTTCCAGAGCAGGCGTGCCAGATTGGGGGTTGGATCAAGCCTTCAGTGAGGACATCTTTACATTTGTGCGGATCATGTATTCGACTGGAGGCGGCGGTTGGGGAGGGCGCGGAGGTGGAGGCTGGCGTGTCGACTATCCCAACGCCGACCTGAATTTTTCCTACCGGCTGGAACAGCTAACCTCTATGAAGGTGCATCCAGATGGTGGCACTCTTGAACTGACCGATGACGCGCTTTTTGACTACCCTTTCATTTTCATTATCGACCCCAGAAGGCTTGTCTTCATGGACCCGGAAGCCAAGGCCTTGAGCCGTTACCTGCTCAACGGAGGTTTCCTGATGGTCGATGATTTCTGGGGAGAATCCATGAAGACTCACTTTCTCAGTGAAATGGAAAAAGTCTTTCCTGATCGCAAACCGGTTTCACTCGAACTCAGTCACCCGATTTTCAATGCCGTATTTCCTCTGACACTGAAGCCACAAGTGCCCAGTGAAGACTCCGCAGAACGCAACAAAGGGCGAGGAGTTTATGAAACCTGGGAAGATGAAATTCGCTATGAGAGACCGGCTCCTGCCGATTACCTTGCCTATCTGGATGATCAAGATCGCATTATGGCCCTGTTATGTCATAACACGGACTTGAGCGATGGATGGGAGGAAGAGGGCAAGAGCGAATGGTTTTTCTCCCGCTTCTCAGAGGCACTTTCATACCCCATGGGGATCAACATTGTTTATTACGCCCTGACGCATTAGTCACCCATCCAGCGGAAGGAAACGAACCTTCCATTCACTGGCATGGCACTCGAGGAGAGCCACTGAACGGTCCAGCCCAGCCCGCCGTCTTCCTGCATAACCGGGATTGACATAAAGGACCCCACCAAGCGTCTGTCGCATGGCCTTGTGGGTATGACCGAAAACAACGGCATCAGGGCGTTGACGCCGGATACAGGTGGCCAGCGACTCCTCTGGCACGGGCAAATCTAATATATGGTGCACCAGAATGCGTCGGGTTCCTACCTCCACGCATTCAAGCTCCTTCAACTCAAGATCATAGTCGGTATTCCCCAGAACGGCTGTGACAGGAGCCATTTGCTCCAACTCCAGGAGAATGCGGGGGCGACCAACGTCCCCGGCATGGATGATATGAGAGACACCACGAAAGAAAGATGGAACCGTGGGGTCCAAATAATCATGGGTATCTGAAATAAGGCCTATGAGCTCCATGCAACAAAATTCGACTTTATCAGTAAGTGCCGACCTCAGGCAGGCACTTCCTCAGATTCTTCGGGCCCAGGATGGGAATCTGTTTCACTTTCAACGTCCGTTTCATCCCGCTCGGCCGACTCCTGAGAGGCTTCTGCCCACTTGGCCGCACCCACAAACAATCCAGTAAAAAGAGCCCCGCTGGCAAGGGTGTTGCGGAGAAACATCCACGTGGGAGGAAAGCCACCGGTCCCTTTGGTGAGCGCCAGAAGCCATCCGGTCATGTCACGTGTGTAACCTTCTTCTTCAAACGGATTGAACCACCACGAAAGGGTATTGGTAATCAGATAAAAACAAAGGGCTCCAAGAACGCCCGCGCTTAACAAGCGTGACCAATGGGCACTGCAATGCATCCACCGCCCTAGGCCGATCAAGAGGGAATAACCCAAGTAGTTGCCCAGCTGATACCATTGGAAGGCCATGCCATAATAGGCATTGAGCAGCAAATCCGTGAGAAGCATGGCCCCGATCGGGGCCAGCCATGCCATCCTCGGAGAGAAATAAAGACCGGCGCAAAAGGACAGGGCATAGGCGGCACTGAAATTCATCGGCATTAACCCAGGCCAGCGCGAGAGAGCAAAGACCAAAAGCATGAGACCGATCAACACGTAATGTTGCTTGCGTTTCTTCAAACAGAAGAGAACTTTAGGTCAATGTTCTCGCATGACAAGTATGGAGGGACCATAGGTAGACAAAAAACCTGAAAGCTTGACGAATGGTAGTCACCTTCGAATCAATGAACTGACGTGAGTAAGGCTGGGCACCAGAAACTTCATGCAGCACGACAATCATCATGGCAGTGGGAATCCAGCCATGGATGGTCTTCTTTGGCTGCCAACATTCAGCAGAACCATGCCCGATGGGGTGGCATCCCATCGGCTTGCTGGGCATTCATGGCCGTCCAAAGAGCTGCCCTTCTGCCCCATCAAGCGGTGTTGATCATCGCGGACGGCCTCAAGACACAGGAATTACTGCAGCAAGATGCGGAGACGTGGCTTCAATGGGCTGGAGCGCGAGATGAAAAGCCGTCAAATGCCCGACGCCCTCTGTTTTATCCAGCATGGGAGCACCTGCCCCATGAAGACAAACTGCCTCACGCCGATATCATCACCGAACGACTCGATACCCTGTGCCAATTGCTTTCGTGGCGAGATTCCGAGTCTGAACCCACATCGCTTGCCCCCGTCGTGGTGACCTCCATTCAAGCCCTGATGCAACGAACGCTGGCTCCTGAGGTGCTGACCGCAAGCATGAAAAGCATCCGGGTAGGCGACCAGATGGACCCGCTCGTTCTCGTCGAATGGCTGGAGGAACAGGCTTATGAGCCCGAGGCAAAGGTGACTCAAAAAGGAGAGATTTCCCTGAGAGGCGGCATCCTGGATGTGTTTGTGATGACCCACCCATGGCCGACACGCATCGAATTTTTCGGAGATGAAATAACCTCCATACGCAGCTTTGACCCCAACACCCAAAAAAGCCGAGAGACGATGGCCCATCTGACCTTGTCGCCAGGTGGGGAGTTAGGGCTTCTCAAAAAAGCCGTGGAAGCAAGTCGTGACTCCATGGCCTTTGCCTCTCTGTTTGATTTCCTTCCTACCGGAACTTGCTTGGTGTGGTGTAATCCTGGATCCATCAAGGAATCGGCAGAGGACTATTTGATCGAAGTTCCGGAAGAAGACCCTTACTACCTTGACTGGGACCAAGTCCTCAAGAAAGCCCTGGGGCCGTCATTCGACAACCACTCTCTGGAACCCACCAGTCCTTTGCCCGGGGATCCTCATCCACTAGGTTTCTCCGAAGAAAAGGGTTGGAGCCTGTTCGACCCCCGGATGGAATCCATGAGCCATTATCGCCCCATGGGAACCATTCGCCCGGAAATGCATGTCATGGAAGCGCAGCGGAAGGGCTTCATGCAACAGATGCACCGATGGCTCAGGCAGGGTTTTGCCGTTGTAGTGGTATGCCATCACGAAGCAGAAGCCCACCGTTTCAGCGAGATCTGGGCGGAGCATCGCCTGAATGAAGATGGGAGCTCTCAACCCCAGGTGCTGATCGGCACCCTGAAGGAAGGGATGATTGCCGAAGACCTCCAATGGATCGTGGTGACGGATGCTGAAATATTCGGTCGATACAAGATCCAGCGACCTCGCCGACTGAAAAGTACCCATGCCGTTGCCACTCGCTCCATCATGCAGGTGGATTTTTCGGATCTGGAAGAAGGAGATTATGTGGTGCATCTCCAGCACGGTATTGGTCGCTTCCAGGGGCTCAGACGACTGCCCGCCATTTCATCCAACCCCAAGCAGGAAACTTCAGAGCAAGGAGCCGAATACCTCGTCATTGAATATGCCTCCAAAGGCTGGAGTGAGAGCCCTCCCAAGCTCTATGTCCCCGTCAGTGAAGCGCATCTTGTCAGCAAGTATATCGGTGGAGGTAAGTCCCGGCCGCCTCTGAACACTTTGGGAAGCAAACGCTGGCAGACCACGAAAAACCAGGCCGAAAAAGCGGTCAGAGACCTGGCTGGAGACTTGCTGAAAATCCAGGCCATGCGCGATGCCGAATCGGGTTTTGCTTTTGAAACCGATGGAGCCTGGCAGCGGGAATTTGAAAGTGCCTTTCCGCATGAGGAAACGCAAGACCAGTGGGATGCGATTGACGCCACCAAGAGAGACATGGAGAGACCCAAGGCAATGGATCGATTGGTGTGCGGAGACGTGGGCTTTGGTAAAACCGAAGTCGCTATCCGCGCAGCATTCAAGGCCGTCATGGGAGGTCGTCAGGTGGCGGTGTTGGTTCCGACCACTGTGTTGGCGCAACAACACTACAACACCTTTGCCGATCGAATGGCCCCCTACCCCATTCGAGTGGAATGGCTCTCTCGTTTTCAAAAAACTTCTCAGGCAAAGGCTGTCATTCAACAACTGGCTACCGGATCTATCGACATCGTTATTGGCACGCACAAGCTGATCCAGAAGAGCGTCGCCTTCAAGAATCTTGGACTGGTAATCATCGATGAAGAACAGCGTTTTGGAGTGACTCAGAAAGAGTCCTTCAAGCAAATGCGCAAGCTTGTGGACGTCCTTACCTTGAGTGCCACCCCGATCCCGAGAACCCTGCACCTGGCACTCATGGGGGCTCGTGACATGAGCACTATCGAAACGCCACCGCAGGATCGCCTTCCCGTGGAAACCATCGTGATTCCGTTCGACGAAGAGGTCATACAGAATGCCCTCAGGAGAGAGCTCCAGCGACAAGGACAGGTTTATTTCTTACACAATCGAGTCAGCACCATCGAAGCGGTTGCCTCACGCATCCAGGCCCTCGTGCCAGAAGCCCGCATCGTGATTGGCCATGGTCGAATGGAGGCCAAGATACTCGAAGGGGTCATGAGGCAATTCATCAAAGGAGAGGCAGACATTCTGGTTTCCACGACCATTATCGAAAGTGGCATTGATATCTCAAACGCCAACACCATAATGATCGATCGCGCAGATCGATTTGGATTGAGCGAGCTCTACCAGCTCAGAGGACGAGTGGGGCGCTACAAACACCAGGCATACGCCTACCTTCTTCTGCCACGGCATGCAGGACTGCTGACCGATGCGCGTAAGCGGCTGAGTGCCATGAAACAATATTCCAAACTTGGAAGCGGATTCAAGATTGCGATGCGTGATCTTGAGATACGAGGTGCAGGGAATTTACTGGGAGCACAGCAGAGCGGACACATGACCGCAATCGGGTTTGACCTCTATTGCCAACTGCTCAAACAAAGCATTCAATCCCTCAAGGGCTTAACCAGCGCTCCCCGCATTGAGATTAGCGTCCATCTGGACTTTCTCGCCATGAGCCCTGAGGAAGTGACCCCTCCCTCCCCCCCCAAACAAAAAGAACAACATCCCGGGAAAACCAAGGCTGAGAGCATCCAGATTCCTCGGGAGACGGCTATCATGATGGAAAGCAGTGATGGCATGATAGAAACCATCCAACCTGAAAGTATGCTAGTCAAAGAGGCCTGCTACCTACCTCATTCCTACGTGCAGGAGCCGCAGCAACGTATCGAAATCTATCGCAAAATCGCACAAATCCACGATACCGAGGGAAGCCAGTCGCTGAAAAGCGAACTGAGAGATCGCTACGGCCCTTTGCCTGAAATGGTCGAGAGACTCTTGCTCTTGGCCGATCTGAAGTGGCAAGCCTTCAGTAAGGGCATCTCCGAGATGGAGACCTCCAACCTTAGATTAAAGCTGAAGCGCAACGAAGAGTGGATGATGGTTCAGGGAAAATTTCCTCGTCTTGAGGCCAAAAAGGCAACGCCCCAACTCAAGGCTATCACCAAAATGATCCATGAGTTGTAGCCATGGGAAGTGAGGCAACCCTTAATCACCGACAGGCAAGCCGCTGGGAACCGAGAGGGGGATCTGGCTGAGAACGTTGAGGGAAGAGGCATCGGTCAATGCATGGAGAAAGGAGACCAGATCGTTTATTTCGCTGGCACTCAATTCGAGCCCATCGCGTAAGATTGCCCAGCTCCGATTTCGAAGACATTCAGGTCAAAGTTATAAAAGGCAGGTTGTCTTTGACTGGTGGGGAACCCCATAAGCTTGAAGGACTGAGTGACCAATGCCAGACCGAATGGAACCCGTTTATGACGTGCACCTTCCACCATAAGAAAAAGAGCAAACGTGACCTCCAGGTCCGCCGTCGCATTTTTGCCCGTATCGTTCTGATCAACAAGCACACTGAAGTCCGGTAGGCGTCCTGACCGGTGGTGAAACCGAGGACCCGACCGTGGTGCCCCTTGATGAAAAAGGAGCCGCGCGTTGGTTTCGCTAGAAGCTGAGTCGTGTTGCCCAAAAGCGTCTGCGTGAGACCGCTTTGTTGAAAAACGATGAAGGAAGCGACGAAAAGAAGGAGAAAGTTTAGGC
>Ga0160423_10000312_pt1 | contig 38617 bp, 68 predicted proteins | sample CRUFie14St8metaG_FD_108191 | JGI IMG/M metagenome (GOLD analysis project Ga0160423, IMG submission 108191) | Marine microbial communities from the Costa Rica Dome - CRUD Field 142mm St8 metaG | ecosystem: Environmental > Aquatic > Marine > Oceanic > Photic zone | place: Costa Rica: the Eastern...
ACTCCTATTGTAGCTGGCCCACTAATACGTATGCCAGTTAAGTATTGTTCTATTATAGGCGGTATTCTGTTTGCACCAACAGCACCGTAAAATCTAGGCGTAACGCTTAAATTACCTATTGATACTTCATTAAAATCTTCGAAGCCACTTAAATCAAGGCCATCTTTATTATTGTTTAAGTAAACAGCCAAATGTATTTGTGCGTGTTTTACCCTATCTGGTATTTCATTATCTGCATAAAATGCTGGCTGCAAATTACTTGGGTACAAAGCGTTGTAAGTGCTTGTGTAAGTATATGGTTTTTTAACACCTGTCCTTGGCCACTCTAATGCCTGTTCATCATTTGTTCTTGCACCTAAAAACCGTTCTCGGTCAATTCTTTGGGCAGCACTAAACAATGCTCTGTTTTTTTGGTCGGTTGTACTTGACGCCCAAGCTGTTACGTCATCATTTTCTACAAGGCCGTCAATAAAAGCCTGTGCAGCAGTTATATCAACGTATGTATTTGCAGTTGCAGCACCAACTGTATTAACTAATGATATTGCCATTTGTTTTTAATTTAATTGGCTTTTTTTGTTTTTTTGGCTTTGGTACAAGAGAAGCTGCCTTTTGTTTGGCAGCCTCCCTTTCCCTTAATCGCCTAAATGTGGCAATACCCATTACTTTCTAAATGCACTAACAGCAGTAGAACTTGTAACTCTAAAAATAAAAGTACCAGAACTTGCTGCAGTTACATCTGCATCGCCAACAATGGTTACGTTAGAACCAGCGGTCAAAGTAAATTTATGGGTTGATGTTGCCTTATTGACAATAGTCAACTCAAAAGTTTGACCAACTTTGTTTTGGATACCAAGTGCAGTAATAATTTCTGCAGCAGTTGGTGTTGTAACAGCCCTATTACCTGTAGGTGTACCGTCAACAATGCCTTCAATAAGTTCAGCAGTTGTTAATGTATGTGCTCCATTTTCAGTTTTTATGACCTTGGTTTTGGTTAATTGACCAAATGGAGGGTTTTGTAATTCAAAAATACTAGCCATGAAAGTTTACCTCTTAATCTAATGGTGATGTAACAGTAGCCCTTACAATGCCGATATTTTTTGTGTCATAAACCTTAGACCAGTTTGAAGCCGTTTCAAGCTGAGCCCTTGTTGGGTTTGTTGTTGTAACAGCCCACTTAGTACCAATAGGGTGGTAAATGTAAGCGTGTTTAAATGACACAACATCTTCAAAAGCAAGTACGTCTCTGTCAACTAATGTTTCCAATGCAGCCTGCTCGCCTGTTGCGACGCTACCTTGAGCAAAAAAGTAGACCGCATATTCAGTTGATGCACCAGAACCAGCTTTAGGAATATCGTCAGAAACTACAATATTCATACCCATGTACTGAGGTACAGATACGTCACCATAAGCACCAGCAGATGAACCGCCAAAAGCATTAATTGTACTTGCACCTGTTGCTGCAGTACTTAAGCGTGCTTCAGTGTTTGTTACGTAATCAAGAGCCTTACGTTCTTTTAACGCATAAAAGACTTTTGAGTGCATTGCAATAGTTGTAAGCTTGTCGCCTTGGTCGCCAAGTAACGATTGAGCCTTTGAAACTGTGCCAGCACCTAAAGCTGTTGGTGTATCGCCTGATTCTGAGTCAATGCAAAGTTCAAATAAAGCTGATGAACTGGTATTAGCAGTTAATGAACCAAAAACACCCTGCAAGCAAGAATATAAATCCTTTTGCTTTTCGTTGTTTATGTATGCACCAAGTTTTTGTCTAATTGCACTAATTGGGTCAGGTGAGTTAGAACCAATTTTTTGCCCTGCAAGTTGTCTTGCTGAAAAGGCGTCACCAGCAGTAAGCACAACACCTATTTGGCTGCTCTGCTCAATTTTGTTTGGTGTTAAAGATGAACTGTCGTCAAGCCTTGTATAGTTCCCACTAAGGTTTGCCTTATAAAAAGGGATGTTCACGAAATTGCCCCCTTGAGTGGAGCTAAGATTTAGTTCTGCTAAAGGTGCGACTACTCCGCTTTGTAAGAAACTATCCCTTAAGGTTGTCTCCTCAATAATGCTTGCAGCAAACACCTCTGGCACAATAATGTCAGATAATGTTGTAGCCATTTTAGTTAAATGGAAATTTTTACAATTTTAGGCACAGCCCCCTTAACATCAGCACAGCCTCAATTAAGTTTTTAAAAGCCAGCACAGCCAACTTTAATTATTAATTAAACTATAACTTGAAATTTGTTATTTGTAATCTTTTGCGACTTTTTTTGCTTCAAGCCAAGCATCACGCCCATATTTTTGGTGTATTTCCATGGCTGCAGTATCTTCGCCCCTAGCCATACGCTTTAAAAGGTTTGTATCAATACCAGCAACAGAGGTAATATTTTCTGTTTTACCTATTGGTGCTCCACTGCCCATAGGTTGTTGGTTTTTTAATGCCCAAGGTTGCACTTGTTCCTTTACTGCCTCTTGTATTGGCTTGGTAGTAAAACCATCTTCTGACATATAAACAACGGTACCATCTTTATTTACTTGTATTTTTTCTTTGTCAAGCTTACTCATTGCATAAGCTGGGTCATGTACAAACTCAGACAAAGCATTAACAGCAGGGGTTACAAGTTTTAAGTCTTTTAATTCGTTTTGCAAACTTTCAATTTGTGCGTCTTTTTTTTCAATATGCTCTTTAAACTGTTGCTCCCTTTTGTTTAGTGCTTCGGAGTATTGGCCTTTTTCTTCAAGCCTTTCTTGCTCAATTTGCTGTTTAAATTTAATTAAAGCTTCAACACTTTCGCCTTCTGGTAAAGTTGCAACATTTTTTGCATTATTTGCAATTTTTTGTTTTTCTTCAACAACTTCCCTGTTCTTTTTCTTTAACAATTCAATTTCTTGCTGCAGTTGTTTTATTACAGCATCATTGTTACCTGTTTCTGGTGCTGCTGTTTCTTCAGACATAAAGGTTTAATAAGGTACTTCTAATATACCTTGTTTTGCAATTATTAGCATTTCCAACGTTTTAAGGCTTTATTAATACGACTGTTAGGGTCGTTTGCTGTTTTGCTGCTTGTCCGTTTCTTTTTCATTCCCTTCATTCTTGCACAAAAACTTTTACGCCTTGCAGCCCTTTTACCAGTAGGCTTATCTTCTGTAACTGGTGCTTGTAAATTGCTGCCTGTTGCTCGGTTATATTTTGCACGCCCTTTTGCAGTAAGGCCACCCTTTTTTGACTTTTCGCCTCTTTTAACAGATAAACTTGGTGGTTTCTTTTTAGCCATTATTTACCTTTTTTTTTCATTGCTATACGGTGGGCCTCCATAAAGGTTTTACCACTTAACATAGCTTTTGTCATTTCATTAATATGGCTTTTTGTATGGCCATGAGTATCCTTATGTCTCTGCAAGGCATCTTTTTGGCGTTTGGTTAACCTAACTCTGCGGTTGTTTTTTGTACCTGATTTAATTTTCATTTCTTTTTAGTTGAAGTTTTTTTACGTCTATGTTGATATTTTATTTTAGCTTTGCCAGTTTTTTCTCTTTTAAACCTTGCTTTTTCTACTGCTGACATTTCTCCAAGCGTCTTAGGCGTCTTACTTGAGACTCGTTTTGTTGGCCTACAAGCTGGATAACCACGCCTTTTTTTCTCAGCTTGCGAACGACCACAAGGTTTACCAGTTTTTACATCAACCCATTTTTCCTCAAGCCAAGTGGTTAGGCCACCTTTAACTCGTCTTGTGCTACTTTTTTTTCTTGGCACGACCCTTACCCTTGGCTTTTGGTTTATTGGCAACTACATAAGAGCCACCACGTTTTTTATATTCACGCACAAGCCACATATTTGCATAGGCAGACGGATACACTGGAAACTTGCGTTTAGCTGCAGCTTTTACACGAGCATACAGTTCTGGGTCTGTTGGCTTGTTTATTTTTGCCATTACCTTTTAACAGCTTTTTTTTTACCGCCTTTTTTCATTGTTTTTTTCTTTTTTGTACCAGTGTGGTAAGGCATAACAAAATTTGCAGTTAATAATATAATACCTATTTTTTGAATTTTAGTCTCCTTTTTTTCTTACCTTCTGCTGTTTGTAATGCGATAGCTACTGCCTGCCTATGGGGTTTGCCCTCTTTTTTTAGTTTTTGTATATTTTTAGAAATAATTTGACTTGATTTACCTTTTTTAAGTGGCATTTGCTTTACCTAACTCCTCCAATGTTAGCGTCGTACCGTCAGAACGTACAAAAGTCCTAAATACGTCAGTTGGGTTTTTGGTTTTTAACTGCTCCCTATATATTTTACTTTTTTCAATACCAAATACTTTATTTTGTGTGGCAACATCTTGTTTACTTAACCAAACCGCATAGTTTTCATTTGCTGGTACTAACTTACCCCTGTCAGATAAACCAGTTTTACTTGGCCTTTGCAAGCCTTCAGTAAGATCATCTTGGTCCAAACCAAACTGGTCAAGAAATGCGTCTTTAATAATTGGCACTATAGTTGACCGACAATTAAAGTGTTGGGGCGGTTGTGGCCCTTTGCCCATTTCAAATACTTGCCCATCAAGGCGACCACATATTGCTGAAGTTCTACTGTCTAAAGTTGCAACATATTTATAACGGTCAATCATATCTGCATTTGCCCTATACACGTTGTAAGTTGCAGTATTGCTTACTTGGTTGATGCTTGTTCTTACAATGGTATCAATTTGGTTGTTTGGTATGACAGTACCAAGTCCACCCTTTGCTTTTATTTGGTTTAACGTGCCAGTTTCTTCAAAATTTAATTTACCCCTCAATTGTTTTGATATTTGTTGTGTTGTTTGGTTTGCAAGTAAACCTGTCCTGACAGTGCTTTGAAATAGTTCAGTTTGACTTTCTGCAATACGCCTAAATGCAGTTCTTACGTTTACACCGTTAGGTAAATTAATTACAGCCCCATCACGTGCGGTAATACTAAACTTTGGTATCACGCCAGTTTGCACAGTAAATTCCTCGGGTAGTGTAAAAACATTTATTTGCCTTGGGTCAGTTTCTACAACACTGCGAGCAAATTGTGGACTAATTTCTACAGTACGTACAGCGTTCTTTGCAGCATCACTTGGCAATACTTTACGTAATTGCTCTTGTACAAAAACTGATTGCAACTCTGCCAAACCCTGTAACTCTGCAGTGGTTGTTAATGCACTTTGGTCTGCCCAAGTTGCCAAACTTTCTTGTAACTGCAGCAATATTGTACGTTGCCTATTTAATGCTGCAGGGGTAAGGGTAAGGTCGCCAGCATCAAATTTTTTTAGTTCATCTGTTATTTGTACAATAATGTCGTTGTAAGCATTTACTATTTTTTTTGCTACGCCATTTTCATACCTATTAAGGTTTATGGCGTTACGGTATAACGCTTCTGGTATCCTTTGGCGTTCTATACTCATTATTCATTTTCTGTTGTTGCTGCCTGTTGGGGTGCTTCAGTTTCAATCAAGCCACCCATTTGTGTTTTATCAAGCATTTCTTCAACGTCAAAATCTTCACTAAGTACTTCGCCCTCAACAAGCTTTTTAAGTAGCTCCTCTTGATCAATAACACCTTGGGCAAATATTTTAAGTAGGTTGTCAACTTGTGCTGGCTCAAGGCTGGTATCAACAAAATCTCTATTAACAAAACTTGTACCAGCAACACTTTGTTTTAAAAATGCAGCGTGAAATTTAAGGCAGTTATCAAGCAAGTCTTGTATTTGCTGCGATAAAACCATTAATGTACTGTCGCCTTGTGACCTTTGTATGCGTTGTGATTGGGCAGTTTCAGCCGACATTTTTTGCCCAAGTATGGCAGCCAAACCAAGTTCATTTATTTGGTATTCTAATTTGTCAATCCTGTCTTTTTGTGCATTAAAGCTGTTGCCATTTGGCTCAATGTAACTTGCACTGCTGCCTTCTGGTAATGATAAAGCCTCACTAGGGCCAGCACTAACCTCTTCTGCTGCTGCTGGAAAACCAAAAAACGCCAGCATAGGTACAGCACTTATATGTAATTGATTATCGTAATCACTTTGTATTTGGTAACTTTTGATATTTAGCTCGGCAATATCTTCAAGTGGTGGGCGACTTTCATAAATACCAACTTTGTTGCTATAGGCAACACTAAAAGGTATAAAGTCCAAACTGGTAGTGCCTTCATCTACCTTTACAAAATCGCCATCATCATTACGTTGAAATAACATAAAACTGTTTGGCTCAAGCACCCTTATTTGTTCAACCGTTTCCTCTCCATACTTACCTTTGGGTCTTACAATGCGTTCCATAAGTCTTAGCTGAGTTAGTTCCCTTTGTCCATCTTTTACCTCTGTACGCCAGCCAATTATGTCTCTTGGGGTGTATGGAATCCAGTAAGGTCGACCACCATCAGCAGGGGCATCTACTAAAACACCAACATGGCCATATCTAATACAAAGCCTACTTATGTTGTAAACAAAGTTTGTAAGGTTATTTCCTTCAAGGTCAACATTAAATAATTGTTCTTCAATTTGATCTGGTACATCTGAAAGACGCACTGGTTTACGTGTAAGCATACCAGCCAACATACGTTCCATACGTACATAATATGGTGGGCAAACTGACCGACTTAAACGAACGTCATAACTTTCATCTTCCTCCCTTGGTTCTTGTTTTAAATAAATTCTACTTTTACCTCTGATTTTGCTTGTACCTTCAACCAAATCCTCTATTAAACCCCAATGGCTTTGCATATTACGCCACGCTTGATTTTGCTGCTGTACTTCAATTACTTCTATTTCAAAGCTATCAATTCTATTTTGGTAAAAGCTGCTGTACATTGTTTTAGTTTAATAATATCAGGTCTTTAATAAATTCTAATACCTGTTTTTTGGCCTGCCCTACTGTAAATCATATTAAACTCCCTATAACACAAGTAACCAAGAGCATCATTAAGGTGGTCATAACCATTTTGTTTGTCTGGGTCGCCTGTTTTTTCATCATAGCTTTGAAGCTCCAAACATTCTATTAATCTTGTGGCTTTGGCATAAATTGCCATACGTATTTGGCCTTTGCTGTTTTCCAATACTGCCTGTAAAGTCTGTACCCTATCTTTGATGGGTGGGTTGCTACGTAAGGCCATACTGACAAAACCATAACTTTCCAAAATGGCAATGTCTGTTTTGCTTGCATTAATAGTTGACCTTGCTGCTCCACTGGCATCGGGGTAAACAAATATTTTATTGTTACCATAACGCCTTCTTATTTCCCTCGCCAGAGCATCAGTATCTTGCTGTTTTACAATCTCATCAACAACAATAAGCTTATTGCCTGCAGTAACACAAACAACGGCGTTACAGTTCATAACGTTAAAGTCAATACCAATTTTTAAAATTTCATTTTCTAATGGGAACGGCAACTCATTTATTAGGTGTTTATCTCTGTCAAACCTTGAGTAAACTTGCCCACTGGTAAGGTTGCAAAAATTTCCATTAAGGTAAGCTTGTATTAACTGCGGTGGGTAGTTTTCCAATAAGCTATCAATAAACCCTTCTGGTAAGTATGGATTATCGCTTGTTTTGGCTCTTATTAACCTTGTATCTTCTTTGGCGTTTTTTTCAAACGTATCAAATGCCCAACTGTGACCCTCTGGCGTGGTAGTTGCATAAAACTGTTGCACATTACCAGAACGCAATCTAGCTAGTGCCATATTCATAGCTTGCTCTGCGTCACGCTTGTTTACAGTGTCGGCCTCGTCAAAACCGACTGCTGCTAAGTTTTGACCACGCAAACGTTGGTAGGTCAAAATTGTACGTAACAAGATAGTGTGTATGCCCTCCTTGAATTGAAGTTGGTACTCGGGTAATGGGCTGGCCCTAAACGTAAATGGCACTTGCCACTGCTCCAATAGTTCATTAAGGGTACGTATTAAAATGTCTCTTACCATCGGCGACGTCGGCTCAAAAATAGCACTAATACAACCAATGTTCATTGACGCCAGTATTATGGCTTTGCTTACAAGTGCATAGGTTTTACCAGCACCAAACCCACAAACAAGTGCAAGTTTACGGTGTTTAATGTCTTGGCAAAAGGTTTGTTGATGGGGCAATAAATCTTTATAAACCCTCTGCTGAACTTGGTTTACGGTAGGTAACTCATATAAACCATCGCCATGTAATACATGCCCTTGCTTAACCGTTTCTAAAATACTCATGAAACAAGACTTGCAAGTTTTGCAGCAGTATTTATTGCACCAAGAGCAATATGGTATTGGCCAGCTTTACGTGCTGCCATTTGTACAGTTGCACATTGAGACAAGAGGTCGGCTACCATTTGGGGTCTTTCAATATCCCAATCAGCTTTTAACTCGGCCCTTGCTTGTGCTAAATAATTATCACAAGTTCGTACACTTACCCCCCAATTCTCTGAACCATATTGCAAGCAATCAGACCTACGACCACCGTTTGCAATAATACGTGCAAACCTTTGGACTCTTAAATCACGTTCAATTTGTGTTTCCTTTTTGGTTGCCAAGTTATTGGTAAATTTATTTATTTATATATACAATAGCTTAATTTAGAATTTTGGAGCGTTCGGGTAGGGGTTGCACCTCCGCTTGACCGTTGGTAACGGCCCTCGCCTGCTTCGAACGCAAACTCATATTAACGCCTTTATACATAGATGCACCCATTTCTTTAATTTTTGAAAAAGGTAGTATTGGCACTGTTAAATTTTCTTTACACTTTTTGTTTATAAAATACAAATACCTTAGTTGGTAACCTTTTGTTGGCTGCCATGTACGAAACTCTTTTGATATTTTTAGATGATGGGCCTGTATAACGTGCATAGGTTTATTAGTTTTTGGGTTAATACGTAAAGCATCAGATACACGTATGTCGGTAAGTACAAAACCAGAAGCCCTATAAATTGTGCCATCGCCACATTGCGTACCATCAGCAAAAGAAACAACCCAATCAATATGAGGGTAATGTTTTTTAATTAATTTCATGGCAATACTTATGGCCCTACTTTCACTATTGCGTGGAAGTTTTTCACTAAAGGCCATACGGTTTAGCTCTATAAAGCCATTCCATTTGGTGTTTCGCACGAGCCTTATTGTGCCTTTTTTATTTATGCTTGGGCCAAACTGCATAGCACCTTCAAGTTTATTATTAAAAAAAACACCCAAATGTAATTGGCTATTAGGTACAACTTTATTTGAATAATGCAGCCTTTTTATTAACTTATTTGCATCTTGTGCTGTGATGGGGGCAACTTTTAAATCTTTAGCTGACGCCATGATCTGAAGCCCAAGATAAAAAACTTTCTGCAACCCTAGTTGCTGCATTACCATTACTATTTTCATTTAGGGTTTGGTCAAACTCTCCCATGTTTTTAGCCAGTTGCATTGCTTCTTTAAAAGTTTCCGCTTGGGTAGTGTGCATTGTAAGGGTTATTTGTTCAAGGTCACTTTTATCTGCATCACTAATTTCTGGGAAGTCAACTTCATCTGCAGTTGCACCTATAAGTTGTTCAAGGTCACCCTCTTCAAACCATGGGTCAAGGCTGTGGTCAAAGCTTAAATTTTCCAACATTTCAGCATCCCACTCTGCAAGATCGCCTGTTCTGTTGTCGGCTAGTGCAAGGCCAACTTTTTCATCTTCTGTAAGGTTTTTACGCTTTACAGCAATAATTTCGTTCCCATCAGTTTCTATTACCTTTACGTTTTCAAGGCCAATAGCTTTAGCTCCTTCAACAGTACCGTTGCCAGCTAATACCCTATTGTGTTCATCAATAACAATGGAACGTGCAGCCCCAAATTCTCTAAGGCTTGTTTCAATAAGTGTTGCCGACCTTTGGGTACGTTTGCGTGCGTTTTTGTGGTCAGCGACCAAATCATTTAACTTTGTCATAAATAAACCAATCAGGTTTTGAATTTCCTACTTTTTCATAAATATACATTGTCCCATGGAAAAAAAACATATCACCAATTTTTGGCAACCATGTTACCTCAAAGCCATATCTTGTTTTACCCATTATTTTTTACCTCCACAAACCAATCACTGCCCTCTTCATCTATATTTATCCACCTACCATCATTTTCTGTATTTTCAAAATATTCCCAACAACTACTATTTTGGTCCATGTAAATACGGCCATCATATAAACCAGATGTTGGAAAATTTATTTTTTCGTTTTTTGGGCCGTAAGCATTAAATTTTGTCATTTTCTTTTTGCTTTACTATGAAACATTGCTTTTATATCAAGCCTAGCAAGCATATACATTTGCTCCTCCCTTGTGTAAACCTCTAATACTTTGGCTAGTGTTTCTTCAGTACAGCCTTTTAGCAACCAAGGTTGAGTGTAAAAAAGTTGTTTTATTACACCAAAAGCTTTATCTTTAAAAATTTCGTTTAAACGCATTATTTAACCCCCTTTGGCATTGCAAATAAATCATTTACACCCTTTAACTGATCTTTTACAGTTTTAATAAAATACGGCAACTCTGGCTTTTTTTTGCCTAAATTTTTTAAACGCCAATCATTCATAATTTTTTGTGTTTCTGCCCAATTATTTTTGCGTGTAGTGTGTATTTCCCTTGTTTGGTCTTTTGTAAGTGAAACACCAATAGCTTGCTCGCCGTTAATTGTATTGGTTGTATTTATGTTGCCTTGGCTATCACGAAAGCCACCGCTTATAACCTTGCCGTTATCATCTGAAGTTTGGTATGCCTTTTTGCAATGGCAAATAATAGCAAAGTCTCCACCGCAAAACTTTTTGCCATTTTCATCTTTGTCATAATCGCCCCAATAAAGGTTAATTAAACCATCGGAGTTATTTACAAGGCCAGTATCGTTGCATGCATAACATTCAAAAGTTGGTGCATAAAAGTTTATGCTTTTTTCCTTATGGGATTTTTTGTAGTACATAGTTAAAAAGGTAAGTCATTGCCCTTGGGTTTATCTTTTTCCCAAGGGTTGTTTTGTTGTTTTTTTATTTCTGGGGCTGGTAGGTATGTTTCGTAACTACCATGTTTGAGCCACCTAAAGCAGTTGGGAAAAGTAGTCGAAAAACCACCTTTTTTTGTTATCTGCTGTTGTTCAATAATAGCTTGCTTTAAACAAGTAACAAGCAACTCATGAGGGTTGTTATCATTTTCAGTTATGTTTGTAATAACTTTTTTATATTCTTGATAAGCTAATTTTTTACTTTGTTCAGAAGCCCTATTTTCAATTTTTTTATACCTATCAAAAAACACTTCAAATTCCATTGGATATTTAATTTTCTTTTTTTTCTTTACGCCTGTATTATCACCTATATTTTTATTATCTAGTTTATTTATATCTAGTTCGTGGGCATTTGGTGCATAGGGGGGGTGCATATTTTGCATGGGGGGTATGGCATTTGGTGCATGGGTGCAAGATTTGCCAAGCGGTTCATTACTAGCATCTGGGGTATTTTCCTCATAGGGCATGAATAATTTGCCCACCGTTCCACGACTAGGTATTGGAACATTTGCAAGATGCCATACAGTAACTTTATATAAATTACTTTTTTGCCCATTTTTATCAACTTGGTTTGTCCTTTGTAACCAGCCAAGCGATACAAGCTGGTTTACAACCTTTACAACTGTCCTTACACTTAAACAAGTTGCATCGGCAATAGTTTTATAACTTGGGTAACATTCATGGCTTTTGCCAGCGTAACTTTCAATTACCCATAAAACTGCAAGTTGGTTTGGTTGTATTTTGCCCCTAAGTTTTGTAGGCAGGGCAGTAAATTGAAAACCTTGAGGATTAAATGTCATTACTAAAATTTTCTGTTATTGGTATTGAGCCAGCACCACAAGGTAGCAAAAGTTATGTTGGTAAAAATTTTTTTGGCAAAGCTGTTTTAATTGAAGCGTCAAAAAGGGTGCAACCATGGCGTAAGGCAGTAAGGGGCAAAGCTCGGAAATGTATAAAAACACCAATACAAGGTGCTTGCAAGGTTAAGTTAGTATTTAAACTTAAACGACGTAAAGACCATTTAAGCACAAATGGCCAAGTGCGTGCATCAGCCCCAAAACATTATGTCGTAAAAAAAAATGACATTGATAAGCTGGTTCGTTCTACTTTAGACGCTTTAACAGGTATTGCATTTAAAGATGATTGCCAAGTAATAAACCTTATTGCAGAAAGAAGGTATGCAAACTTTGGCGAGCAGGTTGGGGCAGATATAGAAATACAACCAGTTGAATAATTAAAATTGGGAGATAGATCAGCAGTACCTTAAAACTACCGCCCTGCCTTAACCCTTACCGATGCCCAAACGTATCGGCGGTATCACAAGGGGTATAGCTTTCAGACTAGCTTTGCGATTAGTCGTCAGGCTTCCCAATTTATTTAACTATAGCCTAAATCAGGCAAAAAGAAATGCCCCTTTGCAGGGGCGTTTGGTTATTGCTTTATCCAATAACCGTAAACACATCTTGTTTCATTACGGCTGCAATCATAAGTGTCGTTTATTACGCCATCAATAACTGCAGTGTAATGTCGGCTTACATTACATATTAAACGGCCCTTGGGCAGTTCATCAGCCTTAAGGTGTACTCGGCAACCTGTACCAATACCCATTGTGGCAACAAACTTAAAACCTAACTCAGCCATGTAATCCTTAAACCATTTGCGTTTGGTACTAATACCTCGGCTTGCTGTTTTTACATTACGCCTTGTTTTGTTCATACGCTTTGTAACCCTTTGGGTTGCATTTCCTTGTGCAAGCCTGTCGTAAACTTGCTGGTAAGGTAGTTGGGCAGCTATTGCAACCGCCCTAGTTACGCAATCACCAGTACGGCCTTTGTAACCAGCTTCGGCTCTACCTCCGTCATTAAAATTAAATTCCACGTTTAAAGTAAATAAGGTTTATAAACCCCCCATCGCTGGGGGGCTGTTTTGCTAAATGAGCCCTTGCTTTTCAAGATCTAATGCGTACCCAATTGGGTCCATTATGGCTTGGTAATTTAAGTCAGTTTTTGATGTTTTACCAATCATTACAACTGGTACTGCATCTGCACTTTTCTTAGTAATTTGCCAAACATTGCTGCAATAGAAATATGCGTAGCTTTGGTTGTTTAGTAAAACCTGAAAGTGGCCTTTGCCATCTTCAAATTTTGCGTCTAACTTACCCTGCACATTTACTTGGGTATCAAACCCATTTGTGCCTGAGTTGTGGTCAGCTAACCACGCTACCCTTATTTCCTTACCAATGTAAGGCTTTAAGGTTGTGCAAACTAACTTATGGTTGTCTTCAACCACAAGTGCATAAGGAGCATTTAGCTCTTGGAAATCGAGGCAAGCATTGCCACGATAAAAACCATCAGTCATAGTATTAAAATGTCTAGGTGCAAAGCAAACCTGTTAAGGTTCAATCTGATGATGCCATAACCATAATATGTTGTAAACCTTCTGTATGCCACTTTATAAAGAGGCACACCTCCTATTGCCTCCTACAAGGGTTGATGCAATCATTCGAATACAGGGGTTGAGATAGCCCCACAACAACCTTAAACAAATGAGAACTTTAGTTAAAAGAGCAAACAGCTTTGACCAAGAAAACACTTTTGGTATTCAGTACAAAAACTGGAGAGGCGACTTTGATGTAAAAGGCGTTTACTTAATGCAAGGTTATGAAAAAGATGACGACGGCATTTATTGGGCCATGAGCAAAACACCTTGCGTAAAAAGCCATTACACTGCAGCAGACATTGCTGAAACTGATAGAGTTTACAACAACGAGCCAGTTAAAGATGGCGAGTTAGTTTTGATAGCTGGCGAAGTTTACAAAACAAGGGTGCTTGGCGATTACAGCAACACCGCAATTTTTGACAAGGTAGAGGCTTAATTGCCCTACCTTTTTTATTAAGGAGTTTTAAATGACAAACTATTACATGACAGAAAAAGAGCAACAGCTTTTAAAATGCAAATTTGTAAAGGTTGATGAATGGGGGCCTCTTGCAGAAGATGATGGCGTATGCCCCAGCACCCAAATGTTTGACTTTGAGGATGCCTTGGCTGTTTGCGAAAGTAAGGAACAAGTAAAAGGCTTGATAAGCAGCTTGGAGGCAAAAGAAATTATTTTTTGTGACCCTGTTTGGGATGGTAGGGGCGACAAACTTATTTACTTTTTTGAACATGAGTTTTGCAAGTGGGTTGCCAAGGGTGGCGACTATACAAAAAAGGAGGTTGCACAATGCAGTTAATAGAATTGGAGGGGCATATTGAGGGCCACTTGGGGAGGGAACTAACCACCCTCCAAACCCTCAAACTTAAAGATTGGTATTTTTTACACGAGCCAACTTTTTATACTGACACTGTTACTGGCAAGTTACTTTGGGTAAAAACAAAATATGATACCTATACACTGGCCAGCTTAATATTTAGAGTTTTAGATGTATCGCACCGAGTAATATGAACCAGCAAGAAATGGAACAGGCAATTAGCCAACTAAACCACCGTTTTTTGACGGAGGATTTATTTACCAAGGAACAGTATTTAATTGAGAGAAAAAAAATTGAAATTAAGCATTTAGAACACACTATCAACCTTAAAAACAATGAGACTTAAAGACTTACATACATTGCACGTTACTGGCCTTGAGTGGCACGACAAAGTAAACGGCAACCATTATTTTGGTACACAAATTTGCATAAACCTTGATGCAAGCCACAAGCCACAAATGACTTTAAAAATACCATTTCAAAATGGCTACGATGACCAGTACCTACACTCAGCAAACCATTTGTTAAAGAAAATGTTTCCCAAGTCATTTTGGGCAAAAAAAGGGTGGAACATATACCACGCTGCACAAGTTTACAGGTTTAAGCTAGAGGCTTATAAAATAAAAAACTGTACAAAAAAAAGAGTAAAAGAAGTTTGTAATTAATACATTATAGGGGTTTACAATACCCCTATTTGTATGTATCATTGAATCAAGCCAGCGATGGCGACCTTAAAAACCTTTAGGAGTTTACAAAGTGGCATTTAAAGCAACACACATACTTACAAGGACAAACGTACCTGTAGTAATTATTGGCCAAGACAGAGATTTGTTTTTGGTTATGACAGCAAAAGAGGAAAATTGCTGGGTTGAAAAGCAAAATTTAAAGGAGGTTGCATAATGGGATTAACAGTTGACCTTTACAAATGTGTTGACCGCACTGATTGCAGCAACGGCGGTATTACATCACAAGAAATACAAGGCTTTTGCCTTACAAACGTTGATGGGCCATTTAACCCCAACGTTGATTACCCTGCAGCTAAGTTAGTTGTTGGGCCATTTAACTCAATACACATAAAGCCAGAAGCTATTGGTGATGCCCATAGTATGGACGGTGGTACATTTGCTGCTACTTCTGACAGCAGGCTTAACGACAAAATTGAAGAGTTAACAGGCTGTAGGTTTTACGGTGCTGTAGCTGTACACGATAGAGTTGAAAACTATTAATTAATTTACCTTGTAGGGGTTTACAAAACCTTTACAAGGTATTATCATTCGAATAAGCCTGAGAGGGCTGTACAAAAACCTTTAGGAGTTTAAAATGCGACACTCAACACAAGGCAAACCTTTAAGCCTTAACTTTAGAGTTGAAACACCATTTACAAATGGCAACCTTGACCATTTATTTGAAGACAAAGCAAAAGCCATTGAATACGCCGACAAAGGTGCAAACGAGTTTGGTATGGCAATTATGTTTGACCACTTAACAGACGAAATTATGCACGTAAGTTACCATTTAGGTCAATTTGGTAAAAACGCAAAACAGTTTGATTATAAAGGTGAGATTAATTTCAAAACTAGACCTTGCCCAACAAACAGGCTTGATGTGGAGGTAAACAAATGAGGAACGCTTTATTGATGTTGGCCATGATGGGGTTGTTTTATACAACCCTCACTGGCACATTGCACGACATGACCGTAGCAGATTGCAATGCAGGGGTTGCTGCAGCTTGTAAGGAGTTGACCAAATGAACGACTTTACAGCAGAGGAACTTAAAGCAATTTACGATGTTTTTGAAGAGCACTACGGTCAAGTTATATGTGGCGATTGGGAAGCTATTACAGGCGACCTTTGTGAAATACATCTAATTATGTACAAATGTCTTAAAAAATTACAACCTACGGAAACAAACAAATGAACAACAGACAAATGGAAAACTTAATGGCTGACTTATACAAAGTCATACTTGCTAAGAAAAAAGCAATTAAACAAAACGACCATGCCCTTGGCTGGAACGATGAAACACTTGCAAGGGAATATAGGGAGTTAAGTACCATGTACCAAACTCTTTTTGCCTTGTTTGAAAAATTTGGCGTGCCTAGTTGGTTTGAAACACCCGACAAAACAGAGGTGCTAACAAAATGACAACCAAAGTAAAAAGTATGCCCATTGTGATGCCAAATGCAGAGTACCAAGCAAATGATGCTGTAAGTGCTACTGACATTAAAAATTGGATTAATACTTGCCCAAAGGTTTGGCATCAACTTAAATATGGCGATGCCCTTAAACTTGGCAATACTATTATTGAGCCACCAATTGCATTAAAAAAAGCATTTCGTGATGGTGAATTGGCTCACGCCTTTACATTAGAGCCAATAAGGGCTGCCGAGCATTATGTTGTTTGTCCTAGCAAGGCAACAAAGGCAGGCAAAGAAAAGGCTGCAGAAATAGCAGCAGCAGGGCAAGAGGCTGTTACACAAGCTGAATATGACCTGTCATCAAACATTGCTGACGCCGTACATAACCACCCACTTGCATCAAAGCTTTTAAGTTTTGGCACGCCAGAATTAAGCTTTTTCACGCAAGATAAAAAAAGTGGTATTGAGGTAAAAGCAAGGCCAGATTGGTTAGTAGGCGATTTAATTATTGATTTAAAAACTACAGGCGAAGGCGGTGCGTCACCAGAAAAAGCAATAAAAACTATTGCAAACCTTAATTACCATATACAAGCTGCACATTACCTCGAAACAGTACAGGCAAAAGAATTTAATTTTATTTTTGTTGAAAAGGTTTACCCCTTCGCCGTTGGTGTTTACAAGCTTGATAAAGACGCATTGCTTGAAGGCCGTAGTTTACGTGAACAAGCATTAAAAGAAATAAGCCTTTGCCACACTGATAATTATTGGCGTGGCTATTCAGAAACAGTACAAACCTTATCAATGCCACGTTGGGCATTTAAAAACTAATTATGACCTTTACACCAGAACAGGTTGAACTACTAAAACAACCTATTGACAAAAAAAATGTAGAAACAAGAGATGGCAACAGGGCTGGCACTTTTCAGCTTTCGTATGTTGAAGGCTGGCACGTTATAAACGAGGCCAATAGGATATTTGGTTTTGATGGCTGGTCTTGCGAAACTTTAGAAACAACTTGTGTTAATGCAGCCCCCGATAATGTTACCTACATTGCAAAAGTAAGAGTTACTGTTGGCAATGTAATAAGAGAAGGTACAGGGGCAGGCCATGGCAATACAAAACAAGGTATTGGATTAAACCATGAGGCTGCAATTAAAGAAGCAGAAACAGATGCAAAAAAACGTGCCTTAATGAATTTTGGCAACCAGTTTGGTTTATCACTTTATGACGGCAAACAGCGTTGGAAAACACATAAACCAGCAAAAACAACAACAACAAATGCCAACGATACAAGCACGACTTACAACATGGCTACAAAGTTTTTGCAAAGTGTTACCTCACTTAATAAACTTAACTCATTTAAAGAAAGCGTTATTTTACGCCATAAAGAAGGCAAGCTTACCGATATGGATAAGGCAAATTTAGAAAATGCTATTGTGCAAAAGGAGGCCAGTTTATTATGACCGAAGCAATTTATTTAACGCCACAACAACTTGCAGAACGTTATGGAGTGCAAGTAAAAACTTTACAGCATTGGCGTTGGCGTACACGTAAGGGCAAAGATTATGGCCCAAAGTGGGAGGAAATACCACCCCAGCCACTACGAAAAAAGTTTATGACCATACGTTATAACTTTGACAATGTACTGGCTTGGGAAAAAGAAAACAACATTGAACCAATTACACCTTTTTAATTATGGAATTTGAATTTGCATTACCACTACCAATAAATTTCTCGGTAGGCGACAACAACTTTGAAAACAGTAAACAAAAATATCCAAGGCGTATAAAATTATTTGTGCCTTTAGATAGTATTGACAACTTTTGCAACCACTTACAGGCCATGAAAAACAACCCTGAATTTCATAAAGAAGGCAAAGTTTTTGATATGCAAGAGGGTACTTCACATATGGCACAAGGCGTTAACCTTTGGGGTAATGGTAAGAAAAACACCTATGACAAAAATGAAGATGATTACGGTGCTTATGGCACTATTAACCCAAAAATGCTTGAAGAAGCAAAAACTTTAAATGAAATGGTTGCAGCCCAAAGGGAGAAGGAAGCAATAAAAGAAGAATTAAGCAAACCACCCAAAACAGACTACGATATGGAGTGGGATAAAGATGAAATACCATTTTAAATATGGCAAAACGTGCATCAGAAATTAAGTTGGAAGCCCTTAAAAAAATTAGGGCTGACAATTTATTAAAAGAATTAGAGTCGCAAATAAGGGGTTACGATCACCTTATAGACATAAATAAAAACCATGTTGCAACCATACAAGACAACAGGGTAGGCGAAAACATACGAATTTTAATTACCAAATATAATTACAAGGTTGCACAAATACCAAAGTTGTTAATACGTGACTTTAAACCAGAAGAAATTAACCAATACGAAGCTCAAAATTTATAACTTTTTTTTTAAAACTTTTTTAATTTTATTTAAAAACCCTTTTTTTTCCCTTACTTCATTTACTGCTAGTTGTGCCTCTAGCTCAACCAGCCTACCAAGCACACTTGCCAAAAATACATCTTGCTTTGCTTGATGCCTTACTAAATGGGTGCAATACCTTTTTATGTTGTCATATTGATCACTTGCCATAATTTCCCTACAACGCAATTCAACAGAAAGTAACAGTTCTGGGGGCGTTGGTTCAACTAATATGTCAAGAAATTTTTTTTGCATTATTTAAGTGGAAATAATTGTTTTTCCAAAATATCTACAGCCCTGTCATCAAGGGTATTTGTTGTCTGTTTACAAATGGCCCTTAATAAATCAACCACGAGGCGTTTTACTGTTGTTGTAGTAAGGAACGTCATCAGTATTGGTTTTAAAATTTTAATCATAATTAATTGTGTTACTTTCCAAACATAACAATAATTGCTAAATTTGCCATAACTGCAACTTTTTTATGGACGACCAAGAGGAAAAAGAAGGTAATGGCCTGATTGCCAACGTTGTGCAGATGATTATACTTTTTTGGAGTTTGGGCGTTATTTCATGGTCATACTTTAACCCAAACCCTACAAGGCAAATTGATACAACTTTCGCTGCTGGCTTACTGTCGGCGGTGACAGCCCAATACGGTTTAAATATTAAAAAAGGTAATGACAAAAAGAAACTAAATGATAATGTTAAGATAGTTAACAATAAAGATACAAAAGTTGGTATCAAATGAAAAAACTACTTTTGCTGTTGCCTTTGCTAAGTACTGCAGCCTATGCAGACGTGACGCATAAACTAACAAACAGCGTACAACTTACAACTGATGGTGCTTATACAGTTGGCGAGAGGGGTGCGTCAACATACAGCGTTTCGGGTTCAAATATTAAAGTTTCAGACAGTGCAGCATTTGGTGGTTTAACTGCAGGCACAAATGGGGCAGCCCCAACTATGACAAATGGCACTTATGAAATGAACACTGTAGGTTCTGCATTTAGTTTCTCAGAAAGTTTTATAGAAGGCGATGACGTATATGCTGTTGGCTCGGGTGCTGATGTAAGTACAGGCGTTATTGCTGACTTGCCAGTATTATCAAAAACTACAACTTATTCTGGTGGTGTAGCTGGTTCATTAGCTGGTACTGTAGTTGGCAATCATACAAATACCTGTACTGCTGGTGGGGCTGGTACAACTTGTATAGGCCAATTTGTGTCAGAATTAAGCGTCTTAGATTGATGAAATGGTTGTTTTTAACTATTTTATTAGTAAGTAAACCTATATATGCAATCCCTGTCGTTCCTAATTTCACTACTGGTCAAAGTAGCAGCACGACCCGAACTCAGACAAATATTACCGAAACAATCCGCACTACCGACTTCAATAGTGGTTTTACTTATTCAGTGTCAGGAGCAGGCGTTACGGCTAGTGGCGACAGTATTAGCCCACAAAATGCAACTGTGCAACAAACTATAAACGGTACTACTTATACATGGACAGGGGCAGATTTAACAACAAAACCAAATTGGCAGTTAACAACTCAAGGTGGGGCGTTTCAATTTACAGAAGTATATCAACAGCCCTCAATGTCAAGAATTACCGACCTAACGAGAACCATACAAAGCGAAAGCGTAACAGAAACAACCACAATATTTTCCCAATAATAGCTTTATTGTTTGGGCAACCAGTAATGGCTAACACCTCCCAAACTGCTGCTCCTGTAGCAAATTCTACAGGGTCCGTTTCAAATCAGGCTGTACAGGTCTTGCAGGGCAATTTAATAGAAAATCAATATGGTGCTGGGGTTGTATGCCAAAATGCAATGCTAACCGTTAGCCCATTTGTAACCACAACGTTTTCACAAAAACGCCCACAAGATTACACATACCCCACGCCTGTTTACAACATGGCAACCGACAGTGATGGCAACCTTACAAATGCAGGGGAAATTTTGTATTACCAAGAAAATTACAGTGGCAATAAAGATAACTTAAGTTTAAATTTTGGCGTTGCTGCAACCTTCTCAATACCACTTGGAGGTGGTTTTCAAGATGCCTGTTTAAGGTCAGCTACAACCCAAGAAAAAATACAAAACCAAATACTTGCAAATAAAAAATTAGACCACGAGTTGGCGAGGCTTAAAAATTGTGGTGAATTAATGATTGCTGGTATTCAATGGGCAAAAAACAGCCCTTACTACCCAATTTGTGAAGATGTAATAGTTACTGAGAAAAAAGGCCAAGTTATACCGCATACACATAAATTAAAATAAGCAACTGCCGAGAAAGTAATGTCGTGACGGACTACTCAACCTCTTTACATCTGGTGACCAAGCCAGAGACAGGTGCTTAAAATAAGCAACTGACGCTCCAACAGAGCAGGGGTTGAGTCAACAACTTGATGCTGGGTCTTGTTGCTTGCCATTATTCTACGTTCTTTTTTTTACCTTGCAAACGCTTTATTAAATTTTTTATAACACCTTTGAGTAAATTAGCCAAAATCGGACTAGAAGCAGCAGTGATTGCAATGATAGAAGTATTAACAAGTACAGGGCCACTCGGTATCCATTTTTCAATGAAAGTACTCGGTTCATACAAGGTAATGCAAGTCTTGCCATCTTCACTTAAGCGATGGCCAACGACTTTGTCCAGTTTTAGGTCATTGGCAAAATTTCCAATTTTAGGGTCTGTATCTGATGGGCATTTTATAAAAAATTCCTTTTCTTTTTTGGCAATATTGCTTAAATCTGTTTGTTGCTGGGGTGGTGGTTTTGGGGGTTCAGAATTGTTTTCTGGGGGTGGTGTTGTATAGGTAAACTCATTTGGGGTGTATTGAAGGGGCGTATAACTGGGCATTTTGACGCCACATTTAATAATTGTGCCATTTTCATCAATATCTATTTGATTTACTAAATTATTGCGATGCACTTTAACGCACGCTGGATAATCAACTATTGGCTTTGGTACTTTATTTATTACTGGTGGTTCAAAATACCAATTATTAATTGTTGGTATTTTTATCTCATGTATTTTTACCTCTGGTATTGTCAACTATTTTTTTGGCAGTGGTATTGATGGCCCTGTTAAATCAGGCATTGTTTGTTGCATTACATCAGGCAATTTTTTTTCAATACTGCCCAAAAGTTTATTTTTTAATGTGCGTTCAAACTCTGGACTTTGCATATATCGGTATGCTACAAACCCAAAGGCAGCCATTGACCCAGAAAGTAAAAGCGACAATAATGAGGCTACTTGGCAAATTTTGTTAAACATTTATGCTAAAAGAAATACTACTTAAGTTAACAGGACCACTTACTTTGATGGCCCTGTTTTTGCTTGTTGGTTTAGCTCCACTGTACCTGATGGCTGGTTTGTTGACTCGTGTTTCTTCAATGCAATCTGAGCAAACTGAATACCGCCCTCAATCATTAAAATAGTTCTAGTAACTTCATCTAAAACTTGTTCAGCTTGTGCTTTTTTTTGTTTTTGAACATTTAGTTCGGCTTGCCATTCAACAATTTGTTTTTCTGTAATTTGTTTCATTAAACTATTGTGTAAGTTTCGCCAGCCCCAACAGTAACAGTGACACCACTATCAATTGTAATAGGACCTGCAGACATAGCATTTTTGCCATTACTAATAGTATAATTTGTTGTCACATTTTGCCCATTTTCGTAGAAAATCTGATCGCTGCCACCCCCTGTTGCCCCTGCTGAAATACCAGTTAAATTAGACCCATCAACTGCAGGTAATGTTGAAGGAAAACGTGCGTCTGGTATTGTGCCAGAAGATAAATTACTTGCACTTAAAGAATTAATTATGGATGAGGTAACATAACCAGCACCATTTGTTAATTGATTATTGTTTGTGACATTTGTGGCTGATGCAGCTATACCATCTAATTTATTTTTAAGAGTAGTTGTAAAATTTTCATCAGTTTGGCTTGAAACAACAAAATCTATAGTGCCATCACCATCTTGGTACGTTACTGTTATGCCTGTCTCAGTATTACCTGTAAGCATACCACCCACAATATCTTGGACTTGTTCATTGGTTAAGGTTGCAGTTATATAGCCAGCACCATTGGTAATTGCATTATTGTTCAAGGAAATATTAGCTGTACCATCAAATGAAACCCCTGCAATAGTTCTGGCAGTTTCCAAAGCTGTAGCGGTAGCAGCGTTTCCAGTTGTATCTTGGTTAAGAGTTGCAACCCTAGCTGCTGCAATCGTTCCAGATGTAATATTACTTCCGTTTAAATTAGTCAGTGCTGATCCGTTAAGTGCTGGCAAAGTAGATGGAAATCTTGCATCAGGTACAGTTCCTTCTCCAAGATCATTAGCATCAAGTGAGGCATATTCCGCTTGGCCTATCGCAGTCGAACCCGATCCAGAAATACTTTTGACTTTTAAATATTTGTCAGCAGCAATTTGGTTATCTGGGAAAATAAATGTATATGATTGACCAGCACTATGGGCAGGCGATGCTAATTTTATTCCATGGCTTTGTGCAGAGCAATTAAGTTGTAATTTGCCATCATTACCACCAGCACCTCTAACTTCAACAACACCAGTACCATCTGGTTCAAGTTTTATATTTCCATTACTTGTTGCTGTTGTAATTTTGTTTGATTGAAGGTCTAAATTTCCCCCAAGCTGCGGTGACGTATCGCTTACAATATTTGCTAAATATCCAGCACCGTTAGTTATAGCATTATTATTAAGTGAAATATTGGCTGAACCATCAAAGCTTACGCCAGCAATAGTACGTGCGGTGGTTAAAGTATCTGCAGAGCCAGCAACAATACCAATAGCAGAGCCCCCATCATTTTTACTAAATAATTTACAATTACTTGTACGTATTGCTAATTCTCCAACAGCTAAATCACTGGCACTTGGGTCACTTCCGCTTGCTCTTTTTAGTTTTATTGTGTTTGCCATTGTTTAACCTCCTTATATAAAAATTTTAATATGTACCTCCATCTATATTAAAACTAGACGCACTTTCATCTTCAAGAAATGTCACTACATCCGATAATGCAACCTGTTTCATGGTTCCATTATCATTAAGAACAACCCTATCGGCTGCTGCCAAAGTTGTCGCTGTTGCAGACGTACCACCGTCAAGTAAATTTATTTCAGCCGTTGTTGCTGTTACACCATCAAGAATATTTAACTCACTTGCTGTTGACGTTACACCGTCAAGTATATTTAACTCTGCTGTTGTTACGGTTGCACCGTCTAATATTTGTATTTCTGCCTCTGTTAAAGCTGCTAAAGCTGCAGAGCCACCAGATTGGCAACCAGATAAATTATCAAGGTCTGCATCATAAGCTTGTACTTGGCTACCAATAGCAACACCCAAACTTGCCCTTGCAGTTGCACCAGATTCAAGTACAAAATTAGAACCATTACCAACAATAAAGTTACTATCAGTAGGAGTTAAACCAGCAATGTCCGTTAATTGTGCGTCAAATGCCTGAACATCTGACCCAATAGCAAGGCCAAGGGCTGTGCGTGCTGCGGATGCACTTGTTGCACCTGTACCACCGTCACCAATAGCAAGAGTACCAGTAATAGAACTAGCAGCAAGGTCAACAGCCATTTCTGTTGACTCAATAACTAAACCACCATTTGCCTTAAGGTCAACACTTAATTCATTACCAGTTTTGTCCAAACCATCACCAGCAGTTACATTACCGCTTGATGAAAAGGTTGAATAAGCTAAATTGTTCGTACCCACTACTGCCGAACCTTTATTCGACGTACAAACAAACCCTATGTCGCCGTTTACACTACCCTGCTCAACAAAAGTAAACATTCCAGCAGCGTCAGAACCAGCAGCTAGGTCACTTGTTCTTGCCCAAGTACTCGCTTTGCAAAGGTACAACCCATTTTCTGTTGCAGTACTTTGGTTTTTAACAAGCACCCTTTCATCTGCAGAAACAGCAACGCCGTCAATAGTTTGTGTACCAGATAACGTTATATTTGCTGTGGTTGCAACTTTTACAGAATCTTTTACATCTAGACCTTGACTTACACTGTCAACATATCCTTTTGTTGCTGCATCAGTTGTTGCTGTAGGTGTTGCAAGTGCTGTAATTTTTTGTGAATTTAAAGAAACTGCAGATGCAGGGGCAGCCATTTCTGCAAGTGTATTTGTTCTAACACCTGTATCAAAGTCACTTATTTTGGTATGAGCAATAGAAGGTATATCATCAGCAGCTAAAGCCCTAAATGTAGGGGCTGCAGCACTACCAGAGGCAGGTCCACTTAAAACTGTATTTGCTGTTCTTGTTGTAGCTTTGTCAAAAAATGCACCTTTACCGCCTATAGGTTCAATACTTGTTGCAGAACCACCAGCACCACCAGTACCTTTACCAATAACTAAAACTTCATCGCCTTCTCTAAAAGCTATTTCCGCATTTTCTAGTGAAGTGGGATTACTTGAACCTGTTGACCTTTTAATTCTTATTGTATTGGCCATTAAAAATTACCTCCATCAACGAGTGTTAGTTTAGTTGTTGTACTGTCTGCCTTAAATGTATCACTTGCAGCGTGGTAGTACAGTAAAGCGTTGTCAACTTTGCCAGTAATGTCAAAATTTAAACCACTTATAGACCCTGCTGGTCCTTGTGGACCTTGGGTCGTTATTTCAACTGTTGTAACGTCAGATACTTGACTTACAACAACTTGGTTAGGGTTGCTCATGATGTGTAACCTTCCGTTATAAACAGTGTACCCTTTAAATACTGAAATTTGTTACCAGAAGGCTCAGTTAATTGAATATCGTAAAATAAAGTTGGCAGTGTAAAGTTTGTAGTATCGGTATCATCTAATTTTATGTCAATAATACCGCTTGACCTATTTGTATAAGTAACACTCCAATCTGCAAATTTTGTTGTGCGATCTTCATTATAAACTTCCCCCTCTACTGTATAACCAGTTAAATTTATTGCAGAGCCAGTACTATCCTTAAAAGTAAGTGTTAAGGGAAAGTCGTTGCGTTTTGCAACCGTAAAATCAGCTATACCTGCAATTATTGCCATTATGCTGTTACTTCGTAAAGAGTTAGTGAACTACCTCCACCAGTAAAGGTGCCATAACCATAACGATTTATATAGGCAGTTTGAGCACTAGCCCTCCAATAAACTTTTATAGTGGTTGCACTTGTTGTACTGGAAGAATATAAAAAATTATGACCTATTTGGGCTATATCGTATTGCGCTCCTGAGGGATGACTTACCCCTGCGTTAAAAGCAGCCTCATCACTTACATTTGAATTTGTTGCTGCGGTTATTTCACTTGAACCATTATAAAGTTTAAAATAAACATTTTGATTTTCGGTTGCTCCAACACTAAACATAGATTGAATAAGAATTTTATTTGATGCACTACTTGGTGTTATGGTTGCTGATATACCAGAATCAACAAAACTTTGACTTGTTGTAGAAATAAGTGTTGTGCTATAAGTTTGAACAACTTGAATAATCCCACCATTGGCACCACTTGGCAGACCACCGACAGGAACGATTGAATTTACTTTAAGTTGGCTCATTGTAGTATCTCCATTGCCATCATTGATGAAACTGCTCTATATGTGTATGCTGCGTCCCCATCCGCAACTGGTCTATTAAAATAAACAACGTAACTTCCGCTTTGATAACAAAAAAATTGTAATTTGTAAGTTAATGCAGAGGTTGTATTGTGGCTATCATCTATCATTTCAAAAAAACTCGCAGCATTTGAATCAACACCTGAATACCAAATGTCATAAGTATTACCTAATGAACTTTGGGTTCTACTACCATCAGCATCACCGACCCAACCAGTAGGAACTGTAACTGTACCGCCTACACTTCTAACAAGTCTCGCACCAGTATGATTTGTTCTATTAACAAAATTTACCATTGCTTTTACTAAAATTTTACTGCTTGTGCTACTGGGAGTAATAGTCACATTAAAACCTGACACATCTTGCCAAGTGGTAGTGGTTGCAAGTGATTTAGTATCAGTAATTTTAGTTTCTACAATTTGCCCAATTCTTGTAAGGTTATTACCAGACGTATCTTGTAGTGTATTAACTTTTAATGTACTCATGGTTTGGGATATTTAGCTTTTACAGCAGCAACATGATCTTTCCATGTAGTCGTTCCATTAATAGCATCTTTGTATTGCATATCTAATTGATCGCCTATAGAAGCATAAATAGTGTCTGTTGTTCTAGCTTCGCCTGTTCTTTGACGTTGGTATAAAGTTGCAGCAGCCTCATTGTTTAACGTGGTTCGTGCAGCATCTACAAGGGATTGATCTAAAGTTACAGGATTACCGCTCGCATCAAAAGCACCTGCTGAATCATCAATAGAAACTACCGTTCCAGCGTATGCTTTGTAAATCGCTTCGTGATCTAAGGCCATAATCAGTTTTTAATTAGATTATACACGGAAGTAATCATGCTGACACCTCCATCAAAGTTATACTTGATGGTGTTATATAATCATTTGTAGTTCCACTACTATGTGCATTAAAATATATTGTACTTGAACCATCACTTTTCATTTGTAATTTATAAGTTGTAGCACTTGTAGTGGAAGGGGAATCAAAAAATACTACTGCTCTACCCTCATTCTGGTTTTGATTATTGCTGTTATAGACACTTATACCACTATTACTACCTGATGGACTTCCTATCTCAGTTGAACCTCTTAACAATCGTGAGAAAAAAGTATAATCTGATTTTTGTATTGTCATAGTCATCAAAATCAATACTTTACTGGTACTAGACGTAGGTGTTATTGTTGCTGACATGTCAGTTACATCAACATAACTTGTTGAACTTGTTGATTGAACTGTAGTTTTATTTGAGCTAATAACTTGAATTACACCACCGCCACCGCCTGTTGGAACACCTGCAACTGGAATTATGCTGTTGACTTTTAATGTGCTCATAATTTAAACCACTGTCCAAGTTTCACCAGCACCAACTGTAACTGTTACACCTGATTGTATAGTAATTGGCCCAAAACTGCCAGCATTTTTATTGTTTGTAATCGTATAGTCGCCAGTTATAGTTTGGTCATTTTCCCAAAATATTTCATTTCCATTACCAACAGCACCACCGCCAGCAGCAGCCCAAGATAATGTACCAGAGCCATTTGAAACAAGTGCATAACCAGAAACGGCTGCATCTGTAGCTGGCAAAGTCCAAGTTAAACTCGTGCCTATTGTGGCTGGTGCTTGAAAACCTACATAATGAGAACTATCGCTATCAGCAAACCTTAAATCAGTTTGGGTTTGTAAAGTTAATCCGTTTTGGTCAAAAAAAGCTCGTTCAGTACCAGCAAAACTTAAACCAATTTGATTACTACCTTTTCTAAATAAACCTGTTGTACTGTCGCCAAAATGCACAGAGGGGGCAGATGCAGAGGCATTACTTAAAGCTAAAACTCCTGTTAAAGTGCCACCAGTTAAAGGTAATAAACCCAAATTAGTTTGACTTACATTACCAAGGGTTATAAAAGCTGAGTTGGCTGCATTTCTTATTTTTAATAAACTTGTATCACTGTCAATATGAGGTTGAAAAGCTGCTAGGTTTGCTGTGCCAGATGGGTCGCCTGATGCACTATTAAGTGTCCTTAAAGATTCAAGCACATCATTAATAGCTGCTCTAACTTGAGCACCAGTGCCATTATCTGGGCTAAAATTACTAGATGTTTCTTTATTTGTTGAATTAACTCTTGCCATTTACTGTTTAGCCTCCACGTCCATATCCTACCGCCGAATAACTAAAGTTTCTACTTACAGCAGTATTTGAACTATTTTTAAATGTTACTGTAAATCCAGTACCAGTAATATTTGTTATTTCAAAAAAGTCACCACTTGCCATATTTTGAGCAGTAATACCAATACTTGGTGGATAAGCCGATGTACTGCCACCAATAGCAGAAGTACCTGTAAAAAAGGGAGCAGCAAAAACGACATTTTTCGCCCCTGCTCCTGATGAAATTAAAGTTGTGCTTTGTTCTGTTCGTGCCTGCATAAAAGCATCAACACCAAGCTCACTTATAAGTATGTTTTCATTTGCGTCTGAAGATTCTATTTCAGTTTTAAAGTCAAAGGCTCTAGCCCTAAAAGTGCCACTTTGAAAATTATTGTATGAACTATATGTAGGCGAACCAGTGGGATCATCATTTGTAGTTCTAACAAGTAATGCCGCATTTGTTCTATTAGCAGGGTCGCCGTCAAAACTAGCTAACGCATCTACGTCTTGTACTGAATCAAATAAAGTTGAAACATTTTCACTGGTGCTAATTATATGTGTATTTAATTTTAAAGAAAATACTGCCCCTAAATCTAAAACACTATTAAATAGATAAGAGCCTGTTGCATTAGTGGCTGGGTCTGTAAGTTTTAATTTATTACTTGCAACTGTTGTATTTGTTTTTGTACCGCTAAATGCAGTTTGTTCTCTTATTTGAGGTAAAGTTAATTCTTCACGCAAAGTTGGTACTGTTAAAATTACACTTGCTTCGCCAGAACTAAAACGCCCACCTAAATCTTGAAATTTGAGTACATACTCACCAGATTTTGCAGGCACAATTGCCTCTGTGCTGTTACCGCTTAAAGCTTCAATTAAATCTGTTGAATTAGCAAAAGTACCACTTCCGTCGGTTCTAGGGCTATGTCTTACATAAACTTGGCCTCCAAATTTGACGTCAAGGTCAGTTGTTTGTGACCAACGCAAACGTACTTGCTCGTCATTTATAGGTTCTAAAGTTAAATTTTGTACATCGGTTGGTATCGCTGTTTGCCCAACTGCATTAAATTCTAAAGTTGTTGGGTTTGTTGAGGGTTGTCCTAAAGCGTTATAAGAAAATACTTTAAATTCATAATTTCCTTGTTTTGTATTTAAAATTTCTAAATTACTTGAGGTTGTGTCAATTTGTATAAAGTCACCGTTTTCATACCTGTAATACACTCTATATTTACTTGCACCAGTGACATTTTGCCAATCCAAAAATATTTTTGTAACTGCCCTATTATTTATTTCTACAATTTCCTCTGCAGCCCTTAAACCTATTGGTGAAGGTTTTATTTCTGTAAGGGTTGAAATTGATCTTGTAGGCAAAGGCGTACCGTCTTCTACAAAATTATATTTACCAGAATCATGACTTAATGCAGTAATTGTGAATGTGGCATTATCGTTTTCCCTTACACTTATTACACGCCATTTTGTTGTTTCTAAAGTTGGCGTTTCAATAATATATGCTGCATTTGAATTTGGTGCAGCACTAAAAGTACCGACTACTGTAATTACATTGTCTGTAATACTATCAATAGTTTTTGTTTCTAAGGTATTGTCAGGCAACATTACAGACAAAGTTGGGTTTGTTGTTATAGCAGGTATGTCTGTATTGGTAAAATCATCAAGTGTTATCACTCTATTTGTTGCAGTTTTTATTTTACCGCCACGCCTTACACCAGCTTTTACAGGGTCGCTTATTTCAATAATATGACCACAACGTACAGAAACCCCTGCGTCAATAGTTGTGTTAAATGTACAAGTTTCGCCAGAATTTTGCTCATTATATAAAAACCATTTTCCTAATCTGTTAGCCTGCCCCCTTGATGTTGTTGCAAAAGCATTTATTGTTTTGGTAACAATGCCATACTTTGCTTGAGTTGCAGCGTCAGCCTCAACTGTTTCCACATCTATATCTTGCGTAACCATATCAAAATAATTTACATTTATAACGGTATTTCTTGTTTTTAAACTTGAGCCAGCATATAAAAAGCCATCTTCTGTGACGTTCGAAGAATTGAACAAAAACATAGGGTCTGCTGGGGTATCTTGACTTATAGATATACTTCCAGCACTATAAAAAGGCATTACACGCATTACAGAGCAAAGTTGATTTATTAACTTAAATGCCTCATGCGGTTGCGTGATATTTACGTTGCAAGAAAACCTTGGCTCAGTACCGCCCTCGCCGTCATCAATTTGCGTACCACAATATTCACTAACAGCTTTAAAAGTAAATTTATTTATATTATCTGCTGGTATTGAACAACCATAACGGTCATTTCGAAGCAAGTCGTATAAAATCCAAGCTGGGTCAGTTGTCCATGCTTTATCTGTTGCAAAAGTACCGTTCCAAGTACCACTATAAGTTAAACTGCCGTCTTCACTGTTAACTGTTGCATTATTTGGTATTTGGACTTTTATACCTCTTAATTTGTAAACCCTTCTTGGTATTCTTGGAAATTGTTCAGCATTAAGACGTAATGCAACATGAGCAGTATTTGGGTAAGCATTTTGTTGAAATATTATATTTGTAGCAGTATGAAAACTAAAGGCATTTATAAGTTTTGCGTCAGTACTATCCGCAGTGATTCTTTCAACCCTTACTTGTACAGGGTAAGAAGTTGTGGAAGTAAAATTAACTATGTAATCTCTAAAATAGGCATTTGTTGACCTACCTTTTACTGTATCTGTGATTGCAGTTTTTGTTGTACCGTTGTTTTCTATAGTTTTTATTCTTAGCTGTACTTCAACACCAGTAATATCGCCATCATCTTCAAATTTTTGCATTGCACCGAAACGTAACGTAACCCTGCAAGCGTTAATAGTATTTGAACTAATAGTATGCGTTGCTGGATTTGATGTAGTTACATTTGTATTTACACTTACTTCTGTTTCTGTATTTTTTATACCTTGTATAAACGTTTGACTACTTGTGCCAAGCCTAAAATCAAAACCAACATTTTTAAAATTGAAATCAGCGTCGGTTGGTGCTTGTACTTTTGCCAAAAATTGTGCATCAGTTAAAGCTGTACTTACATTTAATACTGGTGTTTTATTAAGAAAAACATCTGTCAAAGCTGCTGTTTTATAGGCAGCATTATTTGTTGCAATACCACGCTTTGAAGCCGTCGCAAAGCCTTCTATTTCGCCCTCAGATACTATTTCAACGATCGTATTAAATTGCTTACTAGAAAGGGCATCAGATGGTAAATCTGGATTAATAATAACTGAATTTTCATCAAACTCTTTAATACTCATTCGTTGCTGCCCTCCACTTGGACCGTATCAACACCATTTGAAATAGTAATAGAACCGACCAAAATTTCTCCATATACTAAATTCACTGGAACGCCTGCTCTGCTAACGTTTGTCAGCCCTGTAAAGGAATAATTACTTGCCAAAGCTGCAGGGTCGGTTTGGTCCATATTACTTGCTGCACTTGCCATATTTTGCTGTTGTGGACTAATCATTTGTGTTACCCCATCAATAATCATGGAAGTACCTATAGATGTTAAAGCACCAGAAACAACTGTTGCCAATAGTTTACTCCCTAATAATTTTGCACCAATAGCAGCACCCCCTGCAGAAAATAAACCGCCAAGGGCAAGTGTAAAAAAGAAATTACCATGAGCTAAAGGTATTATTTGTATATCTGATTCTGTTCTTATACCTAACAAATCCTCTGTAATTTTTAAATCGCCAACATTTATTTGGTAATACTGGTCAGCCATATGTTTTTCTAAACCTTTAAAATTACAATGCAAAAAACTTAAAGCCTCAATAGGGCTGCTAACATCAGCTTCCAAAACAGCTTGCCCAATAAATTTTCTTAATCTGCCATAGACTTTAATTTTTTTTAGCATTAGTTTTTTGGTTTAATTGAAATAAATTTTTCTGTTTCTGGGCAAACTAAGTAAAAGTCAACGTCTAAATGATTACAGCTTGCAATGTCTGTTTCACTAAATTTTAACTCGCCGTCTGGATGACTATGCACAATACCAATAACCTCGCCCTGATCTTCATAATATGCCCAATCATCTGGGTCAATAACAAAAGAAAACTCTGGATTTTCTTTGGCTAAATTTTTACAAGGACCATAAATAATATTGTCTTGTTTTTTTATTAACATACCGCAGCACTCCTCTGGCTGACATTTTTTTGCATGAGCAAAAGCAAATTTTTTCCATGTATCGCCCATCAATTTATAAAACCTCCAACACTAGGAAATTCATTACGTGTAACTTGTCTTTTTGGTAATTTTTTATTTTGTTGGTCAAGCCTACTTACCAATTCAAATTGCACTATATTACGACTTTCACTTTGTTTTCTGTCAATAAAAAATACCTCTTGCGGTAACTCATTACTGTTTGGTGTACCAAAAGGGTTTGTATTGCTTGGAAAATTTGCAGCATCAAGTGATGATGCTAATACTTGCAGCCTTGTAATTTTTGCATTAATTAAATCATTATGTGGCGTTGTTAAATTTACCAAAAGCATTAAATCAGTAACAGTAATAACAGACCCACTTCTAGTAATACCACCAAGATTACTCATTGTTAGGTTTGGTCTTGGTATCTGCCCACGACCTTCAAAAGCAAAACCCTCTGCAACTATTGGAAATTTTTCATATGTGTTACCTTGCCAAATAATATTTGCATTTGTATTCATATTTGTGCCAGCGTGAAACCTAAAAATGGTAGGCACTGATGATGGGTTGCCTGTCGCATAATGCGTACCCTCAACAAGTTCCATAACAAAAAGTTCAATTTTTGCTGATGGCGATATACCTTGTAACTCTGATATTGGTATTGCCATTTTAGGGTTCTGCTACCTCTTCAAAAGTAAGGCTTAAATTTACCCTATTTAAATACGGTATTGTTTCAGTACGTCTTATACATTTTACTTTTATAGCTGATGTTGCATTAGATGGCGTGTAATCAAAAGCCTCCATACCAGCATCAAAACGTGCGTCCAAAAAAGTATTTATTGTATTTGCGTCTGTTTGTGATATTTCAAATTTTGCTTGTATAGTTTTTAACCTTTTATTTGCTGGCAGGCCTTCAACAATGCGTTGTTCATAACCATCGCCAAGTTTTACTGTTATGTAATCTTGCTTTACAGTTATTTGTTCCCCATACGTGGGTTTTATGGAAGGAAAAACAGCCATTTAATTTGCTAATAAGCCCCCTGACCTTTTTTGTTTTATTATCTCAGATTGAATTGCAATTGCAATTTGTTGGCCAAGTTCGTTGCCTTTTGTATCGCTACCCTCAACGTCAGTACCACCAGCGTCAACGTTCACATTTATGTTTACAGAACCACCAAGCTGGTTATTTGGTGTAATACCGCCAGAGCCTCTTGGTGTAAAAATTTCTGGACCACGCTCCCCCACAAGATATGACCTACCACCTACAACTGGACCGCCTTGTGCTTTTTTACCAAAAATGCCACCAAGCAAACCACCAAGCAAACCTTTATTTTTGCCACCATCACCAAATACAGCATCACCAATACCACTAAACATATTGCTTAACGCCCTATCTAATAATTTATTTTTTAAATTATTTAAAACATTTGTCATTGCTTGCCCAAATGATTGCGTGCCATTTATTGCACCTTTAATATTTTCAACCAAACCTTGTTCCAAAGTATCGCCAAGCTCCTTAGAAATATTTACTTGGTCTTTTACTTTTTGATTTAATATTTCTTGCCTGTCAATTTGGTAATCTTTTAACAACAACCTACTTTTTTCTAAACGCAAACCTTCATCCTCAATGCCCATAGCTTCTTCCATTTTGTTTTGAAACTCAAACTGCCTTTCCAATAATTGCCTGTCAATATCATTCTCTTGTTGTTTTATTTGTATTCTTTGTTTTAAAATTTTTATTGTATTTGCAGCTTTTTCATTTTCAGAACCTTTTTTAAAAGAGCGATCCTCTTGTTTTATATCAGGCCCAGCAATTGCTTTACCACTTGCAGTGTCGTAAGTGTACTCTCCAACTTTATACGTGCTGTTTTTTGCCATAAATTCATTATGTTCTTTAATAAATTTGTTTCTTTTTTTAAGCTCTTCAATCTCTTCTTTTAACTGTGCAAGTTGTTGATAACCTATTGATGCACCACGTTTTTGATTTTTTAATTTTGCTTCAAGGGCTTCCATTTCAGCTTCTTTAACTTTTATAATTGCTGCTGTTTGATCTGCACTTCCCTCTTCAATAGCTTGTGTTAATTTTCTTTGCTCCTCGGCTTGTTTTTTGTAAAAACCAACAATACCAGTAATTGCTAAACCTACGGCAGCAAAAGCTGCTACAACAGGGCCAGCAAGTAAAACTTTTAAAATAACAAACTTTTTAGTCAATACTGCAACTGTTACTGACATTGCTTTCAATATGGGCATAAGAATTGTTGCACCAGAAATGACAGCAGTGATACCAGCAGCAACAGAGATAAACTCTGGCGGTAAAATAGTTATTACTTTTGCAGTTATAGTTAATACTTCTGTTAAAGCTTTAGCTGCAGGCAACAATGCAGAGCCAACTGCAATTTGTAAGTTTTCAACTTCGTTCTGTAAATTTTTAAAAACTTGTGTAGGGTCGTTTTCTAATATTTTTTTAAGATCTTCAGCACCACTTGCCCCAAGTTTTCTTAATGCACGTATTACAACATCACTTGTAAGTTTGCCTTGAGCAGCAAGTTCTTTTAACTCGCCAGTTGAAACGTTTAGCTCGTCAGCAAGTGGTTTTAAAATAAGTGGCACTTGTTCCGAAACACTTCTAAATTCATCACCAGCCAAACGACCAGAACCAAGTGCTTGTGCTAATTGCCTAAATGCGTTTGACGCCTCTTGTGCAGATGCACCACCAAGTTTTGCTGCAGTGTTAAAACCTATAAATGTTGTCTCAATATCTGCCAAACTAACACCCAAGGGTTTTAATCTTGCAGTTATGTTAGTTACGCCATCAAGTGCTTCTGTTGCACTCATACCAAATAATTTTTGCCCCCTTGTGGCAATTTTTTGTGCTTCACTAAACTCGCCTGTTGCTTCAGTTAAAAGCTTTAAACGTAACTGTAATTTTTGAAAATTGGCTGCAGTATTTATTGAACGCCTACCAACCTCTAACAAGGCAGCAGCAGTTAAAGTTTTTGCAAGTCCGTTAAATCTTTTTGTTAAACCACCAGCCCTTTTATCTAATTTACTAAATTCACGTGCAGATTTATTTGCTTGGTTGTTAATAGCTTTAAGCTTATTACTTGCCTTATCAACGACATCAATAACAACACTTGCAAAAGCCATAAATTGGTTTTTTTAATAGTTTACACTTAATTCTTAATTTTATCTAATTGTTCTTTTTCACGTTCAGCTTTTATTTCATAGTAGGCAGCCCAATACAAAAACTCGGCTTGTGTTAGCTCTTGCCGTAACCTACTAACCGTCATACCTAATTCTGTTGCTAGGAAAAACTCAAAATAAAGCCAGCTATCCCCCTTTAGTCGTTTTTTGCCTCGTCTAAAGGTATGCCATCTTCTGTAACGTTAAATAAAAACAGTTCAAGTTCATTGAGTACACTTTCTGGTATTTCCCTTTGCAGCCTTACAACATCACCACTGGCAAAAGCTTTTTCTCCATTTTCTTTTTCTGCCATTTGGCAAAGCATAGCAGTTGATACTTTTAAGGCGTCATCACTACCAGCCAAAGCTTGAACCCTTGTTCTGTCTGACCTTGTAATAGGTCTAAAATACAAATCAACTATTGGCTTGCCGTCTGCATTTTTTAGTGTAAACTTACGTCTTTGATTAAGGTCAAAACCACCAATAATCAGGTCAATGGTCCTTGGTTCAGCCATTAATTATATTGCAAAAGTAATAGGGCCAGAAACTTGGAAACTTACAGATTGAGTTGTAAGTTCGCCAACAGTTGAAGCAGCACCAACACCAGTAACAATACCGTTAAATGAGTATTTTTTAGCACCACTTTCATTTAAAAATAGGTTAAATGAAGCATCTGCTGGGTCTTCACTTGTATTTACATCTGCAAGTAATTCTGCAACAGCATCGCCACTTGTCTCTGTATATTGCACCTCTACAGTGCCAGTTGCACTTTTAAGGCTACCAACATATTTTCTTGCAGTGTCGCCATGGGCTGTACATTCAAGTGTATCTTTGGTCATATCTAAAGTCCAAGCTGTTGTGCCAACAACTGCACTTACAGAGCCAGAACCATTATCAAAATGCACTGCTCCTTCTTCTCCACGAACGTTTGCCATAACAAAAAAAGAAATTTAATTATATATTATCCTTTTTTTGCCTTTTTATCTACTTTTGCTTGTTTTTTCCTAAATAGTGCAGATTGGCAGCGTGAATCCCAAAGGTTAGGATTACGCTTGCCTTTTACTTGCTCAATAATATCAAGCATTTCGTTAGTAATTTCTGTCATAAGTTTTCAAAAATTTCAAATGGTATTGACATTACGCTTTGTACAAAACCCTCTGGTGCTGCATTTTCTAATACTGCTGGGCCTGTACTTGGCTCAAAGAAAATACCATTTAATCTTACCCTATTGTACAAATCTCTTATTCTCTTGGCCAAAGTTAAATTATTACCCAAGCCAACACCAACTTTAGTAAATATATTAAAAGTAATAATGCCTGTAAGACTATTTGTACTATTTGATGTACCGCCAAGGGTTATATATTCATTTCCAGTAAACTCAATAAGGCACTGCACAAAACCAGTGCCAGCTACAGGTTGAAATGGCTGGTTGCCAAAAACTATTTTAGTTGGGGGCGTTTTATTAAATTCATCAATAAGCCTTTGCTCAATGTCTTTACGTATTGTGTTGAGGTTTAAGGCAGCCATCAGTTTTTGCTTTTTGCTTTCCTAACTATTTTAGCTACTGCTGCCACTTCCTTCAAAGGCCAGCCTGCAGTCCTGTTACTATCTTTGCTTCTAAACTGGTTGCCCCATGATGGTGGTGTATTAGTACCAAAACAAACTGCCTCTGCATATGGCAAAGGGTTAATCAAGCTGTAAGTATTACCTGTTTTTTCTCTTTGGTAATTTAATCTCATGGGCGGAATTATTGCATCTTTTGCTGGTGTAAATGGCCCACCTTGTATTGGTGCTGACCTTTTGTTTTGTGCAAGTTGCCAATTCATACGAAAACGCCCTGTATCTACAGGCGATACTGTTTTTATTCTTGTATCAAGGGTGGTTACAGCAAGCCTTAATAAATTTTCATGCTCTTCTCTATAAAACTTACCAATGTCGCCAATTTCAATACGTTTCATGCTCTTAAATAAATTTCGTATTTAATGTTTTGGTTATCGTTTTCATCAACGTTAATTCTAATTATTTGGTACTCAATACTGGCAACCAAAACCCTATCGCTGGTAGTTGGTGTATAAGTTAAATCTGCTGCTGCAATAGTAAGTAATTTATCATTTTCTTTTATAAGATCATTTTGCTCACGTTGGTTTACATTTTGTAATATTCCCTTCACTGTGACGTCTGTTTTGCCTTCAGTTACCGTTCCATCACTTGCATTATATTTACCAGCCGTAATACGCCTAATAGTTACGTCGCCACCAAACTTTCCTAATACAGTTGAAGCTACTTTACGAAAACTTTTAGACAGCCTTGACATTACAACCTATAAGCAATAACAGAACCGCTTGCCAAAGTAAAACCAGTAATAACGCCACAAATTTCGCAACTTGCATTTAATGTAATGCTAGTGCTTGCTCCATCAATGTTTTGTGCGGTTAGTGATGCAATTACAGTATCTTCATTTGCCTGTAATTTACCAAAACGCCCTGTTATTGCAGATGTGTCATTAACAATCTTTGCTGAAGGGTATTCATAAGCCATGGTTAACTCCTTTTAACTCCTATTGTAGCTGGCCCACTAATACGTATGCCAGTTAAGTATTGTTCTATTATAGGCGGTATTCTGTTTGCACCAACAGCACCGTAAAATCTAGGCGTAACGCTTAAATTACCTATTGAT
>Ga0160423_10000313_pt1 | contig 38605 bp, 31 predicted proteins | sample CRUFie14St8metaG_FD_108191 | JGI IMG/M metagenome (GOLD analysis project Ga0160423, IMG submission 108191) | Marine microbial communities from the Costa Rica Dome - CRUD Field 142mm St8 metaG | ecosystem: Environmental > Aquatic > Marine > Oceanic > Photic zone | place: Costa Rica: the Eastern...
CTGAAGAAATGGGGCTAAAGAATCCACCGAGAGAGAGCAGAGGCCTGAGGCTATGCCGTTAGGGTCCTGCTTACCGAGGGCGAGGGTCTCCTCGCAAGGCATGCGAGAAAGGATTAGGATACCGGAACCGAATTGTGGCGATGCCAATCTTCCTCAGTTGTGCTAGATATTGCGGTGTGAGGGTTCAAACTCCCAATTGAGGTGATAACCTTGTCGATCAAGGGTCTGCGGTATCGAGTAGAGAGCTTTTCAAGCTGGAGTAGGCTTCGGAACCAATGACGAAGTAGTTGGGATTGCCTGTGACTTTGCCGTAGAATATCCGATTTCTGGGAGAAGAGCTGGCGGCAGCGAGTTCAAAAGAGGATTCACGGAATCCCTTCAGCTCACCCTCCTCATCAAGTTCCTGAAAGATTGCGGTCAGCCTAAAGCTTGGGGAGCGCAGGGCCCGGGCGGCAGCAGGGCTAGCCGGGTTCAGCCATTGCTCAACACGTAGTTCCTCCATGAACTTGAGCAATTGATTGGCCCGATGCTTGTTCAGCGCAGGAGTTACATCCTCTTCGTATTGGCGAGCGCTCCACTCCTCAGACAAGAATTTGTATTTTAGAGTCAGAGCAGGATCTCCGAGGGGAACAGAGATGGGGAAATGCTCTATCTTCATGGCGCTGAGATCAACAATTGAGAACGGCATGAGTAACGAGTCCTGCCATTGGTAGACTTCGGCCGCTATGGAGGTGTAGCTTGCAGGGCTGATCTCTGCGACCGTTGAGGTTCCCTGCCTCATGGCGAAGCACCGTCCTTCTGGTGAGCGGCCAAAGATGATGTCGACTGGTTCGCTTTGCTTCAGCTCAAGGAGGATTCTTTTTGTCGGGGGGGAAAGTCCGTAACGGGATAGGTTGGCAGCGGCATTCGAAGCAAAGCCGACAACTTCATCGCGTGTAAGAGATGCTAAAACCTTTGCAACGCGGGCTTCGTTAGCGGGCGATACCTGATTCTTTTCCTGCAGGGTCCATCGAGGGCGTCCGGTCCGGTCTTTTCCAAGAAACACATGAATCGAAGAAGACCGTGTGGACTGATAGATGGTCATGGATCTAAGAGCAGAGATTTCGAAGTCGGCGAGTGTTCGATCCCTGAGCTGATCAACCTTGAGGGGGAGCTGTGCAAGCGAGATTCCACCGGCTACTGGATTGCGAGGCAGCTCAAATACAAGTCCTGGCCGCTCCTCAGAGGTTGCAAGCACTGTGTCAGCCTCGGGAGGAGCAGGAGGCTCAATTGTCAGAATTGTCGAGGAGGATGATTGGCCGGTTCCAGAGCCTTTCGATGTAAGTTCAAGTTGGAGTAAAAATGCTCCAGGTGGACGCGGTGGAATGGTGATTGATTTTCGTTCATGTATCCGAATTGCTCTCATCTGGGAGAGCCCGACGATAAGACCATTTACCATGGCCGGCTTGGTTCTCGTCTCGAGGGGTTTCATCATGCGCCACACGGAGGATTGATCAGGACTTCTACTGAGCATGATTTCTCTTCCTTCTGATCGAATCCTGATACCCGAAATACTTTTCTGATCTATGAGAACAGGATGATGGTCGCGAAGCCGACTCAGGCCACGATCAAGAATACGACGAATATTAAATGGGACCTTTTTTGGGGAAGAACAGACATACACATGATCATCCAGTGACTTTTCCCGGGGTTTCACGAAGAATGTCTCATGGAGGTGGCCATCTTCCTCGTCCAGACGGTGCCATGCTGATCGCCGGCCTACGGTAAAATCCGCGAGAAGCTGTCCGCCCCCCCTTTTGAGTGTTATCTGGTATGGGCCGGCGTTGGAAGCGGAGGCGCGCATCCCGCTCTCTTCCTCCGTTATCGCTCTGCTCTTGAAGCTGTCTTCTATCCGGAGGTGGCGAGCAGCGTAAATGATGGTCTGAAGGATGGCGTAATCAGCGCGGTCTCGCACCGGTGTAATCATTTGCCAGACTCCTTGGCGCTTTACGAATCTTGTTTGATCGCTCCCTCCTTTTTGGATGATGAGCTCTTCAACATCGCTGAGTTCAAAATCGGAGTAGAGCAAGCTGCCTGCAGGTTCAGAAGTGGTTCCGAATATGACTCCGAGATCCTTGTTGCTCAGGTGTATGGCGGCCATGCTGCCTGCCATAATGGCAATGATCGCAAGAATCAGGGTGAACCTTCGGGAAAGCATGGTGCCGATAGATCTACTATAATAGCGTGCTTGAGGACGATCTGTTGATTCCTGAGTTCCCACCTAGGAGCGTCGACTATTCCAGACAAAGAGTGAGATTAGGAGGAAGAGCCCCGGTATGAAGAACATGTTGAGCTTGTTGACAAAGGATACTTTCTGGGAGGAGAGGAGAAGCTTGTAGTAGCGAATCGGTTTTGGGCCAATTCCGGAAAGCTCCTCTCTGCCGATGAGCCAGTTACTAGTATTGCGCAGGAAGTCAATATGCTCCTTCTGCCTGCTTCGGGGCCGCAGGAAGTCCTTGTTGGCCACGATGATCATGCGAGACGTATTGTCCGCGGTCCGCTCGTTGCGCTCATTACCGCGGGAAACTGAGGCTGCAAGATAGTGTGGGCCGGGTAGAGGGCTCGAGCCGTCAAGCGGTTGAGCGGTAACGCTTTCGTTCGCGGAGATCAGGGCGAGGGGAAGGATTTGTCTTAGTTCGAGATCTTCGGCGTTCTCCCTCAATTCCAGTGACGAGGTTGCCCCCTCAAACAGGGTAGAGGCATTGCCAAGGTCTCCCACCGCTGCCGCGTTGGTGAAGGTGGAGGGAATATCGAAGGCTCTCTGGCTTCCTTTTGCCGTCGACAAACGCACCGCTCTCGGAGTCACCCCGTGCTCTCTCAGGAAGGCTCGAATATTGGGAGGTTGTTCCTTTATGGTAGGATCCAAAACTACGAAGAGAGCTGCTTTTGGTCGTTTCCAATAGTTGCGGAGGGCATCCATCTCTTGAGCGTTAAGATCGAAGCGCGGGGCAACCAGGGCGACCCCGGCTGCATCATCGGGTATTTGATCGAGTCCTGAGATTTTGAATGGTGTCATCTCGATGTTCAGGCTGGCAAATGTCCGGCTCAGAAAAGTCCAGGGGGCATCCTCTTCAGATCCCCCGATCTGGCTTTTATCAGCCACAAAATACATGCGGCGTGGGTCGCCCTCGAGAGCGCGGCGGAGGGAGGCTGTTATCTGGTCCTCGTCCTGGTAACCAATCAGTCGCCGCCCCCTTCGCTGGTCGTTGCTGAACACCAGCATATCTTGAACGGGGATAAACCGAATGTGGGCTTTTCGCATTTCTTCCTCGTTTCGTTCGGGGGTCTCGGAGCTGCTACTCGTAGCAAGAGCGGGGAGGGCGTTGATGATGATGGTGTCTTCAACAAACGCGGTGTCGTATTTGTCTGCGATCGCGATCGCGGTATCACTGTCGCGCACATAGTCTATCAACTGAACCTGGATTGCTCCCTCGCTGAGGCGTTCGTAGGCGTGGAGTAAAGAGGAGATTCTCGGATAGTGAGCAGAATTTCTCCGAACTGCGGCGATAATTTCAACAGGGCTTTCCCGCGTGCTGAAAGACTTGGATTGCAACAGGCTACGAGTCTGGGTGGAGAGGGAAAAATTCTTGTTCTGACTCAGGTCCCAGACTGATGGATGAGTGCCCGCAAAGTAATTCAGGGAGAGTAGAATGACCAGACTAAGGCAAAGTTGCAGCATCATCATGCCGCCCTCAGATCTTGGACGCTTCCGACCTTCCTCTGATGGTAGGGTCTGCTCCTCGAGCTTGCCGGGGTTCTCAGTCATGACAGATCGTTGAGGTTAGCTTTTCCAGCGCCGGTAGTTGAGGGCGTGATGAGTCATGAAAAGCACGAAGGCGGCTGCGCTGAGGTAATAAATGATTGTGCTGCTGCTTATCAGTCCTCTTGAAAAGTCGCGGAGGTGTTCGCTGGCCGAGATGTGGTGAAATAGAGAGGCTGCGGGAAACTGATCCCCGTAGATAACTGTGATATATCCAAGAAAGTAATGGATGAACAGTAGTCCTACTGTAATCACTCCAGCAATAATCTGGCTGGAAGTCAGTGATGAAGCAAAAGTGCCAATGGCAATAAAGAGGGAGCCCATGAGCACGATCAGAAGAAATACTCCTCCCAGAGAGCCGGTGCTGAAGGGAGGGTCGAGATCAGTTAGGAGGCCAAAGATTTGAAATTGAAGGAAACTTGGAATCCAAAGAACAAGATAGAAGCACAGGGTGGCGAGGTATTTTCCCAGAACGAGCTGTGCAGTCTGTACGGGTGCGGTCAGGAGGGTTTCTAGGGTGCCTGCCCTCTCCTCTTCGGCAAAGAGGCGCATTGTAATCAGCGGAAATAAGGCGAGGAAGTAGAACCAGAACTGAGGCATGTGGAATACAATGTAAACCAAGCTCTCCGGGATTGGGGCGTCCTGAAGAGCCTTCATAGCGCTGGAGACCGACCAGCCCTGCATAACCGTGATAAGAGAGAGAAGAATCCATCCAAATGGACTCTGGAAGAAGCCTCGGAACTCCTTGCGGAGAATAATTAAAAGGGTGCCCATTTCAGTCCTTCCTCGTAAGTTCGACGAAAACATCCTCCAGCGTAGCTGCGTGACGATGCAGGCTGCGTAGAGGCCATCCTTCTTCTCGGGCAAGATTCGCAAGTCGCTCACGGGTATCGGTTCCCGATTCAACAAGAATGGAGAATTCGCCCCAGTTTCCGCGATTCCGCTCGTGAATGACTTTCTTGACCTGATCCAGGGCGCTCATTTTCTCCTGGGCTATCTCGGGATCAGCCTTCACCTCTATGGAGATACGGCCAGCACTGCGCATCGTGGAAACGAGATTAGAGGGAGTGTCCGAGGCGAGGACGGTTCCTCCATCAATAATCACTATTTTGTCACAGATCATTTCCACCTCACTCAGAATATGGGTGGAAAGAAGGATCGTGTGGGATTCTCCAAGCTCCTTTACAAGATTTCGAATCGATCGAATCTGGTTTGGGTCGAGCCCATTCGTCGGTTCGTCGAGGATGAGCAGGGGTGGATCGTGAATCAGGGCGTCGGCCAGTCCTACCCGCTGACGGAATCCCTTGGATAGCGTCTTGATCATCTTGCGGCGGACATCTCCCAAGCCGCACCTATCAATGACCTCATCCATACGGCGGCGAAGGAAATCTCCCCTTAGTCCCTTAATATGACCGCGAAACCGCAAATATTCACGTATTCGCATGTCTCTGTATAACGGGACCGATTCAGGAAGGTAGCCTATGCGGCGGCGGGTTTCCAGAGGGTGTTCGGCTACGTCCAACCCATCAACGGTGGCGGTCCCGCTGGTTGCGGGCAGAAACCCGGTCAGGATACGGATTGTGGTGGTCTTCCCGGCACCATTTGGGCCCAGGAAGCCGACTACTTCTCCGTCCGCGGCCTCGAATGAGGCGCCTGATACCGCGGAATGTCGGCCGAAGCGTTTGGTGAGATTGTCAACCTTGATCATCTTGGGTATGACGAGAACCGGATTGCATGTGCGATTGACTCTCCGAGTAAGAGACCTTAACTAAAACGAAACGTGGCCGGCACCAAGGAAGAAAACCCCAAGAGCCGTCTGCGAACCCCTTCTGGTCACGCTCGATGAACTCATCCGTCACCGCCCGCATGAGCGCTAATCTGCTCGAAGCGAATTATGAACGCTGGCTCGAGGACCCCACTGCTATTGAGCCTGCTTGGGCGGCGTTTTTCGAGGGCTTTGAGCTGGGGACGGCCCAGCTGGAGGTGCTGGGAGAGGCTGACCAGAATGGCGCTGCCTCGGTTAAAACGGAGAGGGGGCACGAGGAGGACTCGGAGGCTCTGCCTGATTCAGTGCATTCAGCCTTTCGAGGCAGGCTGGTGAGTCTCGTCTATAATTACAGGACTCTTGGGCACACTCAGGCTCATATTAACCCTCTCGATGACTCGCCGAAACGAAATCCCCGGCTAGACCCCATCAAATTCGGTTTCGAGGAGAAAGATTTCAGTCGGCGCGTATCCACCCAGTTCTTCCGAAATGGGGCGGAAATGAAGTTGGGTGAAATGATCTCCGGATTGGACGCGACTTACTCCGGATCGATTGGGTTTGAGTTCATGCATATCCACAACACGGAAGTGCGGAACTGGATTCGCGAAAAGATTGAAGAGCGGGTGACTGAGGCCAATCCTTCTCGTGAAATGAAGGAAAAGGCTCTAGGCTGGATTTTGGAAGCAGAGCTTTTTGAATCTTTCATTGGGAAAAAGTTTTTGGGAGAGAAGCGTTTTTCTTTAGAGGGTGGAGAGGGGCTAATGGCGATTCTCAATCGAATTCTTGAGATGTCCCCAGGTGTTGGAGTCAAAGAGGTAGCGATGGGGATGGCCCACCGCGGTCGACTGAATGTCCTTGGCCAGATTGTTCGCAAATCTCTCCGCACGATCCTTTACGAATTCACGCCAAATTATGTTCCCGACCTCGTAGCGGGCGATGGAGACGTCAAATACCACCTTGGGTATGAAAATGTTCGGGCCTTTCCTGATGGAGAGGTCCGAGTCAGCCTTGCGGCAAATCCTAGCCATCTGGAGGCAGTAAATGCGGTGGTCGAAGGTAAGGCGAGAGCCCGGCAACGAATTCTAGGTGATGATGGGTCGAAGACAGACCGGAAGCAGGTCCTGCCCCTGCTTATTCATGGGGATGCGGCTTTCGCAGGTCAGGGTTCAGTTGCTGAGGTTCTCAACCTTTCTCAGCTTCCTGGATATCGCACGGGAGGAACAGTTCATGTCATTATAAATAATCAGATAGGGTTCACGACCATGCCGTCTGACGCTCGGTCCTCTTCCTATGCCACTGATGTGGCCAAGATGATTGAAGCTCCTATTCTGCATGTGAACGGAGAGCGACCCATGGAATTGATCTGGGCTGCGGAATTTGCGTTCGCCTTCCGCCAGAAGTTCGGCAGAGATGTCGTAATCGACATGTATTGTTACCGCCGCCAAGGCCACAACGAAACAGATCAGGCGGCCTTTACTCAACCTCATATCTATCGGCAGATATCGAAGAGGAAGCCCCTCGGGAGGCTCTATGCCGATGAACTAATTGAAACTGGCGTTATGAGCGCTGAGAAGGTTCAGGCCGGGCATGATGAGATATGGAGTCGGTTTGAGTCGGAATATGATGAGATGAAGCGTCTTGAGGAGGAGGGGAGCCGAAGCATCTATACAGGATCTACGGCCAAGGCTCAGGAAAGCTTCAACCATGACCCGGTTCATACGGGTATCACCCGGGATCTTCTGCAGCACGTCGGAAGCGTTCTAACGTCCGTCCCAGAGGGCTTTAAGCTGCACCCTACTCTGGCGAAACGATTTATGCCGCGGCGTGTAGACGCATTGAAGAATGGCGGTCCGTTCGACTGGGCATTTGCGGAGTCGCTAGCGTGGGGTGCTCTCTTAAAAGAAGGCTACCCCGTGAGGCTCTCGGGGCAGGACTGTCGCCGAGGTACCTTTAGTCAGCGTCATGCGGTTTTCTACGATTATGAAAATCGCGATCGCCACATACCTCTCTATCATATCGATGTGGAACAGGCCAAATTCTGTGTCTACAATAGTCTTCTTTCAGAGGCTGCTGTGCTTGGCTTTGATTACGGCTATTCTCTGGGCTGTCCTCAGATGCTGATCATGTGGGAGGCTCAATTCGGTGACTTTGCGAATGGCGCCCAGGTGATCATTGACCAGTTTATTTCTTCCGCAGAATCGAAGTGGCAAGTGCCCAGCAGCGTAGTGATGCTGCTGCCGCATGGTTACGAGGGCATGGGGCCTGAACATAGCAGTGCGCGTCTCGAGCGGTTTCTCCAGCTTTGTGCTGAAAAAAACATGACCGTGGCCAACCTGTCCACGCCCGCGCAATATTTCCATATTCTGAGGAGGCAGAAGCATCGGAGCTTTTTGAAGCCTCTCGTTCTCATGACGCCTAAGAGTCTCCTGACAAGGCCGGAGGCGGTTTCTAGGGAAGAGGATTTTCTTGAGGGGGAATGTTTTCGAGAGATATTGCAGGATCCGCAGATTGAAGAGCTGGATCTTGAGAAGGTCGACCGCGTTGTATTCTGTTCAGGGAAGGTCTATTACGACCTTATGCAGCATCGGAAAGAGAACGATCTAAGCCATACCGCGATCATCCGGGTTGAGCAGCTTTACCCCTTCCATGGTGAGATGGTTAAAAAGCTGATTGAGCCTTTCAAGCGTGCGGACACATTCGTCTGGTGCCAGGAGGAGCCTCTTAACATGGGGGCATGGTCCTACATCTGGTCGAGGCTCGAGCAGTGCGTAGGGTCTCGCCGGGTGCGCTATGCAGGTAGGGATAGGGCTTCAAGTCCGGCCGCGGGATCGAAAGCAATGCACCTGCGTGAGCAGAAGAAGCTCGTGGAAAAAGCGTTCTCGGTGTAAGAAAGGGCGCGTAGCCCACACCTGATTGATCTATGGCCCTTGAAGTCAAAATTCCTGCTGCCGGTGAGTCCATAAATACGGCGACCGTTGGTCAGTGGCACAAGGCGGATGGAGAGACGGTAGCAAAGGGAGAAGTCCTCGCGACGATTGAAACTGATAAGGTCTCTAGTGAGGTTGAGGCACCTATAGACGGTATTATTCAAGTCGTGGTCCCAGAAGGGGAAGAGGTGGCAATTGGCACGGTTATCGCTGAGATAACCGAAATAGCAGAGGTTGAGGATGGCGAGGATCCAAGTATACTGGGTGAGGCAAAGGTGTCAGGGAAAGTGGATACTGAGGAAATGGTGAGCGTGGAAAATTCGGAGAGTAACGATCCTGAGCCCTTTGGGTTCACCGCTTTGGATGAGGGCCCGGAAATTATTGCTATCAAGGTTCCTGCGGCAGGGGAATCGATCGCCTCAGCCACAATAGCGCAATGGCACAAGAGGGATGGAGAAACTGTGAGCGCTGGCGAAACTCTTGTTACTCTCGAGACAGACAAGGTGTCTGCAGAAATCGACGCGGAATCTTCAGGGCTCCTTAATATCCTTTCCCCCGAAGGCATGGAGGTTTCCATCGGTGCGGTGATTGGGACTGTTACGGTTGGGGAGGTGCCGGAGGCCGATGCGGATGTGGGCTCTGATGTTCCGGGCGGCGAGAAACCTGAAAAGCTAACCTCAGGTCAATCGGAGAAGGAGCATGTTCCGTCAGTCGCGGAATCGGATAGACAGGGCGCCTCCTCGGCGGCCGCCGCTCTGCTCTCGTCTTCTCTCCTGTCGGAGAGGACAGCTGAGGAAGCAGAAGGGCAAAGCCAAAGATTACAAGAAGCCCCTGAGGGTGCGCCCGATTCGGATGGTGGTCGCACCACACGGCGTCGGATGACGCCCCTGCGAAGGAAGATAGCCACCCAGCTTGTTAACGCACAGCAGACAGCTGCAATTCTGACGACTTTCAATGAGGTCGATATGTCGGCAGTGATGCAACTCCGGAAGACAGTCCAAGAAAGCTTTGTCGAAAAGTATGGGGTCAAGTTGGGGTTCATGTCTCTCTTCGTGAAGGCGGTGGTGCACGCTCTGAGAGAGGTGCCTTCCCTGAATGGACGAATTGAAGGACAGGAAATCGTAGAGAACCATTTTTATGATATCGGTATCGCGGTTGGTACTGACAAAGGCCTTGTCGTTCCAGTGATTCGGGATGCGGAGGCGAAGGACTGCCCGCAAATTGAACACGATATTCTCGCTTACGCGGAGCGCGCGAGGGAGGGCAAGATACAACTCGAAGATTTGCGGGGTGGAGTTTTCACCATTTCTAACGGGGGAATCTATGGGTCACTTCTGAGTACTCCGATTCTCAACCCACCACAGAGTGGGATTCTCGGGATGCATACGATCCAGGAGCGTCCGGTGGCGGTCGATGGCAAGGTTGAGATCCGTCCCATGATGTATCTGGCGCTCAGTTATGATCATCGGATGGTTGATGGAAAAGAGGCCGTGACGTTTCTGATCAAGGTGAAAGAGTGCCTCGAGAGCCCAGCCAGTCTTCTTCTTGAATTGTAGAAGGCGTTGGCCGCCGAGCGGCTAAAAAGTTTCATGCGTTCGCAAACTACAATACTGGCTGAAGATTGGTGCCATGTGTGAACTTCGTCGGTTCCTGAAAGGTTTTGCGATCGGGTCCGCGAATGTCATTCCCGGTGTCTCTGGGGGAACAATTGCAGTAATCACTGGGGTCTATGAGCGTCTGATCGAGGCTCTAAACAGATTTGATGGAACAACGGTCCGACTTTTGTTGAGATTGAATTTTCGAGGAGCGTGGCAACGCGTAGACGGTCGCTTCCTTTTTGGACTTGGAATCGGCGTGGTCGTGAGCATAGCCACGATGGCACGGCTGATGGAGTGGGGATTTGAGAACCAACCTGTCTTAATCTGGGCGTTTTTCTTTGGGTTGATCGCTGCCTCTATTCCTTCACTGGGATCCCTTGTGAAAAGGTGGACTATCGGCCCTGCACTCGGGGTAGTTGCTGGGGCAGGAACCGGTGGTGCGATAGCATTCCTGCAGCCTGCTAGCGGCAGTGATAATATGATCTATCTTGCTCTCTGTGGGGCAGTGTCGATATGCAGTATGATCATACCAGGCCTTAGTGGATCATTTGTTCTGCTTCTTATGGGAGGATACAGGCTCGTCATGGTTGATGCGGTTAACAGTCTCACCGCAGGAGAAATAGGAAGGTCTTTGGATATCCTCATCCCCTTTCTCATCGGTGGGGTAGCAGGTGTAGTACTGCTGTCGCGTTTGCTGAGCTGGCTCTTTCGGACGGTCCATGATCTCGTGATGGCTCTAATTACAGGATTTGTGGGAGGATCTCTTATTGTGATTTGGCCTTGGAAAATCACGCTCACAGAGAAGTTCATTCGTGATGGCGAAGAGATGGAAAAGATCACCGGATTTACTGGGTGGTTTCTCCCCGACATAGGATCCGGAGCGACTTGGACTGCCTTGGGGTGTATGCTGGCAGGGGCGAGTCTGGTCTATGCAGGCGCGCGGCTTGGAAGCAGGAGAGTAAGGAGCTAACCGCAGATGCGGTCTGATAGGGAACTTGATCGGTATTGACTTGCGCGGGTCCAATTTTCGACAAATACTGAAATATATGAAAAATGAGGAGGAGGGTTTGGTAATGCTGAAAGATAAGTTTGTCTCTCAGTGGGGTGTTATGGGAACTCAATGGGGGATCAATCGCACCATGGCCCAGATTCATGCTCTCCTCATGACCAGTCCGGAGGCCATGACTACAGATGAGGTTATGGAGGAGCTGAGTATTAGTAGGGGAAACGCTCACACTAATCTGAAAGAGCTGGTGAATTGGGGGTTGTTGAGGATCGTGACCAGGAAGGGAGAGCGTAAGGAGTATTTTGAGGCTGAGCTCGACGTCTGGGAAATTTTCCGTCGAATTGTCCGTGAACGAAAAAAGAGGGAAATTGATCCGGCTCTCGATCTTCTTGAGGGGTGCCTGGCGGACAGCCAAGGCATGAAGAGCGCAGGCGGGCGCGCTTTTAATGAGCAAATGAAGTCCTTGGAGGAATTCGTGCGCTTTGTCTCCAAAATGTCTGACAGGGTAGCTGGAATGCCCCACGGCAAAGCAATGCAGCTCGCGATGAAGCTTTTTGGTTAAAATCAGCTTGTGAGGCTCTACCGGTTGTTGCCGACATGAGGCTGTTCGAGCCCTAGTTCGATAGAAAGTTCGGTTTAAGGTGGCACCGTGGAGCATTTTTCTCCGCCAGCTGTCACAACGAGGTTATATGAGGCGAAAAAGTTCACTATTCCTGAATGAATTCTTTGAGCGAGCAGGCAACTTAGACTAGGATTTGTCAGAAGAGGTCTATGAAACTCTCAAGAAAGGTTTAAGTGACAGGAAGACGTAACATAGAGGCGGGAATTCGAACTCTGCTGACTCTCGCCACGGTGGTGATTGTGATCGCTGGCTTGAAGGCAGCGGGAAAGTTTTTTGTGCCGTTCCTTCTCGCGCTGTTTATTGCGACGGTGAGTTTTCCGATAACGGCGTGGCTCAGACGCCACAAGGTGCCACGGTTTTTTGCCGTTATAACGACCGTCCTTGTGGATTTCGCCTTCCTTGCGGGAGTGGTGTTGATCGGGATGACCTTGATCGGCGACCTGCAGGAAAAGTGGGAAAGTAAGTATCAGGTGGAAAGCACCCAGAAACTCAAGCAGGCAGAGGACTGGGCCGTTGCGACGATCGTGAAGTGGTCAGACATACCGGAGCTCGAAGCGCGAAAGAATGTTCGAGCCTACGTGACGGAGGATCTGACCCAGCAGCTCAGCAGTATTAAGGTAGAGGATATTGTGGGACTGGGTACCAATGTGGTTGGGCGGGTGACTTCTTTCCTTGGGTCCGCATTCATAGTGGTTTTGTGTACAGTCTTCATGCTGACCGAGGCCCGCATGTTCGGAAGGCGGTTAAGTTTAATCGGGGAGGCCCGTGGGCCTAACTTCGAGCGAATGTTGCACGCGGGAAAAGATATTCAGAGATTTCTTGGGATCAAAACCATGGTGAGTCTGGCGACGGGGTTTCTTGCTGGCTTTCTCTGTTGGGCGGCTGGTCTCGATTTCTTCATTCTTTGGGGCATTCTAGCTTGGGCCTTAAACTATATTCCGGTGATGGGATCCATTCTGGCAGGGATTCCTCCCACTATTCTCGCCCTCGTTCTCATGGGATGGCCGAGCGCTCTGGCAGTTGGGATCGGCTATGTTGCGATCAATACATTCTTGGGGAATTTTGTGGAGCCGATGATGATGGGGCGGCGTTTTGGCATTTCGACTCTGGTTGTGATCGTCTCTGTGATGTTCTGGGGCTGGGTGTGGGGTCCGGTTGGTATGTTCCTGGCCGTTCCCATCATGATGATGCTGAAAGTGATCATGGAGAACAGCTATGAGTTTCGCTGGATAGCGGTCGCCATCAGTAAGGAAAAGCGCGAACAGTCTGAAGAGGAACAGGAGCTTAAGGAGGCCGTGGAGGCAGCTGAGGGGGGCGCGTTGCCCGAAGGTATTGCCCCCGAGGGTGGGTCTTCTCAGTGAGGGCCAGGCTGATCTGGATCCCGAAGACTTCTCTCCTCCAGATTTTCCCTTTTTCCAGCAAGTACACTACGAAATTTGCATCAACATGGAGCGCTTTCAGAAGCTAGCTATTGCGGCGCTAATCTCGGTATTGTTGCTTCTTTTTGTAGGAGCAATCGTGAGAGCAACGGGCTCAGGTCTTGGCTGCCCTGACTGGCCGACCTGCTGGGGAAAGCTCGTTCCCCCCACGAAGGTTGACCAGATAGATTTTGACAAAATTAATCTCGAGAAGTTCAGGAAGAAAGCAGAGCGGTTCGGCCGGGATCCTGCAGAAGTAACCCAAGACTCCCTTCGGGCTGAATTCAATCCTCTTCATACTTGGGTCGAGTATATCAACCGTCTTTGTGCTATGCCTGTAGGGCTTCTGTCTATGGCTTTGATGGCTGCCTCATTCTTACGAAGAAAAAGAAGCGGTATTGTTTGCCTGATGAGCATCTCGGCATTTTTACTTGTTCTCATCAACGCGGAGCTGGGGCGCAGGGTTGTGCTGAGTGGATTGAAGCCAGGGATGATCACGCTTCATGTGGGTCTTGCGATTATCCTCCTATGCGTTCTTGTTTATGTCTCGTGGAAAGGTTGTGCGTATCCGGTGCGAAGGGTTCTTACAGGAGTTAAAGGAAAAGTGGTCTGGATACTAGGGATTGTTGTTTTTGCTCTGACAGTAGCAGAGGGTGTGCTGGGGGCGCAGGTCAGGGAGCTAACCGACGAACTGGCTAAGAACGCGGGATCTGATGAGCGAGCTCTGTGGACGCGGGAGCTTGAAAAATCCGGAGTCTATCTTGTCCACAGAAGTTTTTCGTGGCTAATTGTAGTCGGAACTGCGGCACTTCTGATTTTGCTCAGGAAAACTTCCGGAGGGATATGGTGGCCGGATAAGATGATTGGGTTCCTTGTAGGTTCCCTTCTTGTAATGGGCGTGTTGCTTGCTCATGTGGGAGTATTGCCAGTTGTGCAGGTTCTGCATGTTGGAGCTGCGGCTCTCCTTGTTTCGGTCCTGTTTTTTTGGGTGCTGGCAACGCGCTTCCGGGACGCTTAGAAATTTCTCCGAATGCCTGTTGTCCCCTCAGAAAACCCCGCGAGGAGGACCTTCATTCTGGATAATCTGCGGGCTTGGCCGGGTGGTTGCTTGGAGACGTTGGCGATGACCTTCGTAGTGCTGATCGCAGTGCGTGTCTTTGAGGCAGATGCCTGGCAGAAGGCTACTCTTGTTGCGGCCTCAAGTTGCGGGCTTCTCCTCAGTCTTTTTCCGGTTCAGCTCGTCCGCAGGACCGGGATCTCGGTCAACTTAGGAACTGCCTTGCTCTGGATCATCTCAGCTGGTGGTCTGGCAGTTGCTGTAATTGGTGGGGGCTCTTTTATGGTTTTTCTGCCCGCCATGGTAGTCGCGTTACTCTGCATTACGCTGAGTATTCCTCTGATGTCTCAAATTTACCGGAAACATTATCCCGACCGGTCGAGGGGACGGCTTTTTGCGTCGACTGCTGTAGTGAGAAAGGCCTCGGCTTTGGTTGTGGCCCTTGTTTTTGGGAAAGTTCTGGAAAACGACTTAGATAATTTCAGGCTGATCCTCCTCATCTATGCGATCTGTTGTGTGTTGATGGCAAGCTGCGTTCTGGCGATTAAGCCTGTCTATCTGCGAAGATCGAATCAGGTCAGGCTGTTTGGTGCTCTCGAGCATCTGCGTAAAGATCGGGTCTTCCGGTCCTTGCTGACCTCATGGATGATTCTCGGCTTCGGCAACCTCCTTTGCTGGTCAATTTTTGTAGAGTATGTCTCTAATCCTGATTACGGATATGAACTTACGGAGTTCACAATCGCTTTCATAACTGGGTCACTACCGGAGATCATGTTTCTCCTTACCGTGGTGATATGGGGTATTGTTTTTGATCGGGTGAATTTTTTCCTCGTACGCATGATTTTGAATGCGTTCTTCATGGGCGGAGTTCTATTCTACTTCTTCGGGCAAGGAATGTGGGCCCTTTGCATTGGGATCTCACTGCACGGTATTGGCCGTGCCGGCGGGAATATCGCGTGGAGTTTGTGGGTTACCAAGTTTGCCAAAGCGGATCAAGTTGCCGAATACATGAGCGTCCACACCTTCATGTGCGGGGTCAGAGGTGTGATCGCGCCTTTCGTGGCCTTTCCTGTGATCGCATTGCTGGGGCCTCGAGTGATAGGTGGGGCAGGATTTATTCTGATCATGATAGCAACCCTTATGATCTGGCCTCATCTCCGAGGAAAAACACCAGTAGGTGTGAGCGGATCATGAGAGCTCGCCTTCATATTCGAGCGGGGAGCCCATCAATGAAGTTCGAGAACTTCCGCTGGGCTGACTGTCGAAAGACTGTGAGCTTCTCCAACGGGTGCGCAGGTTAGCTTTCCTCCCGTACAGTTGATTCCAGAAAGAAGCTCCGGTCGATTGCGACATGCAGTCTGAAGATCGCTATTAGCTAGAAGCGAAATCCAGCGTGTCGTGACGTTGTTCAGGGCCTGAGTCGCTGTCCGAGAGTAGGCGCCGGGCATATTGGTGACACAGTAATGAAGAACCTCCTCCTCAAAGTAGGTTGGATTATCGTGACTGGTGGGGCGGCTTGTCTCCGAGCAGCCGCCCTGATCGATTGCGATGTCGACAAAGACGCTGCCAGGTGCCATTTGCCTAAGCATTTCCCGTGTCATCAGTTTTGGAGCTGCCGCTCCGGGAATGAGGACGGCTCCAATGATGAGATCAATCCGGGGCAGGAGTGATGCAATATTAGCTTCCGTTGAATACAGGGTATGCGCTTCCTGCAGGGTGATATCCAGAAAGCGCATCCGCTCGACGTCCACTTCAACGATGGTCACATCTGCGCCAATGCCGGTCGCTACCCGGGCAGCGTTAACGCCAGCTGTGCCGCCGCCAATAACCATAACCCGGCCCGGAGCGACGCCTGGAACGCCCCCGAGAAGGATACCACGACCGCCGCGGTGGTTTGCGAGATGGTAGGAGCCAAATATGGCAGCCATGCGGCCGGCTAATTCGCTCATGGGTTCAAGAAGTGGGAGCCGCCCGCCGACTTCGAGGGTTTCGTAGGCAATTGCGGTGCAGCCAGTCGCGGTAAGGGTCTCGGTCAGAGACTTATCAGCAGCTAAATGCAGATATGTGAAAAGCGTATGTTCAGGACCAAGCATTTGAACCTCAAAGGGTTGAGGCTCCTTTACCTTAACGATTAGCTGGGCTTCCTCGAAGACAGCTTCTGCCGTAGGTAATACCTCGACGCCAGCTAGTTGGTATTCTTTGTCTAGATAGCTGGAATTGGCGCCTGCGCCTTTCTCGATGACTACCCGATGCCCTTGTTTGACTAATTCTCCCGCAGAAGCCGGAATCATGCCCACACGGTGCTCCTGAGGCTTCACTTCCCTGAGTATCCCAATATTCATGACGACATAGTAAACCAAGTTGCCTGTTCTCTCTACCCCCGACTTGCAGCTTCTCTGTAATTGGGCATATACTATGGGCGCCGCGAGAAAAGCCAGCTTAGCTTCAATTGGTAGAGCTCTCGATTTGTAATCGAGTGGTTGTCGGTTCGAGTCCGACAGCTGGCTCCATTGCAACGCTTCTGGAGCGTCGGGAAATGAGTAGGTGTGGTCATTGGGCTTCTTTACTAGTGGAAGTCATGACTTTGGGTTTCCAGTGAAAGCCCGAGAGGGAGATGTTCTACGGATGTCGTGTAAAGAGTATGAGAATCACCTTCTCCGACCTGCATTCTGCCGTGACAGAGGAGAAATTTTTCGGTGGTGATAACGAGGCGGTAATTCAGGAAAGTAGAACGAGGAATAAAAAGGTTTGCAGTTCCCGTCTCGTCTTCAAGAGAGATGAAGCAGTGTCCTTTTGCGGTGCTGGGTCTTTGGCGGCAGATTACAAGTCCAACGCAGCTGACATGCTGGCCGTGTGGTATGAATTTGAAATCGCGGGCTTTGGCGAGTGCAGAGGGGTTGATAGACGTGCTGTGGCTTCCTCTACGGGAAGGGCTTTCCGTGTTCTTGAATTCATGTGTCCAAGCTTCGCGTAGCAGAGCCATGGGGTGTGGCCCTGTAGTGTATCCCTGAGAATGGTAATCTGCGGTGAGTTTTTCCAAATCATTCATGGGAAGAAGAGGGCAGTTCATTTCACGTGCTGCTGCTTCGGAGTTGTTTAAATGGAGATCGTTGCACCGGTTGAGAAGATCATCTTCTGGAAGAGTTTCTCCCTGCCAGAGGGCATCCCGGCGGTGAGCAACTCCTCGCAGGTCATCTAAAGATCCTGCGGCAGCAAGGAGGCGGCGTTCTTTTTTGTTGGGTTGAACACGACGGAGGAAATCAGCTAGATCAATGAACTGGTTGTGGGATCGGGTTTCCAGGAGCTCAGAGATGGTGGAGCTGGAGATGTTCTTAAGGTGTTGAAGGCCTAGTCTGAGAGTTTTGTCATCAACGACAGATGTTTCGAGAGAGGAGTGTATCACAGATACCGGTTTGATATTAATACCGCGTCGACGTGCATCGTGTAAAAGGCTGGCGACTGGATAGAAGCCCATTGGCTGGTTGTTAAGGAGGCCGGCGAAGAACTCAGCAGAATGGTGAGTTTTCAGCCAGCAGGAAGCATAAGCGAGGAGAGCAAAGGAGATAGCGTGACTCTCGGGGAATCCATAAAGAGCGAAAGAGCTGATAGAGCGAATCACCTTCTCCTGAACTTCAGGATTTACGTGACGGTCGGACATGCGTGAACGTAATTTGTCCACGATGTTCTCCATTCGTTCATCCGAGCGCTTAAAAGCCATCGCACGTCGTAGTTCATCGGCTTCAGCTCCATCGAAGCCGGCGACGATCATAGCCATACGCAGAACTTGTTCCTGAAAGAGAGGAACTCCGAGGGTCCGTTCCAGAACCGGTTGGAAATCAGGGTGGATATAGTCGATGGGAGCACGGCCGTTTCGCCGGTTCAGGTAAGGGTGAACAAGTTCACCCACGATAGGTCCAGGGCGGATGAGAGCAATTTCGACGACGAGGTCGTAAAACTCCCGGGGTTGCATGATCGGAAGAGTTGCCATTTGGGCCCGAGATTCGACTTGAAAAGTGCCAACGGTATCTGCACGGCAAAGCAGATCGAAGGTGGCAGTGTCATCATGGGGAATGTGCGCCAAATCAATGGATTTCCCCCTCTGGCGACAGATCCTAAGGCTGTCCTCCATGGCTGCGAGCATGCCAAGACCAAGCAGGTCTACTTTGACAATCCCAAGCTCTTCGCAGTCATCCTTATCCCACTGTACGATAGTGCGGTTTGGCATGGACGCGGGTTGCAGAGGAACGATGGAGTCGAGTCCGGTGTCACAGATAATCATTCCCCCAGAGTGCTGCCCAAGATGTCGAGGGAATGATAAAATCTCGTGATAAAGGTGCATGAGAGGCCTGAAGCGGGGGTGATCCTGAGAGAGTCCCGATTGACTCAGGGTTTTTCTCAGTTGCCCGAGATCTCTCATGGGGAACATTTGGCCGTCTGGAATTTCCTCTGCTTCAGGAGCTGTAGTGCACTTTTTACCAGCGTCTGGAGGAGGGTTGGTTCTATCGCCGGTAGTATCAGGCGAATGGGGCGAGGATATCAGAGACGAGAAACGTGTAGCGATTGAATCGGGGAGCCCAAGGACCTTTGATATTTCCCGAAATGCAGATTTTGGGCGATAGGTGATCACGTTAGCGGTCATCGCGGCTCCTCGTGGAGCGTATTTCTGAAACACGTGCTGTATGACCGCCTCACGTCGTTCTCCCGAAGGAAAGTCAATATCGATATCTGGCCACGACCGTCTATTTTCGGACAAGAATCGCTCAAAGAGGAGGCCGCCACCAACGGGATCGCAAGCTGTAATCCCCAGACAATAACACACCGCTGAGTTGGCAGCAGAGCCACGACCCTGACAGAGTATTCCCTGAGACTTTGCAAATTCTACGATCTCCCAGACGATCAGGAAATACCCGGAAAATTGGAGACGAATGATCAAGGATAGCTCGTGCTCGAGTTGCTGGCGGACCTTTATTCCAATTTTGCCATAGCGGTCTCGCGCTCCACGAAAAGTCAGTTTTCGCAGAAGCCTGGCCTCCTCCTCGAGTGTCAGGCTTTTCCCGTTTTCATGGTAGGAGGGGAACTGGTATTTCAGGTCATCGAGGGTGAATGCGAGACGTTCAGACAAAATTTCAGTATTGATAAGAGCTTGCTGCTGATCGCCAAACAATGCGGACATCTGATCTGGAGATTTAAGATATCTCTCAGAATTCGAAGCGAGTAAGGTTCCTGCGTCATCCAGAGTCGTATGATGACGCAGGCATGTGAAGCAGTCTGCAAGTAGGCGGCATCGTCGATGAGAAAATAGAGGAGCATTGGATGCCAACAGAGGAATTTTGAGGGATTGAGCAAGGTCTATGAGCAGTCGGTTTATTCGATCGGTGCTTCTGTTGTGATGACGGGTGAGAGTGATGTAGACATTCTGCTTTCCGAAGGTTCGACCAAGCATCAGGGCGACCCTCAAAAGGGTTTTTCTGTCCAAAGAGGGCAAAGACTCAGGAGTCAGAAGCGCAATTATTCCTTCCGTGTGAGATGGAAAGAAAACAGAAGTCTCTGAATTGTTGGATAATGCGTCTGGGGAAAATACTTCGGAACAACAATGTATCTCTGTCAGAAGATGGCACAGGTTCTGGTATCCTTTAGTGCTGTCGACCAGAACGGGTATTTCCAGAGGCGAACCTCCCGGGCATCTTCCCGGTAGCTCGACGGTCGCTCCTACGAGTGCACGAATCCCATGCCTTCGTGCGGCCAGATGAGCTTGGACGGATCCGTACACCCCCATGTGGTCCAGAATGGCAATGGATTTGTAGTTGAGTTCAGCTGCACGCTGAATGAGATCCTGTGGATGGCTCGCGCCCCGAAGGAAGGAAAAAGAGGATCTCGCATAGAGTTCAGTAAACAAATTTGGGGAAGGGTTAAGCGGTCACGATCTGGAGTAATTTATGAAAAACAGGAGTCATTGGTAAATGCCTTCAAGGACCCAGTTGTCGGGCGGGTGGTAGGCAATGCGCAGGAGTGCATTGCTGGTTAGTTGAATGTCCCACTCAACTTGCTGCCAGCGCTCCTCAGGATCCCACCAGTGTCCGGAGATAGGAAAAGGCCCGTTTGATTTCGTGACAGGCCCGCAGTATGGGCCGCTCAGTAGTGCAAGAGGTCTGGGAAAACGGCCTTCCGGATCGGATGCAACATGAATGGGAAGTGTTGGTCTGAACCGGCTTAGCGGTAAGGATGTGCTGTTTTGAATACGTCTGTAATGTGGTGATAAGGTGCATTCGTTTTGTTCTCCTTTAACGGCGAGCTTTTCGCTGCAAAGAGCACCTTTCATCTGGAAGGAATCGGGGCGGTGAGTATCGAGAAGGAACGGTGTTCCCAGACGCCCGGGTCCCAGAAGGGCATTGATTCGCCCAAGGGTATTCATGAATCTACGGGAGTTTTTGAGAGACCGCTTGAAAAGATGATATTGTTTTTCTTCGTGGCTGGCCGAGGTCAGGTGAAGAGACCAGCCAGTTGCTGGAGCTGGAGCATGAATCGTGCTCAAGTGAGTCTGGATAACCCTTAATAGCAGAGATGAGTCGCAGGTTGGTTCGGGAAGTTCGATTTTGTGCGCATACAGGTCTCCATCGTCAAACGTCAGAGTGATTCTAAGAGAAGAAGCGGCCCGCTGAGAGGATTGCAGCCGTGAGCAGAGGGTCCTTAAACCTCGGTGGAGAGCGAAGAGCAGTGGCTCCATCGTTTCGATAGGATACTCAAGTTGCTGGCTGAGATTAAATCGTTCTGGAGGGCGGTGAAGCCGCAGTAGTCGGTGATGTTTTCCATGGAGAACGTCATGAGCTATCTTCGCTTCGGGGCCGAGTCTCTCTGCGAGGCCCTGCCGCGGTAGGCTGGCAAGCTGGCCCAGAGTTTCGATGCCCCAGAGTGAAAGAAGTTCCGCCTCCAGAGTAATCTCAGTTGATACGCAGTTAAGAGAGTGAACGGGTTGAGAGTCGATATGTTGAATTGCGAAAGTGGGGTGTTGTGCCATGCAGAAGATGGGATCTGCATTAAATCGGAGAGTATGACGCAGGGCAGGAGATTGTCCTGCGAGAATGGAAAGGTCTGGAGTTCTGGCCAGAGCGACATCGAGGGGAAGGCGGAGGGGTGTGGCCTTGCGCAGGGCCTGTTCGACCCATTCTCCCGGGAATTTCATGGCGTGTGGAATCGACATCAGGTCCAGGATAAAGACGCCCATAGCGGTCTCTTCAAAGTCAGATCCTAGAGAAGCGAGGTATTCACGAAGAGCATCCTGGTGCAGGCATTCGTTCGCAGGATTTGAGGAAATAAGATTAAGGTGAGGACAGCGTGCTAGGGCCTTGGTAGGGGAAAGTCCCTGGGTGACACGGCATCGAGCCGCCTCATGATTTACTGCAAGAATGACTGGTTTTGCAGTAGTAGAAGGGGTTGAGGTATCTGAATCGGGTGCGCAGCAAACAAGGGCAACGGGTCCAGAAATAAGGTCCGGCCTATCCCGGAGAAGGATAGCTAGAGAGAACAGTGGAACTTGAAAAGAAGCGTACAATGGGAGAGCTTTTTTGGTGGATGAGCGAAGAGAGTAGAGGCGGGCAGCCTTTTTCTTTGCTTTAAGCGTGGACCTTCCCCGGAGTCTTTTCCGTTCAGGGGGAAGAAAGAATTTCCTCACGCATTATGAAGAGCCATTTTCTGATGGGAGTAGGTAGGCTTCAGTTCATGACGATCTTTTTTCAGGGCGGACAATGTAAAAGAGGAGTCCAGGCAAATTTGGAGCGCAGCGCAGGGAATGAGATGATGAGGTGTGAAGATGAGGACAGAGGTGTTAGCTCTCCGAGCTAGATTACGTAAGCGATACCAGGATGACCTAGGGATGAGATGAAGTTCCTTCAGAGGAGTTAGCAGCAGGTCAAGAACAAGAAGTGGCAGGTTTTCGTCACGGAGAAGAAGGTCACAGCAGCGCAGAGACTCCTTGCTGTCATGACAGCGAATCCAGAGAAGGCGGGAGCATGAATCTGCATCGTAGGAACCGGGATCAAATGAGTTTCTCCCATCGATGAGTGCGATCGGATCGTCGAATAGAAGAGGTGAAGTGCAGGAGTCGTTCTTTTCGTGTGCGTGTTCAGAGTCTGCTCTTAGAATTTCTGCGAGAATAAGAGAGAGACCGGAGCATGGACTGGCAGGGGTTAATTCAGACAGGGCTCCGGATGGAAAAGGTGGAAGATGCGCGGAAGAGGAACTGGAGGAAGAAGGAGTTCTTACCTCGTGGGCCATGGGGAATTGCTCCCTCATCTGCTTGCGCAGAACGCTCAGTGAGGATGCCCTGCACGAGGTAATGCCGTTATTAAGGGGAGGGCTATGCATGTTCAAAAGAACACTACTATGAGAGCGGATTGACAAGTAGAAATCTTAAAATCCTAAATCGGGATGAGTTTTTCGAAGTTCGGTTTTTCCGTCAGCTTAGCCTTCACCTTTTTGACTAAGTGAATCGGAATGAGGTGTGGACTAACTGTGAATAAGTAAGAGCGCGTACCGTTGACATGTTGATAGTCGCTAAATACAAAAAATCTGATGGGTATTCGTGTAAGGCCAATAGGGGAGATGAAGTCCCAGCCTGATCCCTCTGAGCGTGTAAAGTGCTGGAAATGTGAGACTTGGTTCATGATGGACAGGTCTGCATCTCGCTCTTCCTGTCCGAATTGCGGAAGTCAGGTGGCCCTCCATCGACTCAAGATGCCGATGATGCCGAGCGGAAAGGAAGCGGTAGATCCAGAGCTGCTGCCTTCCTCAAAAAGACAAGGGTTGGTGAGATTGCCCGGAGAGGCTGGCACAGATCCGCTGGAAAGAGGCGTGGCTTCTGGGTCGAAGTTGGATGGAGAAGAAATTCGGAGGATGTTTGTAGAAGCTGATCCTCGTCGGGAGGGTGGGCTGGCTGGCAGGGAAATGCTCGAGGGAATCTCTCCCAAGGTCCTGATTGCAGTGGTAGGAGTGGCAGCGCTGATTTTGCTGGTACTAATCTTTTTGATCGAGAGATAGGGTCCCGTGGTAGACTTTATTCTGGCTTCCGGATCTCCGAGAAGAAAGGACCTGCTTCTGAGTGAGAACTACCAGTTCAGAGTGGTGCCGGCCGGAATCGAGGAGTGGCCCCCAGGCAAATTTCCTTTCCATCAGCTATGCGAGGAGAATGCGGTGCTGAAAGCAGGAGAGGTATCAGCAAAGTATCCGGAAGCGGTTGTTCTGGGCGCAGATACACTTGTAGGCTTGGAGGGAGAGGTCATGGGGAAGCCAGGTAGCTTAAGCGAAGCCGTATCCATGTTGGAGAGGTTATCAGGGCGAGAACATGAAGTATGCACAGGGGTATGTCTTCGTTGTGGAGGGGAAAAGTATTCCTTTTTTGAAGTGAGTCGGGTGCGTTTCAAAGATCTGGATAGCTTTCTCATCGAGGACTATCTCGGGAGGGTCAATGTGCTGGATAAGGCTGGTGCTTATGCAGTTCAGGAGCACGGAGAGATGTTGGTGGATCATCTGGAAGGAGCCTATGATAATGTCGTGGGGTTGCCTGTAAGCGAGGTTTCAAAAGGGTTGGCGCGGTTTGGGGTGCTTCCGGGAACGTCCTAGGAAGCGAGTGGTGCTCGCTTTTCAGGGGGGTAATACAACTGAATGAAGTTGGGAATTGGTTAAAGGCTAAGATTATGGGAGATATTGGTTGTGAGCGCGGTTTTGAGGTATCCCCTGATTTTGAATCCGAGGGCGCGTAGTGAGCGGGCGCAGCGAGCCCGGCGGTTCGTGATGGAGAATGCGACGCGGTTTGCCATTTACGCTACCAATACTGCCCAGGAGTCAGCAGAGCTTGCTCGACGATTCTCTGAAGAGGGAGAAGAAGTGGTGGTAGCAGCAGGGGGAGATGGAACACTTAATGCGGTGGTCAGGGGATTGATCGGAACAGAGACGGTGTTAGGAATCCTGCCAACGGGGACGATGAATGTTTTTGCGCGCGAGCTGAACATTCCCTTTGGGCATCTCGCGGGTGCCTTGGAGGTTATTGATGGGGGTCATGTCAAGGAAGTAGACCTATTTGAGGCAGAGGGGACGCCATTCGTCCAGATGGCTGGAGTTGGCTTTGATGCTCAGGTCATCGAAGAGACTACGACAGAATCCAAGCGCCTCCTGGGTCCACTAGCTTATATTCTTTCGGCTGTAAGGGTTCTTGGTTCCGAGCCTCCCCGTATGAAGGTTCACTTTGACGAGGGGTTTACGGTCGAGGGTGCGTGCGTCCTTCTCGGTAATGGAGCCCTCTACGGAGGCCAGTTGCGCCTTTTCGGCAAGGCAGACAATGCTGATGACCTGCTCGATGTTCTCGTCTACAAGAAGGCTGGTTATACGGCTGCTCTCGGATCCCTAGGTAGCCTCGCCCGCGGTGGGTTTGAAACTGATGGGAAAGCAGTTGAGTATTATCAGACCTCTGGTCTAACCGTTGAATCTGATCGGGAAGTTCCGGTTGAGGTGGATGGAGAGCTTTGGGGCCGGGCGGAACGAGTAGAGTTTAAGGCGATGACTGAGAAATTACGGGTTCTGGCTCCTACGGAGCGGGGAAAGAACTGGTGGGAGCAGGTTTTGGCAAATCTTAATCCAGGCGGAAGTTGAAGGACTGTAAATAAGCCTTTCCCTTCGAGGGGGAAGTTCCAGAATCATGACGCAGTGAAGTCCCGGTTAGATGATCTCTTTGATTTCGCGTGCAGCGAGGTGAGGGAAGAGGACTTTCGGGTCTTTTGCCCCAAGGACCCGGGAGATATGAGCTACGTTGCTTTATGTGCGGGTGTATTAGCGAACAAGCAAATCCCTGAGAATGTAGACCCGGAGTGGTTTGAAATTTTTGGTATCGCCCAGCGGGGATCCCCGGAGCAGGCATCCCACGCCGATCGCTTTCTCCAGTTTAAACTTTTTTGTGGAGCAGTGGCCGCAAAGTTTCTTCTGGTCGAGCCTGGCCTCGATACGGTTGTGATTGTAAACTATGTTTGTTGTTCCCTCGTGCAGTCTGCCCGGGCTATCGGAAATCGGGAGCTTTCCCAGATTCTGCTGGAGGTCTTTCCCGCTCTCGCCAAGGAGATGGAAGATTATCGTGCTCCAAGTGGATGGGTAGTTCAGGAATATCCATTTTGCCTCTTTTCAGGGATGCTAATTGCGGAAGATCTGGCGGATCACGACAGGGCGGGAGATCTGGCGGGCCAATTGCTCAAGGCAGAGGAGCAGGTGCGGGAAGAAAGTTTTTTTCCAGGGCATGAGTTTCTTCTGGGTCTCACAAATTATGATTCTCTGCATCTGGACTGGCTTGCATTGGCGAGTTCATTGGTGAATCCGGCAAAAGATGCGAACATCATGGCGGTGAAGTCGAAGCTTGAGAAGGTGGAGAAGTGGAGGTCAGAGAAGGGTGCCTGATTCGACCTGGCGGGACGGATCATTCCCTCGAGTCGGTTGAATTGGCAATTACCCGCCGGCCGCGAGGCGTATGACTTCAACCCGGGATCCTTCCAGCAAGATACTGGAAGCGTAGTCGTGGTGGGTCAGCGCCCGTCCATCGAGTTCAGTGACGATGGGTTCGTTTTTCATATTAAGAACGGTCAGGAGGTCGCTAATAGTCGATCCCTCCCGAATCTCATGAGTCTCTCCGTTTAGTATGATTGTCATCGTTCAGGAGTTAGCCGGAGCGAGGATCTCGCGGTCCCAGTCCTTCCAGACAGGGTCGAATCCTTGGCTGACGAGTTGATCTGCCACTGTGGATACGGAGCGGTCGTCATCGATCTCGAATTGGGGAGTAGCTTTGGTAGTACAGCCACGAATGGCTCTCTCGTCAGGATCGATCTCTACCCGGCGACCTTTGATTGTCCTGTGAAGGTCGTTAGACCCTACTCCGGTGTAGCCTCCTGGTTCGGTATGTGAGCCAGCCGATACATGAGTGACTCCCAGAGAGAAGAGATGATCACGAAGAATTGCGGGTTCTCTAGTGGATAGCACGATATGTACCTGCGGAAATGTTAAGCGGAATGCGCAGATCAGCTGGACGAGGTGACGATCGCTAAGAGTAAGATTGGGATCCAGTTCGTGCCTGTGGTTTCCCGCATGAGGTCGCATTCTTGGGAACGAAATGGAGAATTGAGCCTTCCAGCATGTGCGATAGAGGTATTCAAGGTGTGTGGCGAGGGCGAGGGCTTCAGTTCGCCAGTCGGCTAACCCGAAAAGCGCACCGATACCGATGCGGCGGAAGCCGCCCGCATACGCCCGCTCCGGACAATCTAAACGCCAATCAAATTTTTTCTTTGGTCCGGAAGTGTGCAGCTTTTCATAGGTATCTCGATGGTAGGTTTCTTGATAGACAATTAATCCCTCTGCCCCGCAGGAGACCAGTTCGGCGTATTGAGAGTCCTTCATTGGGCCGACTTCGATTCCCAGGGTAGGAATCGAAGGAGAGAGAATTCTGAGGCAGTCTTGAAGATAGCCTTCGGAGACAAATTTAGGATGTTCACCGGCAACAAGGAGTAGATTGCGGAAGCCGAGTGAGTGGAGGTGAGCGGCCTCGGCAGCAACCTGATCCAGTTCAAGGGTAGTTCGGAGAATCGGGTTGTCGCGGGAAAAGCCGCAGTAAGTACAGTTATTCACGCACTCGTTCGAAAGATAGAGCGGGGCAAAAAGGCGCATCGTTTTTCCAAACTGACGCTTGGAGAGTCCTGAGCTTTGTCTGGCCATGGACTCAAGCTTTCCGGAAGACACAGGCTCAAGCATCGACGCGAAGCGCCGCATCAGTGGAGAGTAACTTCGGCTCTGGTCTGCGAAAAACGCTGAGAAGCTCACGGGAATGAGTGGTCTAATTTGCGGAGCATAATGTCAAAGGTGAAAACGGAGGGGGCACGATCGGCCTGTGTGTAAGGAGTCAGACTGTATTGGGCCTGATAGTCTGAAGAGGTCTCAGGATAAGGTGCTTCTGGAGAGCAAATTCTCAACAAAGTGAGAGTTCCTATTTTAGGCAGGAATCATTGAGCGCTTGAACATTTGGAGTAGGGCCTCAGATTATGGAAAACATGAAGGGGGCGGAGACCATTGAATGCCGGGCCACGAAGTGGTTTTACCTGAGGGTCTGGGCCATGGTCATCATGTTCGGAGTCTTCCTTGTCTTGTTCCTGAAGGACTGGAAGGTCGGGTGGCCCACAAAAAATGAGGTCTACTATACCTATAAAGCGTTCGAGGAGGCTGAAGAGCTGTTTAATGGGCGTGAGTGGAGTGCGGAAGAGTGGGAGAGCGAGACGGGTAAGCGAGAGATTTTTCCAGAGGGTGATGTAGTTTTGCCTGCGCACGTTGATAGGAAAGCAAGATGGCCTCTTCAGTTATGTGGCTACGAGGGCTACCGTATTTCTGTAGTCGAGGAGGGCAATAAGACAATTCCTCCGATGTGGGCCAGCTATACTGATGAGCGAGGTTGGAGTTCCGCTATTCCGGAGAAAAGTTATGATGCGAAGAAGATCCAAGAGCAACTTTACTATGGCGTTGGTAGTGGGGTGCTTTTGTGTGGTGCGCTATTTTTTCTGGTAAGGAATTCCCGCCGCTCAATGAAGGTAGACGGCGAGGCGTTTTATGCTCCGAGTGGAGAGAGGGTTCCCTTTGGGGCAATCCGCCGGATTGATGTCCGCAAGTGGCGGACAAAGGGGTTGGCCTACCTTTTCTTTGAGGATGCGTCTCTTTCTGCTAAGTCGAAGGGTGGAACGCTCAAAAAGTCCAAGGTTGACGGTATGGTATACGGGCAATTCAGAAAGGAGAATGGGGCCCCGGCGGAGGCGCTATTCCAGCGAATCCTCCAAAATTTCAAGGGGGAGCTTGTTGAGCTCGTTGAGGATGAGTCTGAAAGCAACAGGGAAAATGTGGACAACTCTGGTCCAGATCACCAGGTTGAGGAAGTCCCTACCCAAGAGTGATTTTTCGGGGTTGCCAATTGGCGTGCGGAGAGATAATTCAAGTGTAGCGAATAAACGCTAAAGAGACATGTCAGAATCAAGCGAAGAGAAGGTCAAGGGTATCATCGTAGAGCAACTTGGAGTAAGCGCCGACAAAGTGACGCGTGAGGCAAAAGTGGTGGAGGACCTCGGAGCAGATTCCCTAGATGCGGTCGAACTGGTAATGGCTGTTGAAGAGGAGTTTGGAGTCGAAGTGCCGGATGATGAGGCCGAAGGGCTGACTACCGTTGGGGCAATCATTGATTACGTGGAGAAGGCCAATTCCTGAAGAGGATCCCGAACGTAACATCCCAGTGTGCAGGGCGGGTCCAAGGGCCTGCCCTTTTCGTTATCGCATCTGGGGGGGAATTACTGATGGAGCAACCAAATAATGTATTCACCGGATGATATTCAATACGCGCTGGAGACAACCCGCGTCATATACGAACCCGATCGACGCATTGATACCTTTGGTGACACCCGGTTCGAGTTCCTACTCCTGAGTGAGTTGATGGATTCGGTGGGAAAAGTTCGGATTCGCTCTGGAGAGGTAGAAGCGAACAAGCCGACCATCATTAAGCCGGAGGCCTACAGTGGCATTGAGTTCGAGGGGTTTAGCGACGAGGCTGATCGTTTTCATGAGTGGCTGGAGGCTCAAGGGGCGAAAATCGCCATGGTGAATTACCAGTTTAAACGAGGAGAAGTTAGAGAAGAGTTGCTCCACGATTCGATGGAAGTAGTCCGGGAGCGTGTTCTCGAGGATGTTCGCAAAGTGGGTAATCCCATGCAGGTTGTTATTGAGGGGGTGGACGATGCGTGGGAGATCAGCCTTTTGCGGTTTATCTTTGAGATAGTGGACAAGAGCTCAGAAATCAATGCATTCGATTTTAAGCGGAAAGGCCTGCTCTAGTTTCTCTAGTTGCTCTCTTGCCGAGTTGGCGAGTTTGAGCTGTAGAAAAGGGGATTGGCAGGTGTGTGAGTGCGGGTGACCCTTTTAGGATATGATGGCAATCATCAAGGTCATTGCAGCAGTGGTCGTCATGGCGGTCCTCGCGGCGACCTTTTTCCTCGTTGAGCGACTGAGAGAAGAGAGTGCGGAACCCCAACTTGGCGTGATCCCGGAGATTTCATCAGGTGCGACGCTCGTAAAGCCCGGCGAAATTGCGTTTGAACGAGCAAGGGAGCTGCTCGCAACAGGTCAGTTTGCAGAGGCTCGTGAGAAGCTCGAATTCCTGGTAGGAGTCTATCCGTCCTCTGCGAGTGCCTCTGAGGCGCGCCGCATTCTCGGAGAGCTCAATCTTGATGACCTTTTGTCGACAGAAGTGATGGAAGGAAAGATCATGTATAAGGTGAAATCCGGCGATAATTTTACGCGGATCGCCCAGAACCACGATACGACTCTCGACTGTATCATGCACATGAACGGGTTGCAGCGGATGGATAAGCTCTTTCCTGGTGAAGAGCTCGTGCTACTTCCCTTGAATTTTAATATTAAAATTGATGTCCCGAGGAAGCTTCTGAGTCTCTATCGAGAGGGGCGCCTTCTGAAGTCCTACGAGCTGTTACATGCGAAAGCTCGCGAGGGAAGCGGAGAGCTCAGGTCAAAGATTGGGCAGAAGATAGGTCTGCTAGCTGGCGGGGGAAGCGTCTCACCGGTTAAGTTCGAGAATTATCGAAATGCGAAAAAAGTGTTAATTCTCGACCACCGTGGGCTGCAGTTGCGTGAGGTTACAACTGCTGACCAAGAAGAGGCTGGAAGGGGTTTTTTTCTCTCGGGTGCCGATATTGAGGAGCTAGCTCTTCTTTTAAGAGTTGGTAACGAGGTGGAAGTCCGCTTTGCTAAAAGGTAGTATCAGCGACGATGAACGATAGAAGTGCGCTCCCCGAACCCCTCGACTTCGAAAAGCCGATTGCCGAGCTTGAGAATGAACTGCACCAGATGCGCGAGAAGGCTCAGTCCGGCAATATGGAGCTCAATGAAGAGATCTCAGCTCTCGAGGGAAAACTGGGAGAGCTGCGGGAAGAGATTTACGACAATTTAACTCCCTGGCAGCGAGTCCAGATAGCAAGGCATACGGCACGGCCTTTCATGCTCGATTATCTTACCGAGGTGTTTGATGACTTCTGTGAATTACACGGAGACCGGTTGGTTGGTGACGACCAAGCCATGCCGGGTGGCTTTGCGATGCTGGAGGGTCGCAGGTGTGTTGTCATCGGGCACCAGAAGGGAAGGAACACGAAAGAAAATCTCCAGCGGAATTTTGGAAGTGCCCATCCTGAGGGCTACAGAAAGGCTCTGCGCCTCATGAAGATGGCGGAGAAATTTAAAATTCCCGTTATTTCAATGATTGATACTCCCGGAGCTTTTCCGGGTATTGGTGCTGAGGAACGGAATATCGCAGAGGCGATTGCACGTAATTTGAGGGAAATGATGGATTTGAAAACACCCATCGTAACGGTGGTAATCGGAGAGGGAGGTTCCGGAGGAGCTCTGGGGATAGGTGTTGCAGATCGAGTCCTCATGCTGGAGAACTCCTACTATTCGGTTATTAGCCCAGAGGGCTGTGCGGCAATCCTCTGGAAGCATCGCAAGCATGCACCCGAGGCGGCGGAGGCCATGCGCCTCACGGCAGGGGATCTTGCTGCGATGAGGCTTGTGGATGAAGTTATACCCGAGCCGGTCGGTGGAGCTCACCATGATGTTCGGGGTGCATCTCGCAGTCTGAAAGAGGTCCTTATACGCAACGTTGATGCTCTGACCGAGCTTTCGGACCAAGAGCTACTGGATGAGCGCTACGAGAAATTCCGCGTGGCCGGGCAGTGGAATGGATAGCCAAGGAGGACGCCTCCAAAGTCTTCCCCGCAGTAATCGTCCAGCTCGACTAGTTGAGCTCGCTTTCCTTGTAGGGGACTCCCTGCCGGTTCTTACTTTTTTCCCGAGATTCCTTGATGAACGACTCGCTTACAGAAGTTGACCGGTTGCTCCATGCGTGCCTGGTAAAGGTCAGAATATCCGCGATATCCTGATCCGAGATTGTGGGATTCATCGACAGGCCAGGCATCGCTCCTGGAGGCGCATATCGTTTGCCGGACACCATTATTGGGCCTTGGAGACCATGGAGAAGGACTTTGGCGAGGCGGGTAGTGTTTCCAGTGACCCAGTCGGATCCATCAAGAGGTGGGCCAAGGTTGTCCAGTCCGGCGCCATCAGCGCCGTGACATCCAATACAGGCGGCTCGTCCCATATAGAGTTTCTCACCCCTTTGGAAAGAGGCGAGGTGCTGGCCGTCGATCTTCGGCGGCTCCACTTTCCTGAGGTTTTTCTGGAGCGCTTCCTGTAGCCACTTATCGAGGCTACTATTGTTGAAACGTCCATTATTTACGCCAAGGAAGACGGCTTCACGATTCTTCAGGCCCGTGAAAGCAGCTTCTTTGACGATTGGGTTCTTTCCGTTTTTCTGGAGAGCTTCAACAAGGGCTTCGAGAGCCTTACTGGTTCCGGTGTCTGCCAGCAGGCGTGCTTTATAGATTGAGGATTCTTTGCCAGCCTTCAATGCGGCCACTGCTGGGACAAGTGCATTTTTCTCTCTCTGACTCAGCGAGAGGGCGGCCATGAGAGCTGAAGAGGAGAATTTCTCGTTACCTGACTTCAGGGCGAATGAGATGTGCTTGGCTTGGAGAAGTCCGAGGCCTTCAAGACACCAGAGTGCATGGAGGCGCCCAAGTGGCTTTCTGCTCTCGAGGACTTCGACAAGCCGCGTTTCGTCCTGTTTGCTGCCGCGCTCTACAATGAGACGTTGTGCTGTATCTCGCCACCATCCGTTGGGATGGCTGAGATAGGGGACGAGTTCACTTGCAGAGAGCTTGCTCATCCTCGGAGCTGGTCCTCTTGGCTTGTCCTTGTGGCGGATTCGGTAAATACGGCCATGGCCGCTCGCGGGCTTGTCCAGACCACGGCTCATAATCTGTTTGCGGAGGTAGGAAGTGACGTAGGTTCGGTGCTGGATAATTCCATGATACATATCGAGAATGTAGAGAGAATTATCTGGTGCGGTGTAAGCATTGACCGGCCGAAATCTCTCGTCTGTTGAGGCCAGAAACTCTTTTTCGCCAAAGGTGTGTTCGCCGACGATGGCTCCTTCTCCGTCGTTGACGCTGATCGCTTTTACCAGGTTGCCGGTAGCCTCGGTGATAAAGGCCGTGCCATAGAGATTCTCTCCGAGGCCGTTACTGCGGAAAATTGTGAGTCCGGAGGCCCCGGTTGCGTTGATGAGCTTGTAGTTCTCCGGGGAAACGGTGCCGCGCTGGTATCCACGATTTACACCCGGGGTGACCCGGATAGGCCAGACACGGTTGGAGCTGACGCGAGCAGAAATTCCAGCTTTCATCTTGGCGTTAGTGTTGCCAAAAGCGATGTTGGGAAAGGTGTAATCTCCTACCAGGAGAGTGCTATTGCTGTTGTGAAACAGTCTCCCGTAGTCGTCGCGGTCCAGACCCCACTGGCCACGAAAATGAGTTTTCTCCATTACCCACTGGCCCTGAACTTTCTTATAACGCCGATCCGATTTCGCGTTGTAGATCCAATTGTCCAACCCGAGGACAAGGCTATTTGCCTTATGTTCGACATTTCCTCCCCGAGCATACTCCTGATCGACGACAACTCGTTTTCCGATCGGCTTAAGGCCGCTGCGTTTCTGGAAGAAAAGGCTCTCCTGATTTGCCCAGAGGATGCCGTCATCGAGCAGGTAAAGACTGCGGGGGAGAAGAAGTTTATCGAGGAAGACCACGCGCTGATCGACCGCCCCATCGCCTGTGGTGTCGGACAGTACGACGATGCGCCCCTGAGCGATGTCTTCGCCGGTTCCGTCGATGTCTGGCATGTAACCGACAAGCTCACAAATCCACATCCGTCCGTCCGAGTCGAACTTCATCATGCACGGCATGTCGACAAAGGGCTCCGCGGCGACCGGCTCGATAACAAAACCCGGAGCTAGCTCAAAGGATTTGAGAGCGTCTTCGACCTTAAGGAAAGGGGCAGGGGGGATGACATCTTCGGGAACGAAACTGGTCATATTGTGGCCCTTACGGTCTCCCTGCTGGGCGACGAGAGGTGAGGCCAGAAGGGCTAAAAGGGCAGCCCGGAATGATAGTCTAACGAAACACATGATCGGAATCATTGCATGATCCGTCGCAGGTGCCCAACGAAAATGTGCCGGAGATCATCTTGTAGAACTCTTTGTCTAAGAGAGCTCAACGGGGAAAAAAGAGTGGAAATTTTCGGATACGAGGGAGCGCAAGTGCGATTCCCTTATTTCCAGAATTTTTGCCAACCCTTCCACTACGCTTAAAAGGTTTGCCGGATGATTCAGAGAGTGAGTGGCTGACGTCGCAAGGGAGTATTTCCTGTAGGGTTCGGGCGGCAGCATGTCAGGAGCGTCAGTCTCAACCATGACCCGGTCTGGAGGAATGCGCCGAAAGGCCTCGTGGACCTTCTTCTTTTCTTCCCGGAGAAAATAACCCGAGAATGAGAAGTAGCCTCCAAGTGCGGCAAGCTCGGGAACCAGTTCTGGAGATCCACCATAGGAGTGGAGGAGGAAGCCGCGCTGCGGGCGGTGATGCGTTTTCAGGATTTCGAGAAGAGTGCCCCAGGCTTTCAGGCAGTGAATGGAGATGGGAAGATTGTATTCTGAAGCAAGAGCAAGTTGCGAGATAAAGACCTTTTTCTGTTCCTCGATATTCGGTTTGTGCATCCAGCGGTCGAGTCCGCACTCGCCAATAAATACTCTGCCAGATTCACGGATAACGGTGGAGGTCATCTTCTCAAGCCAGTTGTCGCTGCGAGTGGAAACCTTCCACGGATGTAGACCAATTGAAGGGAGGATCATCCGGGGATTGGCGCGGGCTAAGGCCATCACGTGGCCCCAATCGCCTTCGCACGTTCCATTAACCACACAATGAGTGATGCCCGCGTCATGCATGGTTGATAGAATTCTTGGTAGTTCGGCAAGAAACCGGACATCATGAAGGTGGTTATGAGCGTCACACAGAGTGGTCATGGCGCTGCAGGTATTTTTCCTGCCTCACTCAAGATGCGCGCCGCGTCGCGGTAGCTCTCGAAAGAGTGGTCAGGAAGAGCCAGCTGGTATGCTGGGGGAGGATAGTTGGAATCTGCGCTGCCTGGCCGTCGGTAGCAGAGGTCGTAATGATTTTCGAGGAGGGAGGTGACGAAATCAGGCCAGGCCCCCCGTGTGATCTGCTCGTGCCACGACTGCAGTTGTGCGCGTCCGCGTAATTTCCCTAGTGGTTCGAGTGAATCAGACAAGGACTCGGGCTGCTCAAGGAAATGGCGGTAAGTTTCCAGAAGGAGAAGGACCCGCTCCTGCATCGGCAGGGTGAGCTCAATCACATTGGCGTGGGCTAGTTTCTTCCAGAGAGCAGGAGGAAGGTAGACCGTTCCAATCCGGTTTGATTCAGCTTCCAGGTAGATCGGCCGGTCGGGGCTCATCTTGCTTAGCTGGGAGTGAAGGCAGGTCTCGAATCTTCTCTGCGTGGGCTGGGGTCCAACAGATCCGAGTAAAGACCCTCGGTGGTTGGCCATCTTCTCAAGGTCAATCGTTTGCTGCCCTGCTTCTTCTAGCGCTGTTAACAGGATGGTTTTTCCCACTCCGGTCAATCCGCCGATCACGCGTAACTCTAATGAGGGGGCGGAAAGACGGCTGGCAAGATCCTCCATCACGAAACGACGGTAGGCTTTGTATCCACCTTCAAGCGTTCTTGCTCGCCAACCGATGGATCGAAGAACGGTGGCAAGCGCTGAGGAGCGTTGCCCCCCTCGCCAGCAGTAAATGAGAGGGCTCCATCCGGTGGTGATGTCGCGCAGGGGTCCGGCGAGGTGGTCTGCAATCGCCTGGCTAACGTAGCGAGCACCCAGTCTCCGCCCCTTGAAGGCGCTTTCCTTGTAGAGGATGCCAACTTCAACTCGTTGTTCGTTGGTCAGCACTGGCAGGTTTCGTGCACCTGGCAGGTGATCCTCGTCAAATTCCTGCGGTGTCCGGACATCAATGACCTCATCAAACTCAGAGAGGTCGATGGGTAGTGATACAGACTCTGACGGAGTAAGGGACATTTTCTGCAGAACGAGGGAAAGAATGGTCTTCGGACACCGAAGGCCCTCCATAATCGCAGCTCTCCAGGTCTCCTAAAGGCTGCTGTTGCTATTTGGGAAAGTCCCCCGTAATTAGGGCGAGGTGCTGGAGTCCGGCGCGAGTGAGGGATGCTCGACGACCGGTCCCGGTGAGGCGAGAGAGAGTAAAATATTCGTGTCGGGACTGGGTGGTCCTAATATAGGTGACCAGAGGTTTGGAAACTTCGCGGTGACTGGGTGCGATGGTTAGAGGAAACCCCGAGGCGGTGAAGGAGATCTCCCATGAAGGGCTGGGGCGATGGTGTGCTCCGCGTCTGATCCACGGGTAGCGGTCTGCCAGTTCTAATTTCCCGCGGCGGGGACAGGTAACCTTGTAGTAGGCCGAAGTAGCACTGAGAAACTCCGGGATGGTAATCCCAGGTTCCCTTTCCTGCCTAAGGTACAGGTTGGCGATATCGAGCCCCGATAGATTCATGCCATTATGTAATCCGTGGCGGTTGTCGCTTCCGAATTTCATCTTGTGCCATGCATCAAACTGAAGGGAGATAAGGATATTCAATTCTAGGTGAAGGTGAGCTCGCTCGCGGTTGATTCCAGATCCGGTGTATCCCATCTGGCCGAGTACGTGCCCAGCAGGGATACGCTGCCCCTCCTTGACCAGAGTGGTGGACAGGTGAGCATAAAGGCTTAGAAAGGGCCCATCGCCCCAGTCGTGCTCAACGACCACGTATTTCCCGTAATTGCTTCCTCCGGAACTCTTTTGCACATACACGACGCGTCCAAGTGCGATGGAGCGAACTTTATCCAGCGGTCGGCCGGCAGAGTCTCTCTTCACTGGGCGGATATCGATACCTTCGTGAAAGCGGGTAGAAACTACTCCCTCCTTTGTCCGCCTGAGGGTTCTTACAAACCCGTAGCCTCCCCCCTGCCAGGGCTTGCTCGTCTCGCCCTCAAAGGTGCGATAAACATACATATAGAATTTTTCGGGATTGCTCTCAAAAAGTGCCCGGTTGTCGGTCGGTAGCTGCAGAGCCATGCCTTGACCGAGGCAGGGTGCACTCAGGGCACACGAGAGAACGAGAACGAGAACGAGAGCGGACAGAAAGCGGAAAGGGGCTTGGGTCACTATTTCTTTTGGATTCGCTTTTTCCATGCCCGTGGATCTTCGCCGATGCGCGGAAGGTGTTGATCGGTCAGTTTGACTTCAGCAAGCGAGATCCATTTCCAGATAACGATGAGGCCATCATTAACCGGCTTGTCGATCACAACGGCATCACGAACCTGTCCGTTGACTACGGCGAGCAGCAATTTTCCCTGGTGGGCAGTGCTGAGGGTTCGTAGCCGATTGGTAGCAGTCTTATCGAGCTGAAATACCACCCCATAGGAATTGTTGTCATCGGCGGGAAAGGATCGGAAGGCGACGATGTCCTTTGTGCTTATGGCGGCAGCTTTCTGAAAGATGACTTCCTTGCCCGCGGTCAACTGCTTGAAAACCCTTCTGTCTCCGGGTTCAGCCTGAAGGTGGAAACTAAGCTTGAGGTCCGGGGCTTTTTTCCCGGCAGCCCCGGCAAGGCCGGGTAGCAGCAGGGTAGCTGCGAATATGGCGAGGAAAGAATGCCGGGGCATGAAGTTACAAAGCAGGTCCCGCCTCGGGACTCAAGCAGAACCGGGATCGAGTCTACTTGTTTCTACGGACTCAAGCGTAGGATGGGCTGCTCCTGCACCAAAAGCTATCTTCCGAATGTTCCCGCTTATTTTCCTGCTGCTGTTCCTGGGAGGAAGCGGTAATAGACCTCAAGCATGAGCGTCGCAAGGGCTGTAACGTAGACAGGGTCGTTCCGGGCTGCGGGCCCGGGTTGGGGGGGTGCAGGCCATGATCCATCGTTATTCTGAGCTTTCAGCAGCTGGTCTCGAAACATCTCGTTATACTGGACCCAGCTTTTCCCTCCATTGTTGATAGCGGCCTGGCTGGAATAGTAGTGTTCATAGAGGTTGCAAGGGCCTGCCTCGTAATTGAACTGGGATTTCTTATCGATGTATTTGATGCCCTTTCTGGCGTTCGAGTTGGCCGCTCCCTTGTGTTGCTGGAAGCAGAGCGTGCCAGCTCCTACGAGAGTGGAGTGTCCGTCACCGAGTGCTCGAGTTCCCTGATATCCGAACCCTCCATCAGCAGCCTGGCAAGTTTCGCAATATTTAAGCGCATCGCGAATACAACGAGTCATGTTTCTGAACTCCAGCCCTGTATGCTTGCCGGCCTTGAGAGCCTGCATCTGCCACGCGGTGATGGACATGTCTCCTCCTCGGTCGCCCGCCTCGTCATACGAATATTCCCAGCCGCCAGACTTATTCTGGTTGTCGATGATCCACTGGACGCTGGACTGTACGCTTTCCTTCAGGTTAGGAAGGTTGATGCTGAGCTGGCTGCAAAACGTATAGGCTTCGGCAAGCGCATAGGCAGCGATTGCATGAGAGTAGCACCAGTGCTTGTCCTGTAAGTTGGATGCCATACGGCCCTTGTTCTTCTGGCAGTTATCGACCAGGAAGGTTATTGCGCCAGTTACGGTGACCCCAAATTCAACCGAAAGGGGGGTCTCGCAGTGGCCGAGGTAAGCAAGGAGTACGAGTCCAGTGTAAGCAACCTTTGTCCCTCCACCCCACGAGCCGTCTCCAGCCTGTGTGTCCTTAAAATATTGCAGCGCCTTCACTACTGCTTCCTCACATTGCTCGTTCCCACCGTTTTCCTTCAAGCGTTGAAGGCGATCCTCTGGCGAGCATCGTTTACGCATTGTGGCGGGTATATTTCCAAATCCTCCACCCCCGCCATCGCCACCGTTTCCCCATCCCTGACCGAAATCATCTCCGCTGCCAAAATCAAGATTTGGCTGAGCCTCTGTTTCTGGGACAGGAACGGCGGTTGGCGAAGGTGTGCTGGACGCGATCACCTTAGCCATGGAGGAGCTTGGCGCAGAGGGCTTACGCTGAATCTGGGGGTTAACCTCTTTTTGTTCCATGTTCTCCTCCTCAGGCGCGCCAGCTTGGTAGGCCACGATGGTAGGAGACTTGATGAGCAGGTTTGGCAGGAGAATAAAGAGCAGGACCAGAATCACGAGCGCCATGATGAGAAGCGCTATCACGACCGAGGTGATGACGGAGTTTCTCTTCTGAGATTGAAGACGTGCCTCTGCTTCCTGGCTAAGTTGGGCGTGAAGACTCATTCTGGTGTTGGTAACGGCTGAGGACGATAAAACCTTAGAAACTTTATGGAGGCAAGATTCGAGAAGCCCAGTGCTTGC
>Ga0160423_10000314_pt1 | contig 38603 bp, 38 predicted proteins | sample CRUFie14St8metaG_FD_108191 | JGI IMG/M metagenome (GOLD analysis project Ga0160423, IMG submission 108191) | Marine microbial communities from the Costa Rica Dome - CRUD Field 142mm St8 metaG | ecosystem: Environmental > Aquatic > Marine > Oceanic > Photic zone | place: Costa Rica: the Eastern...
AGAAGAAAAGAAAGTAGAAGAAAAGAAAGTAGAAGAAAAGAAAGTAGAAGAAAAGAAAGTAGAAGAAAAGAAAGTAGAAGAAAAGAAAGTAGAAGAAAAGAAAGTAGAAGAAAAGAAAATAGAAGAAAAGAAAAAGAAAGAAGAAAAACTGAAAAAAGATATTGAAAAAGCTAAGTTAAAGAAAGAAAAAGAATTAAAAGAAAATATTACTAATATAGAAAATAATCATACAACAACAAATGAAAAAGATGATGGTGAAGGTTGTATATTTATATTTGATAAAGGAACAAAAACAGGACAAAGATGTTGTCGTGTTACAAAATTTGGTAGATATTGTGGATATCATAAAAAATATAACAATTGTTAAATATATAGATAAATTTATATTTTTTTTTATTTTAAATATATTATGAATAAAAGTATATTTAAATATAACGAAAATGATATATTAGATGATTATTATATAATTGATAGTGAAGAATTATCACCAATTCCTAGAAAACAACCTATTCGCAGAAGAAGAAAAAAAAATATAATTTATAAAATAATATATAAATTATATTCAAATTTATTTAAATAAATAATTATTAAGAAAATAATAGTGAGCCCATACCAGATTGTATAGTTAATATATTATAATTTACACAATATATATTAATATTAAATAAATAATCATATTTATTATTAGTTATTGGTGGTATTATAGTTTCAATATTTAATTGTTTTGAATTTAACTTTGTAAAATTACATGTTCCACTTGGTTGATTTTCTTCTGGATTAACAGCAAAAGAATAAACCATAATTCCATCTTTATTTGTTCCTGAATGATATAAATAAGGTTGTACTCCATTAAAAAATTCATAATTTTTTTCTCCAAATCTATCATAATTATTTAATAATAATTTTGCTTTTTTAACTATGTTTTTTTGACTACTTTCATATGATGATACTACATCTGTTGGTTGTATATTTCCAATATTTTGTGGAGGTGGTGTTTCATAAGAAGTATCAAATCTAGCAATTTCATGATATATAGTTTCAGCTTGTTGTGTATTAGAATTTATAACTATATTTCCATTTTCATCTTGTTTATTAATTAACTTTTTAATATATAAATATCCTAAATTATCATCTCTACCAATTCTAATATTAGCACCACCTAATGTAGAACTCCAATATGTACCTTGTTGAATATCAATATATCCAGGAAATGTATGTGAATTTTGTGAAAAATTGGTCTGCCAAGTAGGTTTATTTACATCTTCCCAATTTGTATAATTATTAAAATCATTAAAATCTTTTCTATCATCTCTTGAACAAACCCATATTAATTCTTTAACAGGATGTTTAAAATCCATTTTAACATTAGTATTTCCAAAAATACCTATTTTTTCTACTTTTTTAACTTGTTGAATTAAATAAGTATGTCTATTATTAGTAAATAATTTTCTTTCATCATCATCTAAATAAGCATAAGTAACTTCTAAATGAGGTTTTAATTCCCATTCATTATTTCTACTTTTTACAGGATTAATCAAATTTTCTGATAAAAAATTTTTTATTTCATGTTCAGGATTAGATAAATCAGGCTTAATTCTAATATCATTTTTTTCTATGTCATTAATTGTATATTTATTAAGATATATTTTATCAATATCTTTATCTCCTGAAACACTAACACCATAATTTTTAATATCATCTAATGAAACAATTAATGTATATAATTCTGAAATAGATTTAAATTCAAAACTCATAGTTACATCATGATACTGTAAAGCAACTAAAGGTAAACCTAATGCATAATCTGTTGTAAACCAAAAATTTAAAGGAAGAAAAATTTGTCTTGAAGGTATAGAAGGAGGTTTTTTATATGAATGATTAATTATACTTTTATATTCAATATTTCCTGTGTCATTATTTACAAAAGGAACATTTTTTGTTTCATTAAAAGAACATTCAGGATAAAATGATTTTCTATTATATGCTTCATCAGGTTTATATATTTCCTCTTGATGTCCAATTAAGTTATAATACATTTCTTTTTTCTCTTTAGTTAAAGTTAATTCATTCCAAATAAATAACCATTCACTATAATGTTCATCAATTAAATTACCACCTATACTAATAGACACTTTATTAATAATATTTAATCCAATATATTTAATCCAACTAAATTTTCTATCAGATTCTGATAATATATTAGGTAAATTAAACACAAGAAACATTTTAGTTATTACATCACCCAATTTTTCTAATTTTATATTAGAAGTAGTAGTATTAGTATAATCTAAGTTTGTAAAATATTCAAAATTTATTTTTTTTGATTCTAAAGCAAAATTAGTATGTTTTTTATATACAGATTTAAAATATGTAATTTGAGGATTTCCTGTTAAATATACATCTTCATTTCCTTTTGCTGATAATTGTAATAAAGCACCTGTCATATAATTATATAATATTTATTTAAATTTAAATTAAATATTTTTATATTATATAATATTATAATGAATTATATTAATTTACTTCCAAATGAATTACAATCAATTTTATTATATAAAATACCTGTATTAAATATTGAATTATACCAATTATTAATTGTTTTAGTTGTTATATTATTAATAAATTGTTATAATAACAATTTTATTTTAAATAAAATTAATAATGTAATTAAAGGAGGTGAAAAAAAAATATAAAAGTATATTTATTCTGGGCTGAATGGTGTGGTCATTCAAATAATTTTATGCCTACTTGGAATAAATTAAAAGAAACAAAAATGGATTCTATAAATGTAGAATTTATTGATATTAAAGATGATAATGAAGAATTTGAAGATTATACAAATAAATTTGAAATCACAGGATTTCCTACATTAGTAATTTTAAATAAAAATGATTATGAAATATATAATGGTGAAAGAACAGTAAAATCTATCACAGAATTTATTAATAAATTTACAGAAAATGAAGAAGAAGTTAAAGAATCTGATGAAAAAGAAAAAAATGAAGAACAAGAAAATGAAGAACAAGAAAACGAAGATCAAGAAAATGAAGAACAAGAAAATGAAGAACAAGAAGAAGCACAAGAAAATTTTAGTAAATTTATTACAATAGGTTAATTTAAGTTACTATGTTTTGTTGTTTTAAATTCACGAACTGTTCCATTTTTATTTATAATTGTTACAATTTTACTATTATTATCATATCTTATTTTTTTTTTATAATTTTTATATGTTTCATTTTCATTTGATTCATCACTACTTTCACTACTTTCATTATAATTATAATTTTTTTTTGATTCAATATTAGCGTGTATTAAAGCACTACCCATTATATAATAATAAATATAACTGTTTATAAATATATATATATGTATATATAAAATTAAAAAACTGATTTTTTTAAAGTTATTTATCAATGGATAAAAAAAATGAAGATTATTTTACTTTATATGATGGTGATGATAGACATGAATGTCTAAATGATACACCAGAAATATTTTATGATTATTATTTTAATGAAAGAAGGAGATATGATAGAGAAAATATTGAATATAATATATTAGATGATTATTTTGAAATTTTAAATATAAATTATTATAATAAAAATACTATTAATAATATAAATAAATTACAATAATTTTATAATTTAGAATATATTTTACAATATAATTTAGGAGGTTCTATTTCAGGTAATCCATCAGTGCTCTTGATTTTTCTTTTAAAAATTTTTTTTCTTATGTAAAAAATAATTTTACAAATATTATAAAACATAATAATTTATTTATAAATTTATATTTTAAACCATTTTTAATATATTAAACTTTAAATAATTTGTTCTTTATCAGTAATTAATCTTAAAGCAACACTTGTTGTTTCAACTTCTTGCATAAATAATTTAGTAGCATAAGGAATATGTATTTCACTATGGTGTGTAGTATTATTACAATAATTACAATTATAATAATTATTTTTTGTATTATAAATAGAAATTCTACCACACATATTACATACATAAGTTTTATAGTTATCTGAACGTTTCATATAACTTTCTTTCATAAATTCACTAACACCATGACTAATAATACTATCACGTTCCATTTCACCTACTCTTATACCACCACCTCTTTTTCTACCTTTAACAGGTTGTCTTGTTAAGAAATCTTTTGGTCCAGAATCACGAGCATTTATTTTATTTCTAACTAAATGTTTTAATCTTTGATAATATGGAACACCAATAAATATTTTACTAGATAATTGTTCACTAGTAGAACCATTATATAAAAATTCATTACCTTTATAATCAAAATTGTATTGATTTAATAAACCTTTAACATCATCATCTCCAATTAATAAATCCATTTTAGATTCATTTTTATTATAAACGTTTTGAAATGGAGAACCATTTGAATATAATCCATTTAATGATGTTAATTTACCTGTTAAAATTTCAAATAAATTACTTAATGTTTGTCTACTAGGCATACTATGTGGATTAATCATTATATCAGGAACAATACCATCTTTTGTATAAGGCATTTCATCTTGTGGAACTATTAATCCAACAACACCTTTATTAGCATATCTTGAACAAAATTTATCTGCTACTTCTGGTGGTGAAGTATATCTAATTTTAATTCTAATACTTATTTCATTTTCTTCATTAATCTCTTGAATAACATTATCCACATAACCACCATTATGTTGTTCAAATAATTCACTATCATCTAAATCTTTAAATGGTGTAGTTTCCATAGTTACAGATGTATCTTTTACTTCATTATCAACTAATGTATATTTACATACAATAATATCATTTTCATTAACATATTGACCTTTTTTAATAATAGCATTATCACCAAGTTTATCGTAATTTTTATTTTTATTTTTATTTTTTATTTCTTTTGGCATAGAAAGTTCTTCTCCATCTTCTATAACAATAGTATATGTACTATAATGTGTTGTCATATATAATCCTCTTTCTAATGAAGATTTATTTACAATAATAGCATCTTCTTGATTATATCCCATAAAACTATTCATTGCTACTATTCCATTCATACCTGTTGGATATTTATCATAGTTAATTAAATCTATATTATTTGTATAAGATAATGATAATTGAGGATAATTTAATACTAACATTAATGTATCAACACGATTTCTAAAATTAGATACAGGAATACATATACTTTGTTTACTTTGAGCATGTGAGTATGTAGCACGAACACAAGGATTATGTTCTAAAAATGACATCATACAAGTTAAACCACCAAACATTAATGATGGATGCATATCCATATATTCATTAGTTTTATACAAATCTTGTTTTAATGATTTATAATCCAAAGCAATTGTAGTATATAAAGTTTCTTCTGGATCAATAAATTCAATAGGCATTTGAAATTCTTTTAGTTCATTATAAAAATCATCAAAATTAGAATCATCAATATTTTGTATATTAAAACTTACTAAATCAAATAATTTATCATTTAATTCATTTTTTTTATTATTTATATTTTTATTAAGTTGTTTAATTTTATCATTTATATAAAAATTATTATATAAATTTTTTAATTCATTATCAATAATTAAAAATTCTTTATCAATAGTATCATTTATTTTTATATTTAAAATATTTTCAAGATTATTATCATTACTAATAAAATTAATAAAATCACTAATTTGTTCTGATTTATTATCTTGTTGTTTATTAAGTTGTTTTATAATTTTCTGAATATTATTACTTATATCAATCATAACATCATCTGATATATTTTCTAATAAATCATTTAAACTATCTAAATTATCCATATCAATTTCTTCATATTTTAAATTAATTTGTTCTAATATTTCATTTAAATCATTAATATTAATATTATCATATGAACTTAATTTTTTTATTAAATCTTTAAATATATCTATTTCTGTAAGTTCTAAATCATATTCTATATCATCTTCATCATCTTCTTGTTTTTCTTCTATAATAATAGTTAATTTCATTAAATTTCTAATTAAATTTTCTCTTGAAAAACTGTTAATTTTAAATTCATATATTGAATCATCATAATTATTATCTTTTCTATGTACATTAAATTTATCTAAAATATTATATATATATTCTTTTAAATAAAATTTAAGTTTATCAAAATTTTTAGCTTTATTTATTTTTAAATTATTAATTTCTTCTTCTTTTTGTATTATTTCTTGGTAAATTTCAGGATATTTAAGATTTTTATATTGAGAATCAAATAATATTTTATAATTATTTTCATTTGTATATTCAATATTTAAATTATTTCTGATTAATTCTGTTTTATCATTTTCATTAACTACATAAACTGGTCTAATATATCTACCTTCATCTGCATATATATAAAATTCTTTATCAAATCTATTCCATGAAATAGAAGTATATTTATATATTATGTTATTTCTTTTTAATAGTTTTAAAATTTTATAAATTGTATTCATTTTATCTCCATTATAATAATACATCCAATCACCATTAATAAATATTTTAATTATATTTTGTTCATTATTATAAAAATGTATTTTTTTTATAAAATCTAAATTATCAAATAATTTAATTATAAATTGAATACTTCTATAATTATCATTATTATTAACAGTAATTTTTGTTTGTACTGATAAATTTTTAATTAATCCTGATAAACCTCCTTCTGGTGTATCTAAAGGACATATATAACCATATTGTGTTGAATTTACTTTACGTGGTCCTGTTAATTTTATACTAGAATCCATAGGTGTTTGAGCTCGTCTTAAATGTGATATAGTATCAATATGACTCATTCTTTTTAATTCTTGTGCAATACCTTCTTTATTAAATTGATATTGATCTCTATTTACTGTATCATTTAAATTTTCTAAAGTTAAAGTTCTTGTTACATTTTTTACACCCCAAGAACCTTTAAATGCTTTTCTAAAACCTTCTGTAATTATTTCTCTATTTTTTGTATAATGTTTTAAATAATTATTTTGAAAAAATTGTTTAGATTCTAATTCATTATCTAATGTTGTTATTAAAGATTTATCATTTTTATATAATCTACTTAATGTACTTTTTATATGTCTTTGTAAATTTTCATAATAATCTCTAAATAATGATGAAAGCAATTTACCTGAACAATCTAATCGTTTATATGTATAAACATCTCTATCAGTTACATTTTCATAATTAAATAATACATTTAATAATCTATAAATACAATAACCTAAAAATAGTGATTTCTTATTATTTGTATTATAATAATTTAAATCAGTATCAATATTTGTATGTGGTAATAATTTTTCATAAATTATTTTTAATACAAAGTCACATTTACTTTTTTCATTAATTTTATTAACATATTCTGATTCAAATATATCTTTTATATTATTTTCTAAATTATTAAATATATATAATAAAGCCATTCTTTGTGTATAATGAGGATAAGATTTATCTCTACAGTTATCTAATATAATTCTAAACTTATTAAATTTATTATCATTTATATCAATTATACTATCTATAATTTCTTTATCTGATTCAATACCTAATGCTCTAAATAATATAAACAATGGTATATCTTTTATATTTGGAAATGATACATAGATTTGTAATGTACTAAATAATTTATATCTTTTTGTTTTATAAGAAAATGTTCCTTCATTTAAATTATCAAATTGTTCTTCTATTTCTCTTTCTAAATTAGCACTATCAATATGTTCTTTTTCAGGAACTTTAATATCTTGATCATTAATATCATCTTTTTCTTCATCACTACTTTCACCAAATAATTCATCCATTATTTTTTTTTGTTCTTCATTATTTTCTTCTTCATCATTTTCTTCTTCATCATCTTCTTCTTTTTTAGATTTATATACAATTTTTTTATTTAATAAAATCTCCTCTCTTTTAAATTTAATATATGTTGTAGAAGCTGGTTTATAATCTTGTTTATCAATTTCCACTGATTTAATTTCACATACATAAATAAATTCTTTATCTTTACGTAAATAAATTTTATTATTTGTTAATCTATCTTGTGAAACAAGAACTTTTTCTTTACCATTAATTATAAAATAACCACCATATTCATATATATTTTCATTTAAATTATATAATTTATTAATTATTTCTTTATTATCATTGGATTTTTCAATTACATTTTTATATAATGAACAAAAATTAGAATAAACCATTAATGGTAATTCACAAAGTAAAATTTTATTAAATTCTTTTTTAGTGTTATTTTCATTTATTTTAATATCTACATATATTGGAGCTTTATAATCTTTATTTTTAATTATATAATAATTAGGATTCTTTGTTGTTTTAAAATCATCTAAATAATTAAATTCAAAATCAATCTTAATTTGTTTATTATTACTTTTATAATTTAATGATCTACTTAATATTTTTGTAATTTTATTTTCTATAAAATCATTATAAGTTTCTATATGATGGTTACATATTAATGTTCTTTTATCATTAAAATAATAAATATTAAAATCTTTTTTCCAATCCCAATTTTCATTATATGCCATTTATAATATATATTTATATTTATATTTTTAATTATTTACATTTTGATTATTATTAAAGGAAATAGATAATATAAAAAATAGAGATAATAGTAATGATTTACAGAAATGAACGATTTTCTCTATTTTTATATTATTTTGAAAATTATGAAATAATTTATCATTAATTAATTAAACTTAATTATAAAATTTTTTATATTTGTTAATAATATAAATGATAAATAATAAATCTAAATATCTCGCAATGAAATTAAAATATATTAATGCTAAAAATAAATTAAAAGGTGGTGTTAATACCAGTCGCCCACCCACCACCAACTCAGTCGCGGTCGATTCGCAAGGCGCCCCCCGTCGCGTAGTGAACGGGAACATACAGTACAACTCCTTATGGGATTTTGCAATGAATTATGGACAGGAACATGCAGGAAATACTACACAAATACCCGGAAACAGAGGTAAAGGCAAGGGTAGTAGAGGAAATACCAGTAGAGGCAAAGGTAGAGGTAAGGGTAGTAGAGGCAATACCAGTAGAGGCAAAGGTAGAGGCAATACCAGTAGAGGCAATACCAGTAGAGGCAATACTAGTAAAGGCAATACTAGTAAAAGCAATACTAGTAAAAGCAATACTAGTAGAGGCAATACCAGTAGAGGCAAGGGCAACAGAGGCAAGGGCAACAAAGGTCGTACTGTATGGGTCCCTTACCCCGAATGGAAAAAATTTTTTGATGGGCAAGATTATATATAATTAATTTATTATTTTTTTTTTATTGGCAGTCCGCCTCACGGGGTGCGAAGATATTATTCAGATTTAGTTTTATTAATAATATTATAATGTCTTTTACAATAATCATCTTTATATATTTTACAACCACATTCTTCTCCTTTTCTTTTACCTGATTTTAAGATTGATATACATTTTTTATTATCAATAGAATTTTTAATAGATAATTTACCACCAGGTTTTCTACAATATGGACAAATTTTATTATTACTAAATTTATAAGATAAATAAATACATTCAAAATGATATTTATGACCACATTTTAAAGTACAAATATCAGAAATCATTTCTGAACCACATATACCACAATTATTATCTTCTACATCAGTATTAATATTTTTATTATCATTTTGAATTTCCATTATTATATTATTATTATATACTAACTTTTATATTATTAATTAAATAATAAGAATATAAAAATATATATTTTATTAATTGTAAATGATAGAATTAAATATAGCTGCTTGTAGTGTAAATAAATATTATAGAAATGTAGGAAATCGTGTTTGTATATCAGCTGATGGTAGAATATTTAAAAAAAAAATAGATTTATTACTAAATAATTATGAAAAAACAATTGGTAAAATAAAGTTAACATTACATTTTTATTTTAGAGATAATAGAAAACGTGATGCTGATAATTATTTAAAAGTTCTTATTGATTGTTTAAAAAATAAATTATTTGAAGATGATGATCAAATATATATTTTAGAAGTTAAAAAATTCATTGGATGTATGGATAAAATTTGTATAGATGTAAGAAATTTAAATGAAATAGAAAATAAAGAAATTGATGATTTAAAAGAAGAAGGAATTAAATTAAAAAAAATAGAAAAAGATAAATTAAAAGAACAAAAATCAAAATTAAAAAATATATAATTAATTAAATGCGTAAATATATAGTTATAATTATATTATTAATATATAATTATGGATGAAATAGGAATTAATATAGAACATAGTGAAAAAAATATAAATTTAAATAATCATAAAAATTATAACGATAATAATATAAATTTAAATATATTAAAAGAGTCATTATCAGATGAAGATAATAATTTTGGTCCTTCTAGTGTTTCTCCTGTTAAATCAGATATAGGTCTAGAATTATTAGCAAATAATAAAAAAACTATTAAACAAAATGATACTAATAGACCTGAAGAAAATTCAGAAATTGATATAAAATCAAATAATAATTCTAATGATAATTTAAATAATAATGAATTAAATCAAAGATTAAAACAATTAGAATCAGATGATAATGATATAAATTGTATGGATAATGCTTTTAATAATTTAAATAATTTAAATAATAATAATTTTAATCAAGAATTTAATTTTGATAATGAAGATAATTTTAATAAACAAGATGATGATAATTATGAAAGAGAATATAAAGATTATAGAGAAGATGAAAGAGATGATGATAGAGAATATGAAAATAGATATGAAGAACAACCAAAAGAACCATCAATAGAAGAATTATTAAGAGAAAAACAAGAATTATTAATGCAATTTGATAGATTACAAAAAAGAGGAATTAAATTATCAAGAGAATATACATTAGCTTCTAATATTGATGAAATGAGATTTGAATATAATAGAATTAAAACTTGTAAGGAAATTGATAATAGTGTAATGTTTTCAAGAAAAATGCTTATGGCATTTGTAACTTGTTTAGAATTTTTAAATAATCGTTTTGACCCTTTTGAAATTAATTTAGATGGATGGTCGGAAAGTGTTCATGAAAATGTAGGTGATTATGATGATGTTTTTGAAGAATTATATGAAAAATATAAATCAAAAGCAAATGTTGCTCCTGAAATTAAATTAATGTTAATGTTAGGTGGTTCAGCTTTTATGTTCCATTTAACATCTAACATATTTAAATCAAGTATGCCTCAATTTGAAAATGTTATTAAAAAGAATCCAAATATGGTTCCTATGCCTGGTCAAAATAATAATAATGGTTTAGATTTAGGTAAAATGATGAATATGATGGGTAATTTTGGAAATTTAATGGGTAATATAAATCCTAATAATGATATGCCATCAATGCCATCAATGTCATCAATGCAACCTGAAAATAATATGCCTTCTACTAAAAATATAAATATTCCTGTTGCTAATAAATCACCATCTTTAAGAAAATCAGAAAAAGAATTATCAGGACCTGATCCACAAGGATTAGATACATTACTTAAATCATTAGGTTCAGATAGTGCTGCTAGTGAAACAGCTGGTGGAAGCAAAAAAAGAAAAAATAGAGGACGTGGTTTAGATTTATAAATAAATGATTTATTTATTTTTTTTTTAAATGAAAATCTTATTAGATAATTTTATTAATATAGTTAAATTTTTAAAAAAAAATTTTAATAAAGATTTAAATGTATGTTATTTTACAATATTATTTATATTACTTCCAATTATATTATTTTTATGATAATCCTATCATAACTAATTGAGGAGTTGGATTTATATTATTATTATTTGTACAATTATATAAACTTACATTTCCACCTAATATTGGAACATCATATTTAATACATTTATTATTTAATTCTTCTAAAAATGTTTTTAATTCATATATACTTGTTTCTGGTTCACCATAATTTAAACAATTTACTAAACATAAAGGATTATAATTATGTTCTAATATAGTATTATAACATTCATCAAAATTATTACTCCAAGTAATAATTACTTTTTTTTTTGCTTCATCAATATCTAAAATAGAATATTTTTGAATATATCTATTTGAATCTAATCTACCATATATAGTTCTACATCCAATTGTTGAATCATATTGTTCAAATAATTCATTATCAAATTTTTTAATTAATTTATAATTTATATTATTTTTTTTGCTTTCATCATAATCAACACTAATAGTTTTAAAATTATTAATATACTCTTTATAAATTAAATTGTCATTTTTATATATTTTATATGTTCCTGATAAGTTTGTTTTACCAATAACACTATGCTCTAAATCATATTTATTAAATGTATTTTCTATTAATGTTTTATATTTTGGTTCTACAATTATTAACATTCTTTCTTGTGCTTCTGATATTAATATATCAGTATTAGACATAGTACATTTAGTTTTTACTTTATCAAGATATATATCAACACCTAAATTTCTATCTGTTTTATCAATAGCACGTTGTAAAACTTCAATAGTAGCACACATTATTCCACCTGCACCTAAATCTTGACAACCAATTATATATTCATTTATATCTAAACAAGCTTCTAGTAATAATTTTTCTAAAAAAGCATCACCTTTTTGTATTGTATTTTTTAATTGTAAAATATCTGTATCATTATCAAAACTTTTAGAAGACATAGAAGCACCTCCTATTCCATCTATTCCTGTTCTAGCTCCAACTAATATTAATAAATTATCAACATCAGATACACTACCTAATTTAATTTCTTCTTTTTTTAATAAACCCATACAAAATACATTAACTAATGGATTTTTATTATATGATTCACTAATATGTAATGAACCGCCAACATTAGGTATTCCAATTGTATTACCATAATAACTTATTCCATTAACTGCTTCTTTTAACAAAAATTCACTATTATCATCATTGCCAAAATAAAGAAAATCTAATAAACATATTGGACGTGACCCTACAGCGATTATATCTCTTATTGCACCACCTACTCCTGTTGAAGCACCATGATAAGGATCAATAAATGTAGGATGATTATGAGATTCTATTTTAAGACTTAAGCAATAATTATTACCTATATCAACTATACCAGAATTTTCACCAACAGGAACAATTACTTTATCATTTTTAGTATATAATTGTTTTAAATATTTTTTAGTTGATTTATAAGAAATATGTTCAGAAAATAATACATCAGTAATTTTATAATGAAAATCTATATCATAATTTTCAATAAAGGTTTTATATAATAATTGTTTAAATAAAACTTTATCATTAAAATTTCTAATTCTTTCAAAATGAGGAAATAAAGCAAAAATATTTTTAGATTTATTTGTTATTCCAGCTATGTAAGAACCATTATAATAATTATTATATTTACACCAAATTAAATCATCATTTTTGCTTTTATCTATTATTTGACCATATTTATTAGCAATAAATAAATCCATATTAATTTCACTATTATCTAAATTAATAGTACAATTTACTTTTTTAGAAACAAACTTATTATTATTGTTAATTGAAAAATCAAATTCAGGTAATAAATTCATTTGAATTAATATTTGTAATCCATTACAAATTCCTAATATTTTAACATTTTTTTTATGTGCTTCATTAATAATATTTATAACATTTGATTTTAAAGCCATAGTTCCAGGTGAAATAGTATATTCTTCTGTTGCTTTATTATATAAACGATCACCATAACTAAAACCTCCAACTAAAATTATTAAATCAATATCTTCAATATAAGTATTTTGTGTATGTTCAATAAAAAATACATTATTATCATCTTTAAAAAAATTATATGTATCTTTATCACAATTTGAACCTGGGAATCTAACTATTCCAATATTCATTATTTATAAGATAATATACTTACTTTTAAATGAAAATATTTTATATAAATAATTTAAATATTATTTAATACATTTTTGTACCAATAATTAAATTCTATTACTCCTGATTCATGAGTTTTATTAAATGGACCTGGTATATATGAAGGACTTGTAATTCCTTGTTGAACTCTTTCAACTAATATTTGATCTTGTTTATTTGTTGATAACCATACTTCTGTTAATTCTTTTAAATTATAATCAATATTTTCTTGTACTTCTTCATTAACTATCCAAGTAGTAACTACTTCTGTTGTAGTAGGTGTTAAAGGTATAACTCTAAATGTTACTATATAATCTGCTTGAAAATGATTCCAACAACAAGGATAATAATAAAAAGCAACATTTCCTATATTAGTATTTTCAGGAATACGACCTAATGTTTTTTTTACAGCAGGTTTTCCAGTTATTGTCATAGATGTTGAATCTTTTACAAATAAATGACGCATAAATCTAAATTGATAGTCATCAGAACTATAAAATTCATAGGGTAATTTTAAATCTTTCATTTTTTGCTTATTATTATCATTATCAAAATCTCCTTCTTTAGATTGTATCCAATTAGCAGGGAAAGATTGTATTAACTCAGGATGATTAGCTCTACAATGATAACATTCTCTATTATTTTCCCATACTAATTTCCAATTACCATTTTCAATAATTGTAGATTGATAAGCAATTTTAGTTTTGTTAAAATTATATGGTTCACAATAATAATTTAAACATTCAGTTATATTATCAAAATTAGGAGGATTATTAGAAATACATATAAAAATATAAGTTTGAATAACTTTTATATTAATTGGTAATAAACCATAATTTGATTTATCAAAATCATCATTTAATTTCATATCTCTTGCATATTTTAATTCACCATTATTAATATTATAAGACCAATTATGATACATACATACAATATTATCACGGTCTAATTTACCTGATACATTATCAAATAATTTTAATCCTCTATGTCTACAAATATTATGATAAGCCTTTATTTCATTATTATTATCACGAATAATAATAATTGGATATTTTCCAATATTTAATGTAAAATACATTTTTTTTTCATTTATTTGTGTACTATGTCCAACAAACATCCATTGTTTATAAAAAATATTATTAAGTTCATATTCATAAATATCTTTATCTATAAAAAAATCTCTACTTAATCCATGATTACCTTTAATTAAATTTAATTTTTTTTTTATTTGTTCTTTGTTAATTAATGGTTTATATAAATCTTCAATATCTTTAATTTTATCTGAACAATTATTTTTACAATTATTACAAGATTTAATCTTATTAAATTTAGTTGAAATATATTTACTTATATTATTAGGAATTGAAACAAAATGTCCAATTATATTTTTTAATCTATTATAATCAGACATTTTTATATATATATATAGATAAAAAAAATAATTTAAAAATATTCTGGATTAACAGAAGTAAATACTTATAAACAAACTATAATTAGAAATCTTAAAAAATTATGCATATCCTAAATCTCTACAATCAAAACAAAGTCCGCGAACAACACCATCTTTTTTATAAATATCAACAATTGGATTTTTAGAAAAACAATTAGAACAACGTCCCAAAAACATTTCTACACTAAAATTTATAAAATCTTTTACAATTTGACAATCTTCATCGCAACAGTTAAATCTTTTTAATTGTTTTAGTAAATTTACTAAATAATCTTTATCATTAAATACTTTAAAATATAATTCTTTATTAAAACTTGGTCCTTCAACTTCATCTTTGATTTCTATTATCCATTTATTTAAATTTTTTTTTAATTGTTTACACATTAAACTATTTTTTAAACTATTTCCTATTGAACTATTTATATGATTTGGTATTCCACTTTTATCTAATGATATTATAGCAGCTGTAACTTTTTGTTTATCAAGTTCTTCTTGTGAACGATTTGATGGTGGTTTAGGAGTTTGTAAACTAAATGGTGATTCGGGATTTGACCAATTATGATGAGGTGGAACTACTGGCGTTATAACTGACATTCCTGCCATTGTTGACATTCCTGGACCTCCACCATTAAATTTATTTTTAGTATTTATATAGTTAATTTTCATTTTTAAATATTTTTTTTTCCAATCAACCATTTATATTATTATATAACAAAAAAAACATTACATTAAAAAATGATTTTTTTAATTTTTAATTTAAATAACATCTATGCAAAAAACTTTTATTTTTAATTTAAAAGAAATGGGAAAAACTTGGATTCATAAATCAAGAAAGTGGATTCAATCAAATAGTGGTGATTATTTAGCATTAAAAATTATAGTTCAAGAAAAAGATGAAACTTATGATATATCTTATATTTGGAATATGGAAAATTGTAAAACATTAAGTAATTTAAGACCAAATGAAATATTTACAATTTATAACTTTAATTTTAAAGATGAATGTTGTATAGGAGACGATGAAAGTTCAGGTGTTATAGTTCATAAAAATGAAATGACTAAAATTATGATTGATTACTTATTAATGGATAATGATGAATTAAAAAAATATTCTGGATTAACAGAAGTAAATACTTATAGACAAGCTATAATTAAAAATCTTCAACAATTATAGGATTAAATTTAAATTTAATCTACTTCTTCAATAACAGGTTCTGATGGAACATCGCTTGGTGGTCCATCAGCAAAACTACCAGGATGCATATTTGGATTATTTCCCATTTGTTGTTTCATTTGTTCCATTTGTTCAGGAGTCATATTTTTCATCATATCTTCCATATTCATTCCACCAGGCATTCCACCAGCAGGTTGTCCTTGATTTAATTTTTGCATCACAGGAGAAGCGACATCTTCAAGTTCTTTTTTAACTGAATCAATTTCTTCTTTTTCAGCAGAATTTCCTGATGTTTCAAGCCACTCTTGTGTTTCTTTAATCTTACTTTGAACACTTTCTTTTTCTGATTCATCTAATTTATCACCAGATTCATCGACTGCATTTTTAACAGAATATAAATATGATTCTAATTGATTTTTAGATTCAATTTTTTCAAGTGTTTTTTTATCTTCTTCTGCATAAGATTCAGCTTCTCTAACCATACGCTCTACATCATCTTTACTTAATCTACCTGTATCATTTGTAATAGTAATATTTTTAGTTACACCTGATTTTTCCTCTGATGCTGTAACTGTAAGCATTCCATTAGCATCTAAATCATATTTAACTTTAAGTTGTGGTACTCCTCGTGGTGCAGGTGAAATACCATCAAGTAAAAACTCACCAAGTTTATTACAATCAGATACACGTGGTCGTTCTCCTTCATATACTACAATATTAGCAGCAGGTTGATTATCTGAATAAGTTGAAAATACTTGTTCTTTTTGACAAGGAATTGTAGTATTTCTCTCAATTAACTTAGTCATTACACCTCCTGCTGTTTCAATTCCAAGTGATAAAGGAGTTACATCTAATAGTAAAATATCATTAATTGATTCGTTTTTATCTCCTGTTAAAATAGCTGCTTGAACTGCTGCACCAACAGCAACAGCTTCATCTACATTAACACTTTTATTAAGTTCTTTACCATTAAAGAATTTAGAAACCATATCTTGAAGTTTTGGAATTCTTGTTGAACCACCAACTAATACAATTTCATGAACGTCATTTTTACTTAATTTAGCATCTCTTAATACTTTTTCTACAGGTTCAAGTGCATCCCTAAATAAATCTGAACATAAATCTTCAAAACGTGCTCTTGTAATTGAACTATAAAAATCTTCACCATCAAATAGTGAATCAATTTCAATACTTGCAGAAGCAGCTGATGATAAATTTCTTTTAGCTTTTTCACAAGCAGTTCTTAAACGTCTCATAGATCTTTTATTCTGAGTTAAATCTTTTTTAAATTTACGTTTAAATTCAGTAGCAAAATGTGATACAAGACGATTATCAAAATCTTCACCACCAAGATGTGTATTACCAGCAGTAGCTTTTACTTCAAATACACCATCATCTAAACATAATAAACTAACATCATGAGTACCACCACCACAATCAAAAATTAATACATTTTTTTCACCTTTTAATTTTGTATCAAGACCATAAGCAATGCAAGCTGCTGTTGGTTCATTAATAATTCTTAAACAATTTAATCCTGCAATTGTAGCAGCATCTTTTGTAGAAGCTCTTTGTGAATCATTAAAATAAGCAGGAACAGTAATTACTGCTTCTGTAACTTTTTTACCAAGAAAAGCCTCTGCTGTTTCTTTCATTTTAGTTAAAATCATAGAACTAATTTCTTCAGGAGTAAAAGTTTTTTCCTCATCTTTAAAATTAACTTTAATTAATGGTTTATCTTTATCATCATCTACTTTAAATGAAAAATGTTTCATATCAGATTGTACTGATGTATCACTATATTTACGACCAATTAAACGTTTAGCATCATATACTGTATTTTCAGGATTCATAGCAGTTTGATTTTTAGCTGCATCACCTATTAATCGTTCAGTATTATTAAAAGCTACATAACTTGGAGTTGTTCTATTACCTTGATCATTTGCTATAATTTCTACTCTATCATTTTGAAAAACACCTACACAAGAGTAAGTAGTTCCTAAGTCTATTCCTATTGCTGTCATTATTAATTAAATAATTAATTAAATCTTTAAATCGTTTTACAATATTATTATATTTTATAATATTAAATTAAATGGAATTAGATATTAAAAGAATAACAATAGATAAAAAAAAATATTTATTTAAATATTTTAAAAAAAATAAAGAAATAATAGAACCAGAATTAATTTCTTATTTTAAAAGTCTTGTTATTCCACCAGCTTGGACTAATGTAACAATATCTTCCGATCCTAACGTAAAAATATTAGCTGTTGGATATGATGATAAAAATAGAAGACAATATAGATATAATAAAATATATATTGAAGAACAAGAATGTAAAAAATATAAAAAAAAAATGATAGAATTTATTAATATTTTACCTAAAATATACAATGATATAAATTTATTATTAAATAAAAGAATATGGAATCGTAATAAAGTTATTGCATTTATAATTAAAATAATTGATGATTGTCATTTAAGAGTAGGTAATGATAAATATGCTTTAGAAAATAATAGTTATGGTATTACTACATTAAAAAAATCACATATTGATATTAATAATAATAAAATAACATTAAATTTTATAGGTAAAAAAGGAGTAGAAAATAATAGTGAAATAACTAATCCTTTATTAATAAAATTATTTAAAAATTATTATAAAACATTTAATCAACAATCAGAAGATGATTTCTTTTTATATTATGATAATGATGATATTTTTAAAATTGATAGTAGTGATATAAATGAATACTTAAAACAATATGGTGATTTTACTATTAAAGATTTTAGAACTTATTCAGCAAATGAAATGTTATTAAAATATTTTTATAATATGTATAAATATAATAATAAACTTTCAAATATTACACAAAGAAAATTAAAACAATCTTGTAATAAGTGTTTAGATAGAGTATCAACACATTTAAATAATACAAGAAGTATATGTAAAAAATCTTATTGTTCTGATTATTTAATTAACGAATATAATAATAATCCTGATGATTTTATTAAAAAAATTAAAAAATATATGAAACAAAAAAAAGAACCATTTACAGGATTACAATATGCTTTATTAAAAATTTTTAAAGATTTTAAAAAGAATTAATATAATTTTGTAATCCCTTTTCCTATTATTCCAGATAATAAACCTGAACCTGCTGTTATTCCTAATATAGAACCAATTCCTTGTACTCCTAAAATAGGAGCAGCAACTGAACCACCTGCTATTCCTAATAATGTAAATGTTGTAATAGTAGTAATTTTTTTTTTGCTTATTTTATAAACTAATGCGTCTTCTAAAAATGAATTACCCTTATCAATATAGTTTTCAGTTTTATCTAAATTATTGCTTATGTTTTCTAATTTTTCCTGATCACTATTAATTATTTCACTTAAACTATCACTTATTTCACCTAATTCTTTAATTTCATCATATAAATTTTTTAATTTTTTATATTTTTCATCATCTTCATTATTAATTTGTTCTTTATTATTTACATATTGCATTATTTAATTAATTATAATATTTTTTATATTATTATTAATATATGGATTTTTTACATTTTAATGACTACGAAAAAAATGAATCTTTAATTAATAATTTAAAAAATGATAATAATTATTTAAAACAAGTTATAAAAGATTTAGTAGATAAATACGATACACTTGAATATAAATATAATGAACAATTAAATATAAATAATAATGTTAGACATACTCATCAAAAATTATTATTAGATTATATGGAATCTGAAAATGAAAACTATGATTTAAAAAAGGAAAATTATATTTTAGAAATTTTAAATAACAAATTAAAAAAAAAATATAATAAACAAGATTAATATAAAAATTATATTATATTAATAACTATTTAAAAGATTAATTACATACTAATATAATAATGAGTAGACATACAGGTCAAGTAAAATGGTTTTCAAGAGATAGAGGTTTAGGTTTTATCAAAAAAATTACAAAAGATGATAATGATTCAAATGAAGATAAAGATGTTTTTGTACATTACACAGGTTTAGATACTTCTGATAATATTTATAAAACACTATATGATGGTGAATATGTTGAATATAGTGAAAAAACACTTGAAGATGGAAAAATTGTAGCAGATAAAGTAAAAGGAATTTTTGGCGGAGAATTAATGTGTGAAAATGTATCAAAAAAAAAACGTAAAACACAAGAACAACAATCAGAACAAAATTAATTACGTTTATATAAAGCAATAACTATATTAGTATTTTCTTCATTTATTTTTTTTTCAATTTGTTCATTTGTTACAATTCCTACTTTTAAATCATCAAATATTTTCCATTCTTCATTTTTTTTACTAAAATTCACGTAGTGACCATTTTTAGATGAACTTCCATAATGTTCTATAAATGAAACAAGATTATATTTACGTTTACTAATATTTTCTTCTTGATTATCAGTAAGTTTTGTAAGTACATTAAATTCTTTTTCTAATGTTAAATCTTCTATTAAATCATTATTTTTGTTATCTTCCGGTGAACTACGTGGAAAATATAATAAAATATATTCTGTACTTTCTAAAAATAAGTATTGTTCATCTATTTCACAATTTTCAATTTCACGTGTTTTTAATTCTAATATTTTACTTATATTATAAACAGATGACTCTTCTTCATCAATAGTTAATAAATAATTTATTTGAAAATTATTAATTTTATAATATTCATTTCCATCATTATTGAGACATTTTTCTAATCTATATTTAACAAATCCAAGTTTTTTATAAATATTACTATTATTTTCTAATAAAAAATTTGTTATATTTACTAAGTCAAGTTGTTTATTAAAATTATAATTATTAACTTTGTTATTTACTTGTTCTAATTCTTTATCTATTCCTTCTTTAATTTTATCTAATTTTTGATTTACTAATTTTTCATCAATATCTATTGCATCAATATCTATTGCATCTTTAAATTGTTGAATTTGTAATTTATATTTATCTATCTCCTCCTTCGTTGCATCTTGCGTGGGAACTTCTGAAAATAATCTATGATAAATGTAGTCTTTAATTATAACATCTTTTTCATAATCTGTTTCTATTTCAAAATTAGCTAAGTTTTCTATAACTAAATCTAAATCATCAATATGAATTTCTTCAAGTAAAGTATTATTAATTAATTCATCATCTAAATTAAAATTACTATACATTTTATCTTGAATTGGATTTGTAATATCTAATATTTTTAATATTTGGTCTAAAGATTCATGTGTATCTTCTTGTGTATTAATTTTTAATCCTAATTGTGGTACAAAATTATCAAATAATCGAGTAGTTTCTTTTTTTTTATCATTATCTTCCATAGTAGTTATTTCGGTTAATGTCATTATTTCTCTTAAATCTTTATTAAAATGTTCTTTTTGAATATCATCTTCAAAAATATTTTTTAATAATTGAATTGATGATATAAAATAACAGTAATTTTTATTTTTATCATTATAATAACCTTGTGTTAAATCATTTGTTCTTACTAAATCAGATAAAGATTCATTTGCTAATTTTACATTAATTTCATAAGGTGTAATATATTTTGAAGGATTAATATTTTGTGTTATAATATCAACATCATCTACAATATTATCACTATCATAATTTATTACTATTGAATTATTATTATCATCGTCATCATCATCATCATTCATATAAGTAAAATCATAAATAGATTTTTTAACAAGATCAGGATCTTCAATATTTTCAAAAATATCTTTATAAAATTGTAAACAATCTTCTTGACTATAATCTGATATATCAATATTATCATTGATTAATGTTCCAATAATAAATATATATTTATCATTTAAATTAAAATAATAATCTAAACAAACTACATTATATGTATTTCCTAATTTTAAATCATCTACTATATCTAAATTATTTAAAAATTTGTAAGGTACAATCAATCTTATATTATTATCTTTATTAGTAAAAATAAAAGCATAATTTGTTTTCTGTATTACAAAAACATCATTAAAAATATAACCATGAAATGGTTTATATAATTTATTAACAACATATTTAACATTATAATTAATTTTACTATTATATACTTTTCCAATAGTTGATGATACAATTTCTATACTATTTTTATAAACATAACCATCATTATTACATTTATTTCCAATTTTTTTTTTAAGTTCTTCTTCTAATAATTTAACTTTACTATGTTTTTTATTTATTAAATTACTATCTATTAATATATTAGAATTATATAATGATTTAATAAACATCTATATAAATTATATTTATAAAAAAAAAACAATTATTTTCATTTATAATTTATATTTATGAATATTTATAATTTTTTATAATTTTTTATAATTTTTTATTAATTTATTTACATAATAAGTTTTTCTACAATAAGCATTATTATAAATTAAATTACTAATTATTTTTTCAATATTACATTTTGATTTAAACTCTTTATTAATATTTGTGTCAATTAAATGTTTTACTTTTTCATTTTCATTTATTAAAAAATCATTAAATTTATCATATAAATATTCTATAAAAGCAAAAATTGTAATAAATTCTATTTTATATGGTAATATTTTACTATTCGAATCTTCATCATTATTATTATAAATATATATTTTTTCTTCTTGATAATCTATATTGTCATCTACATATCCAAATGTTATATAATTATCAGTGACTTTTAGTACTTCTCCAAAATATATTTTATCTTCAAATTTAAAATCTGTTTCATTATCTTTAATTAATTTATCGGAAGGCGTTAAACATACTAAATTAAATTCAGTAGGACATATGTTATCTAATATCTTTTTAAATAAATAATATACATCTTTTTTAATTTGTTCTGTGTCAATATCTTCAATATCTTCAAACTCATCAATATCTAAAAATATATCAAAATATTCAATAATAAAATTAATATTAGGATTTTTTACCTTTTTAATATAATCTATTAATATATCTAATTTACTATCAATACTTGTTTTAATTGTATTATATATATCAATATTATTTTCTTCTTCTAAAATTCTTTGACATAAATCATTTAATGTTTTTATTTCACTTTCTAAATATTCAACATCATCATTAGTACTTTCATAATTATATTCTATATTTTCATATTCTGGTTCATATTTTTCTGTTAAAATATTATAAATAGAATTAATTATATTAAAGTAATTCAAATAATTTAAATTAGCATTTTTTATAGATTTAAATGTAATTTTATTCATTATATCATCTTGTATAGTAAATAAATTATTTTCTTTATCAATATTAATTACTGTAGATTCATTTAAATTATATAATGCATTATTAATTTCATTTTTACTATTATCATGTTTTATTATTTCACTATTTAAATCTTCTAATGTTAATTGTTCATCATTAATTATAATAGGTATTAAATTCATATGTAATACATAAGTATCATAATTATATAATTTATTATTAAATAATATAAATTTATTATTACCTTCTTTTAAAAATGAATCATCAATATCTTTTTCAATTAATATATTAATTAATTTTGCTTTTTCATTAGATTTAATAAAATTAATACTAGTTATATTTAATTTATTATTAATTAAATAATATTTAAATAAATAATTAAAATGTTTTTCTTGCTTATCGTCATTATTTAATAAATAATGATTACTACATTTTATATTTTCTGTTGTAAAAATACAATTTACACCACTTGATTTAAAAATATTATTTAAACTTGAAACTACATTATACATTTTATCACTTTTATTTTGTATATATTGTTCAGTACTTAATTCTTTCAATTCTTCACTATTCGTTTTAGATATATATCTATAAACATAAACATTTCTATCATCTTTTAATAATGAATCATGTGATTTATATCTTCTAGCACGACCTATTACTTGTTCTTCTTGTGTTTTATACCAAAAAGGTTCCATAATATGTACTTGCCTAACATTATGTAATGATAAACCTTCTGAACCACTAACAGTAATAAACATTATTCTACATATTTCACCATATATATTTTCTTTACTATTAAATATTAATTTTGCAATATGATTTTTAAGATGATTTAATTGTCCAGGATTCCAAATATAATATAATGTTTTTTGTTCATTTTGTAACTCTTGTTTAATATTATCTAAATTATCTTGTACTGATAATTTTTCATCAATATAATCTTGTAAATTTCTATGATTAAATAAATTTAATAATTCACCAATACAATCAACACCTCTTTTTCTAAATTCACTATAAATTAATACTTTACCTTTTGGAAATATAAATTTGCTTTTTTTAAATCTATTATTTTCGTCGTTTATATTAATAGTTTTGTAATTAAATAAATAATAATTAATATCTGTTAAAATTAAATTTTTAATTAAAGTATAATATTTAATAGAATACATTTTAATTTTTTCAAGTTTTTTATCAAATTCTTCATGAATATAATTATTTTGTTCATATTGTATTTGTTGCATTTCTGTATTTAATTTTTCATAAAAATCTTCACAAATATCTTCATCAATTTCATTTTCTATTAATTCATTTATATGTATATTTAAATTTTCATTAAATAATTTACTTGTATTTGTATTAATGAAATCAATGATTTCATTTTTAATTTTATCAATAGAATCATTATTTTTAAGATTATTATATAAAATATCAATTTTGCTTAAAATAGTATTATAAATAATTTTTGAATTATAAATAGTTATTTCATCATTTAGTTCTAAATCTTCTTTTATAAATTCACTTATATTATCTTTACTATTACTATCTTTTGATGGAATATAAATTAAAGAAGCTTGTCTTGATTTAGATCTTAATTGTGATAAATTGCTTGAAGTTGACGATTGTTTTTTTTCATATAATCTTGACTTTATATATTCATCTTCTTGTTTATCAAACAAAAATAATTCAATATTACATTCAAATAAATTTACATCAATACTTTTTCCTGAATCATATGATATTTTACCTTTACATATATTAGAAAAATGCATTATATCTTTTAAACCTATAGGATATTGACTAAATTTATCATTTTTATCATATTCTATATATTTATTTAAAAATTCATTATTTCTTGGTAATATAGAACTTTTTGTATGTTCAGTACTGTGTAAATAAATATTAATTTCATTTTTATAATTATTTTCAAAGATTTCATTAAACATTTTTTTAATTATTTCAATAATATTGTATTGAATATTTATATTAGTTTTATTAAATTCTAATAAATCTTTATTTTTTTTAAAAAAACTTAATATAATAAGTTCTTCAACAATATGTTTTTTAACTTCGTTTTTGATTATATAATTAAAAGGAATTAAATCAAAAATAATTATAATATTATCATTTTGAATATTATATGTTACATCAAAATTATTAATTATATTGTTATTATATAATTTATCATTAATAACATCTTCAATATTATCAATATTATAATTACTAATATCACTTAATTCTATTTTATATAAATTAATATAACCATGTAACATATTTATTAAATATGGAATTTCAGTTATACTTCTTACAATAGGAGTACCACTTAATAATATAATTTTACAATTAATAGCACTCATTAAACATTCATAAATTAATTTTTTACTTTCAAGTGATATTTGTAATTTATTGCTTTTAAAATCATATTTATTATCAAGAAATATATTTAAATGATGAACTTCATCAATAATAACAATTTTATTATCAAATGGATTAATAATATTATTATTAGTTTTATTATTTATTTTTTTTATTTGATTAATATTAACTTGTTTAACTTCATTGTTATCACTAATGTTAATTAAATCAACTTGTGATATTTCATAAGTTTTTTTTGTAAAATTACCAATAACATTTGTAATTATATATTCATTATTTTTATATATAACACGGTCTCCAATATAGATATTATTATTAATTGAATATTTTATATCATTTACTGATTTAGATAAATGTTTAAATAATTTTTGAGGTTTTCCATTATAAGTAATAAATGAATAATTTTTATAAATTTCACTCTCATCATTATAACCACTTGTATTACAAACATTTGTTATTTCATTAATCCATTCAGGAACTAATGAAGCTGGTGCTAAAACAAGAACATGTTTTTTTAAATTAATATTTTCATTATTAATAATTCTTTCAGCAGGAATTACAGAAGCACAAGTTTTACCAATACCAAGTCCATGATATAATAATATACTTTTATATGGTGAATTATATAAAAATTTAGATACAAATAATTGTGATGCATTCATAACAAAGCCATCTGGTAAATTAATATTAAATTTATCTTGTAATTCTTGATTATTATCTTCATAAATTGGTTTATAATCAGAATAAATATTTTTAAGAAAATTAGCATTTTCAATATTCGGAAAACTATCCATTTATTTATAATATAATAATATAATATTATAAATAAATCAATATATTATATTAATTTTAATTTAATTAAAGCATCATAAGCTGCATTCGTTTCAGCACCTTTTTTAGTTTTATCTTCACCAATACCTATGATTTTATCATTATTATCAAATACTTCTATAATATATATTTTATTATGATTAGGACCTGTTTCTTTTTTAATTTTATAATATGGTGTTTTATTACATAATTTTTGATAATATGATGATAATTGACCTTTAAAATTATTATTTTTAATAGTTATATTATTTAAATCTATTTCATTAATTAAAATATTATGTAATAATTCTTTACATTTTTCATAACCTTCATTAACATAACAAGCACCAATAAATGATTCAAATATATCACCTAATATTTTATCATTTTCTCTTCCATTAAATTTATATTCCATATTTACACTATAAATAATAAATTTGTCTAATTCTAATTTTTTAGCAATATTAGACAAATATTTTCCATTAACTATATCAGATCTAAGTTTTGTTAAAAAACCTTCGTCATAATTTGGAAAATTTAAAAATAAATATTCACTACAAAACATATTAATAATTGAATCTCCAAAAAATTCCAATCTTTCATAATTATTTTTATTACTAATAGAACTATGTATAAAAGCCTCTTGATATATATCTACATTAGTAATTGTAATATTAATATTATATTGTTTATAAATTTTTTCAATATCACTAATAGATATAAAATGATTTGACGAATTTTTTTGTATTTTCTTCATTTAATAATATATTTAAAATTTATTTAAATCATAATTATTAATAATATATAATAATGAATTCATATATTCCTTTTAAATATACTCCAAAAAAATTGGAATATATTGATTATAATATTGATTTAAAAAATAAATTAATTAATTTATCAAATAATAAATTACCTTGTAATTTAATATTATATGGTAATAAAGGTAGTTGTAAATCAACATTTATAAAATGTTATATAAATTCATTATATAATAATAATAATTATATATATAAATACGAAAATATAGTAACTAATTTAAAAAATAAATATCAAATTATATATTCAAAAGTAAATAATATATATGAATTTTATGATACAAATAATAAAATTACAAATTATTATATTATTAAAGAAATAATTTTAGAACAATTATGTAAATTTAATACAATTGAAAATGAAATTAAAATTATAGTTATTAATAATATTGATAAATTTACTGAATATAATAAATATATTTTAAAAAATATAACTGAAAATTATAATAACATTAGAATTATAGGAACTTCAAATTATTTATTAAATAATTTACATAATTTTATACAATTAAGAGTTAGATGTCTTAATGAATTAGAATTATATAAAATAACACATTTTATAAATTTAAAAGAAAATATTAAATTAAATTATAATGATGAATTAAATATTGTCAACAAATCTAATAGAAATATACATATATTATTACAAACATTATATAATAAAAAAAATAATATTGATGATTTTAAACCAGCAGAATTTATATGTAATTTGATTTTAACAAAAAATATTAATGATTATAATGATACAATTAAAGATATAATACAATATGTATTAATTACAAATGATATTCAAACATTTATTGAAGAATTAATTATAACTTTTTTTAAAATAACTAAAATTGATGATATATCAAAATTAGAATTTTTAAACAAATTATCATTATATAATTTAAATGATTATATAACAGTAAATAATGTAATATTTAATTTATATAAATTAATCATTTAATGATTCATTACGTAATATTATTTTTTTTTCTATTTCATTATAATATTTAGTAGTATCAGTTTTATTATCATTTTTTTTTACTTTTTTTAATTTAGATAAAGCACCAAGTAAATCATTATCTGTAATTTGTAAAGTAGGAGGTACAGCACGCAATTTATTTATATCAGGTTTTGATTTTATTTCATCATTTTTATTACTTTGATTTATATTTAAAGTTATTCCTTTACCTTTACCTCTTATTGGAGGACCTTTACCTTTTCCACCTTTACCTGTACTTACATTATTATAATATTGTGTTGGTACCGAACAAATTGAATTACAGAACATACAAGTTTGCACTATAATTTCTTTTTTAATTATTTCTTCATCACTATCACTTTCTATTATTAAACATTTATTTAATGATTTATTAATATTTTGAATTTGTTTTATATCAATATTAATTCCATAAGTTTTTTTTTCTAAATCTATCCATATATTTGTAATTTCAAGTAATAATTTAACTTCTGTATATGGAATTATATCTTCTAAATTTATTTTTGTTTTATCATTATTAAATATTCCAATATTTCTTAAATCTTTATTTATTTTTAAAAATAATGTATTATCATTATAACATTTTTTAACTTCAAATTTCTTTTTTTTTTCTTTTTTCAATTTTTTTCTAATTGTTTCATAAATTTTTTCAATTAATTCTATAAAATTAGAAGTTTTTTTATCTATAATTTCAATATTTAATGCCATAATATTTTTTGAAATTTCATTTTTTGAAATATCATTTTTTAATTGTAATCGTGGAGTTTGTATTTTTATACTTTCTAATTCAGTTCTTAAATTATATTTATAATATAAATTAAATTGTTTAATATTCGAATTTATCGTATCATAAATATTTCCACAGACAAAATCATATTCATTTAAATAATCTTTACTTGTAATGATTTTCATTCTATAATATTTTATTAATTTAATTATATATCAATTTATAAATCAATTTATAAAATAAATAAATATAATATAATATATGTCAAACTCTCACTCATTAAAAAAAATAACACAAGAAATGATTGATAATTTATTATATAAATTACAAATATTTACTTCTATTCAAAAAGGAAATAAATTATTATGTAATAAAGATAATAATGTAACTATTGATAATTCTTATATTCCAGCTGTTTCAAGATGGTATTATTCAGAAGATAGAAATGTTACTATTGATTTAATTAAAAATACTATTAATGATGTATATAGTATTACAGATACTATATTTAGAAATGAAGTAGCTTTACAAAAAAATGATAAAGAAAAAGAAATGAGAACAAATTCTGTAAATAATTTTTTTAAATATTCAAATCAAGAAATTTTAAAAAAAATATTATTAGTTTCATCTTCTTCTTTAAAAGGATTACAAAATTTAAGAACTACATATCAAGATGATATTCAAATTACTACAGAATTAGATATTCAAATAAATAAATTACAATTAAGAGTATCAAAATTAGATCACTCATTACAAATAATTATTTAAAATGTAAAAAATATAATTATATAATGAATCAAGAAACAACATTAGAAAAACCTATATTAAAATCTGAATTAACAGAAGAAAATCTAAATACTTTTAACAATCAAAATGATGAATATTATGATAATATCAATAATAAAGTTAAAAATATTAAAGAAAATATTTATAATAACATTGAAACTGCTTTAAATAGAAGTAATAATATAAATAATATTATAGAAACAACAAATAGTTTAGAAACTAATTCATTTCGTTTTAATGATAATTCAAAAAAAATTAAAAGAAAAATGTGTTGTGAAAAACATTTATGTATTACTTATTCATTTATAATAACTATATTATTATTTATAATAATTTTATGGACATTATGTGGATTAAAATTTGAAAATTGTTAATTAATTATTTTGTTTATTTGAGTCTTTTATAATATTCTTCCACTCAGATTTCCACGTTCCACATTCCATTTCCATTCCCAATCTCAATGTTATTTTCTTTAAAAGAGGAAGCGCGACTCAACAAATTATTTTTAAAATCTAAAAATGTTCCTGGATTTTCATTAGTAATACCATAAGCAAATCTATTTGAAGCTTTTTTATATTGTGTTTCTAAATCGTCTTCTTTTTTTTCTTCAATTACTATTTTTGTTGGTTCAATTTTTGTTGGTTCAATTTTTGTTGATTTAATATAAAAATTATATCTATTATTAATAGGATAATGTTTATTATTTTCTTTATATGCTAATGATTCAATTGTTCCAATTTTCTTTGAACCTAATTTTATTAATATTTCTTCAACTTCTTCAATAGATAATCTTAAATTAAAATTTGTTTTTGCATGTTTACAAAATACTTCTGTTGGATTAGGATTCTTTGATACTGTATGTATAAAATGTAATATAGCACCTTCTGGTGAATGAAGATAGCCATTAATCAGTCCTTGAATACAAAATAAACTTATTTTAATTCCTGTCATTGACTTAATACCATCAATAACTTTTAAACAAGAATTTTTATCAACTCTATGAGAATATTTTTTTCCTTCTTCTGTTTCCCAGAATTCCTGGATAAAAGTCCAAACTTTTTCCATTGAGTGTTCACAGTTCCATTGTGCCATTTTAATATTATTAAAAAAAAAATCATTTTTTTTTATATTACAGAATTTTCAATATAAATAATTAAAAAAGCTAATAAAATTAGTATTATAGACATAATTGAGATAATAATAATACATTTTGAATTTATAATAAAATTTCCTTCATTTAATGAAGACATAACTTCAAAAAATCTATTCATAGAACTTAATATAAAAATTATTCCTATAAAAGCAAATAAAAATCCACTAATAATAGCATCAAATTTAACTAAAGCTACACCTACACCCATTAATGTAATTCCTGTTCTTAACCAAGCTAAAAAAGTTCTTTCATTTGCTAAATGGTCACGAGCTAAACTACCAGTATTTTCAATAATCATTATAAATTATATAATTTATATTAAATAGTTTTTATATAAACAATAAATATTTATTTAATAATAAATGGGTAATACTTGTCCAATGAGTTGTTTATTAAATAAAAATAAAATAATTCCAATAACAAATAATAAAATAACTAATAATAAAATAAATAATTATAAAAAAAAATATAAAAGTAAAAAAATCAATAAAAAAATTAAACGTAAAAGTATTAAATCAAATAAAATTATTCCTATTAGTAATATAGATAAATATAGAATAAATTAATATTATTTAAAAATGATTTTAAAATTAAATAAATTAATATATTTAATGGATAATATTAAATTAATTGGTGGAACAAGTAATCCTGAATTATCAAAAAAAATTGCTTTTAATTTAAATCAAGAATTAATGGATGTATCAATATCATATTTTGCTAATAATGAAATAAGAATAAATTTAAATGAACAAGTAAGAAATTATCATGTTTTTATAATTCAAACAGGAGATAATAATAGGTTTAATAAAAGTATAAATGATGTTATAATGGAAACATATTTACTTATTAAAACATGTAAAAGGTCTGATGCTAAAACTATTAATTTAATAATGCCACATTTTCCTTATGCAAGACAAGATAAAAAAGATGGTCGTTCAGCAATTAGTGCTCGTGATATGGCTGATTTATTTGAAACAGCAGGATTAAATAGAATAATTTGTTTTGATTTACATGCTCCACAAATTCAAGGATTTTTCAATATTCCTTGTGATAACTTATTTTGTTTAAATTTAATGAAAGAATATTTATATGAAAAATATTTTGATGATAATTATCAAGATAAATTTGTACTAATAGCTCCTGATTTAGGAGCATCTGCATTAATTCGTGAAGCATCTAATAAATTAAAATTACCATTTTTATTATGTAATAAAACTCGTGATTACAATAAAAATAATGTTGTAGAAGAAGTACAAGTTATTGGAGATCGTCATAAATATTTAACAGGAAGAACTGCATTAATTATTGATGATTTATGTGATACAGCAGGAACAATTCAATCTGTAATAGATGCTTTAAAAGAACGTGATGCTAAAGAAGTAATAGTAATAATTAGTCATGGTTTATTAAATGGAAAAGCAATTGAAAGAATTAATGAAAATAATAATTTAAAAAAAATAATTTGTAGTAATTCAGTTTGTCAAGAAGAACATTTAAAACTATGTAATAAATTAGAAGTTTTTGATATAAGTAATTTATGTTCTAGTGTTGTAAAATGTTTAATTAATGGTGATTCAATTAGTGAATTATTTAAGTAAGCTTTTTATAAATTTTTGTAGCATCTTTAATAATTGTATCATCTTTTATTTTTTTTGATAATATTTTTAAAGCAATATGATTATTACATTTACCTTTTTTTAATTTATAATCATAAATTATTTGATTATCAATAATATTTGCTTGAAAATAATAATTAGACCATTTATTTAACTTAGTCAAATAATCATAATGTGTTGTAATAATTTTTATAGAATTATTATATGTAGATAAATGTTTACATATACTATAACTAGCTGAAATTGCTTCTTTTGGATTTGTTGATGAAAATAATTCATCAATAACTAATAAATGAAATTCATTTTTTTTACTATTTTTAATAGAATTATATGTATCAATCATTCTGTTCATTTCAGCTTGAAATAAAGATTCTTTTCCACTTGTATCAGGAATATTAATATGACTATTGATATAAGTAAACGGTGTTATTACTAAGTTATCAGCAAATGATATAGTTAATGTTTGTGATAATAATACTGATATTAATAATGATTTTATAAATATAGATTTACCAGCCGCATTATTACCTGTTATAAGAATATTTTTTTTTTTATTAATATTTATTGAATTAGGAATATTTTTATTTATAAGAGGATGATGTAAATTAGTAACATTAATAATAGGTTTATCTGATTCTATATAATTAGTATAGTTGATATTTTTATTTTTTGTTAATTGAATAATAGAAACATAAGAATCAATTATAGATAAATATTTAATATAAGGATATAATTTATGTTTATTTTTTGATAAATTTAAAAAATCATATAAAATATTTCCAATATTTGTAATGTTCCATTGTTCGTAATATGAATAATGTTTTATAAAATCAAGAGATGGTAAATTATCTTGATTTAATAATTGTGCAATATGTTTTATATAATATAATGTTTTTGAATTACATATTAATATATTTTTAATATAATTTAAAATTTTAATATTATTAATGGTTTGATAAATAGTTTTATATGTTGAATAACAATACATAAGTATATATAAAATAATAATACAACAAATAAGTATTAAATATTTTTTATCCATAGTTTTAAGTGTAACTTTAATAATTGGAATTATTAATGATAATTTAATATTAAATTTATTAAACATACTTATTATTGTAAAATATGAAGATAATGGAGATAAAGTTTCAAAAATAGGAGATATATAATTATTATATATAGTATAAATATGTAATAAATTAGGATAATTATTAATAAAATCTAATTTTTTAAAATAAATATTGCTAAATAATTTTTGTGTTTCTTTTGATTTGTATTTTTCAAATAAAATATATTTTGTATATTTTTCATAAGATTTAATTTTAGTTAAATAATTTTTTATTAGATTATAGTTTTTATTATTTTGTATATTTTTAATATTATTTTGTCTAGTTTTAATATCATTTATATTATTTAGTGGTGTTATAATTAATTGTTTAAGTTTAATACTACCAAAACTAGTATATGTTTTATCAATTTTATTAAAAATATTATTATTTTTATTAATAATATCATTTGAACTAAAAAATTCAAGATCTTTATAAATTGATAAATTAGTTATATATTTATTATTAATATTCATTATTATGATAATGACAATTTTTTATTATAATTTTTACACAATAAAGTATTTAAAATTATTTATTATAATATTAAATAACAATGATTATTGAAGTATTATTAATATTATTAATAGTATTATTTGTACTAGAAAGATATTATTATTATTATTATAATGATGGATTTATTTTCAAAAAAAAATCAAATCAATTGATTGATTCAAATATAGCAGAATATAAACCATTAGATATTCCATTAAATGATTAAGATGAATATGCTAAACCACCCATACCTGAAGTTATTTTTAAAATATTATAATTTACTGCATAAACTCTAACTTTACAAGTATTAGATTGATGTACTGATTGTTGTGTTACATTAAGTAATAAAGTTGCATTATCAATTCGTGAAAAATTACAAGTACCACTTGGTTGATGATCTTCTGGATATAAAGAAAATGAATATAAATTAATTCCTGTACAAGGTACATTTGTATGATGTTGATAAGGTTGAACTAAATTAAAATATCTTCCATCTCTTAATGAAAATCTATCATGACCATTAAGTTGTATTTTAGCATTAAGTGTAGGATTAGCACCTTTATCATATTTATTAGTATGTTCTATTTCTGTATTTTGGTCAGGTATTTCAGTAGTTGTAGAAAATATTTCAGTATGAGTATTTTGTGTTGTTATATTATTCCAATTATTATTATTTATGCCTGGATATTGTTTATTATCTATATTATTATCAGGTTTATAACCTGATTGTGGATAAATAACAATATTATCATCTTTATTATTTTGATAATAAAAGCCTGAATTTGGTAATCCATTTTGACTATTTTGACCACCAATCATAGAAGTACCAAGAGGATCATTAGGAGTACCACTAAAATATGTATAATCTATAAAATCAGTATAATTATAAAATTGAGGACCTCCAAATTTTTGAGTATAAGTATAGTCAATATTAGAATTAGGTTGTACAACCCAAACTATTTCTTTAACAGGGTGATTAAAATTAAGTTTCACTTTATTATTTTGTGTAGAAATAGTTTCATCTCCTGTAAATTGTAATTGTTCAATAAGATATTCATGATTAACTTTTGCAAATTTTCTTCTTTCATCTGTATCTAAATATATATAATCAACATATAAAGATGATTTTGTTATTGAAGGAGGAATATCTTCATATGTTCCTGTTGCCCAATAACAAGATTTTGCTTCTCTAAATTCAATGTTAATTTTAATTTGATGATATTGTAAAGCAATAAGTGGTAATGCTAAACCAGGATTTTTACAAAACCAAAATTGTAAAGGTATATATAATGTAGTTGAAGGAATATTAGAAGGTTGATTATTTGTATTACCTGTTATAACTTGTGTTAATCTTGGAACGTTACCAATCATATTTGCATAACCATATTGTTTTCCGACAGGTTGTGATAATTCATTCCATATATGTAACCAATCTCCATAATGTTTATCAATAATTTGACCACCAATTTCAATTTCAACATTTTTAATTAATATATGTCCTAACCAATTTAACCATCTAAATCTATCTTTTTCAGTTGAACATTCAATTTCAGGTAAAGTTACTTGTAAATAAGTTTTATACATTAAATCACCATTGCGTGATATAGTTGCTGATAATGTTCTTCCAAAATCAACATTTCCATTAAATGGTTGTTCAATTGATTCAATTGAAAAATTAGTGTATCTTCTATATATCATTTTAAAAAATGTAATTTGTGGATTTCCTGTAAGATATACATCTTGTTTTCCATTTGCTATTAATTGCATTAAACCACCACCCATAATATATATTATAAGAAAATATATATATATTTATTAATATAGTATTTTATGTAATTTAATTTTATTTTTTTTTACATAATGAAATTTCCAACCATTAGATAAAGCTAATATAATAGTAATTAATATATAATAAATTTTCATTATAATTTAATAATTAAATTATTTTATATATTATAACTTATCATTTTAAATATAAGATAATATATATTAATATTAATAAAATACTTATGTCAAATTTCAATGTAAGAGTTAAAGTAAGAAAAACAAAAAAACAACAACAAACATTAGATTTTTTTCATAATGAAAAGATGTTAGAATTTGAAAAAGAAAAGAAAAATTTAAATAAATATAAAAAAAAATTAGAATTAATAGAAAATAAATTGACACATTATTTAAAAATTGATAATAAAAAAATAACTGAAGAAGAAATGGATGAAAAATTTGAATTAATTAAAAATATAAATGAATTAAAAGATACAATAAAATTAATAGAGGAAGATAAAAAAGAAGAAGATTATTTTTTAAATGTCGGAGAAGTATTATATGAATATTATGATAAATCTGAAAAAAATGAAGTTGATACAAATATTATTAACTTTTTTGATTTAAAAAATAAAAATAAAGTAAATAATTCTTATAGTTCAGAAAAAGCAAAACTATTAGAAGAATATTTATCAAAATTAGATAATAAATATAAAAAAACACCTATTCAAAATATAGAATATTGTACTAATTGTAATGGTCAATTAATATTAAATTATATTGAAGGGATTAATATATGTAAATGTTGTGGCGAACAATATTTTATATTAATTGATTCTGATAAACCTAATTATAAAGAACCAAATAATGAAAGTACATATTTTGCATATAAGAGAATTAATCACTATAATGAGTGGCTATCACAATTTCAAGCTAAAGAATCTACTGATATTAGTAGTGATATTATAGAAAGAATATTATGTGAACTTAAAAAAGAAAGATATTATAATGTAGCTGATATTAGTAATAATAAAATAAAAGATATATTAAAAAAATTAAAATTAAATAAATATTATGAACATATTCCTTATATAATTAATAAGATAAATGGAAAACCACCTCCTATATTAACACCAGAAGTAGAAGAATCATTAAGAAATATGTTTAAAGAAATACAAGGTCCATTTATTAAACATTGTCCAAAAGATAGAAAAAATTTTTTATCATATTCTTATGTATTGCATAAATTTATTCAATTATTAGGTTTAGATGAATATTTAGTTAATTTTCCCTTATTAAAATCAAGAGAAAAATTATATCAACAAGATAAAATATGGAAGATGATATGTCAAGAATTAAATTGGGAGTTTATTAAATCTATTTAATTATTTTATATATATATATTCATATTTAAATGGGTTGTAATTTTAGTTGTATTAATAAAAAATCTAAAGAATCTAAAAAAAATATAAAAACCATACATAAAAAAAAATATAATTTAAATAAATTAAATAATATAGATTTAAATATTATGAATGAAGATAATTTAAATCAAAAAAATCATTATACAATTAAAAAAGATAATTTAATAAATGAAGATGAATATTATATTATGAAAACAAATAATAAAAAAATTGAATTAAAATATAATAAAATTGGTAAATTTTCTTATAAAAAAGAAAATAAAATACATTTTAAAAATATTTATAAACTTTTAAATGAAAATGAATTAATATCTCCTATGAATTCACCTAAAATGTCTTATATAAATATTTATGAACCTGATGGTTTATATAGTTATCAAAAAAATAAACAATTTAATAAAGAATTTTGGTCTAATATTTCAACTTTAAAAAATCGTGTTTTATTAAAAAGACAAAAATTATTTAAATAAAAATAATTAAATAAATATTTTATATAAATTTTCTGTAAAAACTCTACACATAGGACATTTGTTATTTTGATTACTAAAAGACTTATTAATACATTCAATACAAAAAGTATGACCACAAGGTATTAAAACATGTGTAATAGGGTTTTTTATACATATAGAACAATAATTAATATTAAATATTTTTTTAATTGTATTAAAAACATTTAATTTATTTAAAAATTCTTTTGTTAATTCATTTTTTTTTAAATTAATATCACAAATTTCATCATTAATTGTATTATTATATTTCTTTAAAAAATC
>Ga0160423_10000315_pt1 | contig 38553 bp, 34 predicted proteins | sample CRUFie14St8metaG_FD_108191 | JGI IMG/M metagenome (GOLD analysis project Ga0160423, IMG submission 108191) | Marine microbial communities from the Costa Rica Dome - CRUD Field 142mm St8 metaG | ecosystem: Environmental > Aquatic > Marine > Oceanic > Photic zone | place: Costa Rica: the Eastern...
AAAAAAAGAAAATAAAATAATTTTTATATCATTTTTTATAGATAATTTTGCCAAAACTAATGTGTTAATATTTAAAATGACTGCTGTTAATAGCGCATTAAGTAGTACAACTGAATAATTAAAAAATGTTATATTATTATCATTATCAAGTCCTGCTATATATCGTGAAAAAATAACAATTACATTGGCAAGATTGCCTAGTAACATCACAGATATGTTAAAATCTTTTACTTTAAAATTTGCTTCTTTACCTTCAGACACACTATATATTGGCCTCAAATACTTATATATCATTGAAAAAAAACCAATTAATCTACTAGCTAAAACACCAACAATACTAAAGTAGATTGTCAATGGATATAAAAAAATTGTTGACATAAACATATCAACAGTTGTTGCTATAGAATTAGTCTTAAATTTACCTTGACCTTGCATGACAATCAAAAACACTGAACTATAAAAATTAATACATAAAATTAATCCAAGTAACAATGAAATAAATATAAATAATACATTATAATCACTACTATCAATGTAATAAACAATTGGTAATTGAATTAATTGACTTAAAGCAAACAATAAAATCATAATTTTTTTAGAAATATCTCGAACTTGTTTTAGTGATATTTGTTCATTATTGCTATATAACTTTGAAAATTTAGATAATAAGGTAGCTTGAAGAGCGTTACCGTTTGAAAGTTGAGAAAATAAATCAGAAACAGTTCTTATCAAGATGAAATTAGCATATAATAATGAGGAGCCAAACACAGATGCTAAAATGACTTCTTTAGCAAAACCAATAAATTTTTTAATGATATTTGAGCTAAACATAGCTAAAAAATCTAATGTTGATTTTTTAGCAAATATTGCCTTAAAATTCATTATAAATTATCTTTTACTCCGATTTGATAATAATTGAAACCTAGTTCCTTTAAAAAATCACTACTATACTGATTTCTTCCATCAATTATTGTATTTCCTTTCATTAATCGTAAAATCTTATTAAAATTTGGACTTCTAAATTCTTTCCATTCTGTTACAAGTACTAAAACATCTGCATTTTTTAAAACAGAATATTTATCATCAAAATAATTTACGTGTTGATTTTTAAGATAGAATTTAGCTTCGTGAGTAGCTTTAGGATCATAAGCATTAACAACACCTCCAAATTTCTTAATTGATTTTATCAAATTTATTGATGGTGCTTCTCTCATATCATCAGTTTCAGGTTTAAATGAAAGACCCCAAATTGCAAATGTCATATCTTTAATCTTATCATTAAAATTTATTTTAATTTTATTAAAAAGAACATCTTTCTGCAACTTATTAACTGACTCAACTGCTGAAATTAACTGGGGATTATAATTATGTTGATTTGCAATTTTAATTAATGCTTGAACATCTTTTGGAAAACAACTTCCTCCATAACCACATCCCGGATAAATAAATTTATATCCAATTCTATTATCACTTCCAATACCAATACGAACTTTGTTTACGTTTGCACCTACCTTCTCACAAATATTAGCAATTTCATTTATAAAAGAGATTTTGGTAGCTAACATGGAATTAGCTGCATATTTTGTCATTTCTGCTGATCTTATGTCCATATCAATAAATCTATCGTTTGAAACTAAAAAAGGTGAGTATAGAATTTTCATTTTTTCTATAACATGATTATTGTCAGATCCAACAACAACTCTATCTGGATGCATAAAATCTTTAATAGCAACACCTTCTTTTAAAAATTCAGGATTTGAGACAACATGAAAATTATAATTTTTATTATTTTTTTTCATAGAATTCGTTATGACTTCCTTAACCTTATCAGCTGTACCAATAGGAACAGTGGATTTATTTACAATGATTAAATCATTAGAAATATTTTCACCAATTTGCTTAGCAACTTGCAAAACATATTTCAAATCAGCAGAACCATCGTCACCCATTGGAGTTCCAACAGCAATAAATACAATATCAAACTTTAATGCATCTACAATATCAGTTGAAAATGACAAATCCCCTTTTTGAAGATTATTGATAACTAATTTTTCTAAACCAGGCTCATAAATCGGAATTATTCCTTTTTTAAGTTTTTTAATTTTTTCTTCATTTATATCAATACACATTACTGAATTGCCCATTTCTGCAAAACAAGCCGCAGCTACTAATCCAACATATCCTGAACCTATTATAGATACTTTCATAATTATATATTTTTTGAAACGTTCATAAAAATCGAAACAATAACTGAAAATATGAAACTTATTATTGTAACAACTAATAAAAATATCGGCATATCTCTCTTAGTTTCTTTTTGAGGTAAAGAAAAACTTTGTACAAAATTTAATGGCTTTAGTAATGCTAAATTGGTTTCTTTTAATGTTCTTAATTGAATTAAATCAATTATCTCATTTGAAGATTCATTTGGTTTTTTTCTACTATACAAATTAATTGAACTATTATCAAATGATAAATTATCTAAAGATCTTATTTGTCTTAATTGTTGAACTTCATTATTGATTTCATTGATTTCTTTTTGTATAGTTATTTTATATAGATTATAACAATCATTAACATAAGTCAAATTATTAAAATAATGTAATAGACCGTCTTCAATAGAAGATATTATTTTATTACTTGTGGTAAAGATTTTAATTTCAAATTTTTGAGTAGCTACTTTTCTCTTTTTTTCTAACTGCTCCTCTCTCATTATTTCTACAGCTTCAATCTTTTTAAGATCAACAAGTAAATCTTTTTTAATATTTAATTTTTTTTCTAAAAGTGATAAATCATTATTATATATATCAGTATTGAGTTGATTAATTAAATTGATAGCTGTCCTTTGATTTAAATATATTCCTCTATCGGCTGGTATTCTTTCAAATTCAGAAATTCCTGAAGTCGCTATTGCACTTAATTCATAACTTTTTTCTTCAAATTTTGTGTACAAAAAGCCAACAAAAAGACCTATTAAAGTAATTGATATAATCACAGATTTGAAATTTATAAAAAACAGTATTAGTTCTTTAAATAATTGTCTTAAACTTAATTCTTCGTTCATAATATTTTTTTTAAAGTTTCCAAGTTGAAAAATTATACATCCCTTTTATATCCAAAAGTACAAGTTTTCCTTTGGAAATTTTAATAAAATCATCAACTTTATAATTTTTAAAGTGATCATGAGATACTGCTGCTATTATACAATCGTATTTTTTTTTATTAAAAAAAGGATTTTCAATAAAATTAAAATCATGATTATTTTCTACGTAAGGATCAAAAATTTCAACATTTATCTTTTTTTTAATAAACTGGGAAATAATATCTTTAACTTTAGTATTTCTCGTGTCTGCACAGTTTTCTTTAAAGGTATAACCCAAAATTAAAATATTAGAATTAGTAATATTTATTTTCTTTTTATTTAAAATCTTAATTGTTTTTTCTACAATAAAGTTGGACATATTATCATTTATCTTTCTAGAAACATTGATTATATCTGCATTTACACCAAGTTTCTTAGACTTATATGATAAATAATATGGATCTACACTTATACAGTGACCACCGACTAATCCGGGTTTGAAGGGAATAAAATTAGATTTTGTTTCTGCCGCTTCAAGTATTTCATTTGTATTTAAATTCATACCGTCAAAAATAATTGCCAATTCATTAATTAAAGCAATATTTACATCTCGTTGAATATTTTCAACAACTTTAGCAGCCTCAGCAACCTTGATTGAGCTAGCCTTATATGTTCCTGCATCAATAATCTTCTTGTACATATCGTCTATAAAATCAGAAATAAAAGGTGTAGATCCGCTTGTAATTTTTATCATTTTATTTAAAGTAAAACGATCATCTCCAGGACTTATTCTTTCAGGGCTATATCCACAATAAAACTCCTGATTGTAATTTAATTTGGAAATTTTTTCAAGAATTGGAACGCAAAAATCTTCGGTAACACCAGGATATACTGTAGATTCATATATCACAATATTCCCTTCATTAAGATATTTTGCAACTAACTCTGTAGCTGACTTTATTTTTGATAAATCAGGGGAATTATCTTCATTCAAGGGGGTGGGAACAGTAATAATATAAATATTAGCATCAGATAATTTATTCTTTTTGGTAGTAAAAACTACATCATTTAATTCTGATTTAGTATTTTTTGTAAATGATGTTTGTAAATCTTTAATTCTATTGGTATTGATATCAAATCCTATAACATCATAAAACCTAGAAAATGCTTGCAGTAGCGGTAATCCAACATATCCCAAACCTAGTATTGCTATTTTATTATTACTCATCAAAGCTAAAAAAAGCCCCTAGCGGGGCTTTATAAACTGAATAAATTTTTAATACTCCCAAAGATCATGCTCAAAATTAAATAGCTCCTCTTTAATTCTCTCTGCTTCTAGCAGAGCATCTAAACCAACCATGAAGTCAGAAACATTTCGATCATATACTGTTGATTCTTTCACTATAGTTGAAGCAAACATTCTCTTCATAAAGATATCATCATATGTTCTTCTCTCGGCATCATTTTTTACTAAATTAAACACCTCAGCGTTTATTAGATAGTTTCTAGCTTCTGGAAAATACACCCAAAATAATTCTTTATAAGCACCTTTTTTTTCATTAGTTACTTCATCGGTATCTTCTATCATTGGGGCTAAACCTAATATTCTAACATCCATAACAGATCTTTGCTTATCAAAAAACCACTGTTCTTTAACTTTCCATTTTTTAACGTCATTTCTATTAAAACTCTTTTTAACCTCCTTTGTGATCATTATTTTTTCTCCTCTTTTAAGGGCTTCTTGATCAGGTACTTCCTTTGTTTCTACACCTTCAAATTCTTCAATAAACTCTTCGTTAGTATATCTTTGTCTAAATTCATCATCATTAGTTGCATTACCGTATGCGCGAAGAGTATTTCCTTCATCATCTCCTTGTGTGATAGCATAATATATTACATCAATTAAACTTTTTCTATCATCGGTCACATCTCCACCTTTTCCTTCATTCATAGGATAATAAAATGGATGATTAATTTTTTGTCTAAGATCAATCTCTCTCCATATTTTTCTTGACCACATAACATCTGCTTGTCTAAGATGTGCATATTCTTGAATTTTTTTGGTTTGGTGTTTATTTTTTTTATAAACATCCCTCATTTGATTAGTTGGGATACCATTGTAATTATCTTCATCATTTGGAGATAAAACCTCTTGCGAGAAAGCAAATGTTGAAAAAATAAATGTTAATATTAATAAAATTTTAGTTTTCATAATTATATGTTTATTGTAATTCAAGTTCTATTACTGTATTTCTATCTAATCTTCTCTCCTCAGTATCTGTTCTTCCAGATTTACTTTGCATTTTAACTGATATATCGGTTATATATACTTTACTTCCAACTGGAGCATTTCTTAATAAGTTTTCTTGTGCAGCGGTGAAGCCCATGCCATCTTCTTGTTTTGAAGAAGATGATAATCCTCTTGCATTTTCAGCCCTTAACGTAAACTTTTGAACATACCATCCAATACCATCAAAATCAAAATCTTTCAATTCTGCCATAACTATTCCGGTTGCAAGTAATTCATCTGCATCTACAAAGCCTGTTCGTTGTGGGTCAAGACTGATATATGGCTTTGGATCAGGTGTTCTTTTAACTCTAAACTCCATATCTCCCATTACTTTTCTTTTACCATTATCGTCAGTTGCATAAACTGTTATTGTTGCTTTAGATTGAGCTTGTCCTTTAGGTACTTGTTTAGGAATAGCTAAGTACTCTCCTTTGGCCTTATTGGTAGCCTTAGTTGTACCATTGGATATAGTTATACTCAATTGATCTGATCTATATCCAGGAACAGATATTTTAATTGGATTTCCACCTACCTCACTATTTTCTAAACCTGAGTATAAAATGTTCATCCGAACAGGTGAAATAGTAGCAGATTTAGGGGCCACCCTATAACTTGAAGAAAAGGGATATTGTTTTGTGCCAGTTTCATCAGCTAAATTAATTAAACCTTTCCACTCTTTTTGTCCTTCTGAGCTTGTTCTTATAGAATATTTACCTTTTCCGTTTACTACTCTTAAAGTATCATGATCACCTAACATTGAATATTCTCCAGATATCGAATCGAAAGTATAGTCACCAATAAATATGTCTGGATTTGAATTTTGATTATAAGCTGTAATAAAAACATCAGATCTAAAAGAATCTCCTCTAATTATATACTTTGTTTCAGGAATGACTATTGCTTGAGCACCATCAAACTTAATAGTTTCTGAGTCTAGATTTCTTTTTAAATAATTAATTAAATCAGATTCTACATTTCTAATATCTGACTGAATTTTTGATAGAATAGTTAAAGCACTGACAGCAGGCATATTTTGAAAATTGTACACTTGCCAAGATACTGTAGTACCATCATCTTGTTTGATCTTTTTAACATTACACACCTCATCAATTGTAGATTTTAAATCTTTATTTCCGTTTGACAGACCAGTGTAATAATTTGCTATCTCTTTTATTTTGGCTCTTAATTGATATGCTCTAAGCGAAGAAGTATCAGTGCCAGGTTTATCGTATAAAGGTAGAAACATATCCTGAGAAGCATACCTATCACCTTTTTGAGATAAATGTGCTATAGGTAGCTTTTTTTGATTTTCTGTTAGATCTTCGAAATTTTTAGATTCATCTTTTGTAGAAACTGCTTTCTCTTTATCAATTTTTCCATCTTCATCCAAAATACTTTCGTAATCCCCTAAGTAAACAATTCCATCAGCTTTTTTGACGAGTACATATTTCATTTCTTGAATAAACATGAACAGTTCATCTGTTTTTGATTTAATTTCCTTAACTTTTCCGTTTGTTTCTTCAAACTTAACTGGATCGTTTATAGCCGCTTGTTCAAATGCTAAATATGTTGTTTTGTTTTTATCTTCAATATTATCTGTAGTTCTCTGAATACCTACATTAATTTGAAAAAAGGAATTAAGTACTTCTTTAGAAACATTTAATGCAAGTAGCGCTGTAAGCACTAAATACATCATATTTATCATCTTCTGCCTTGCTGGATTTCCTTTTGCCATCTTTTAATAATATAAATTAAAAAATTATTTGTTTGGGTTCATTGCATTTAACATGTTCGCATAAACCTTATTAAGTTGTTCTAAGTTATCAGACAAACTACTAACTTGCTCTTGAAATTTCTTAGAATCTTCAACAGAGGATTGTAAATTTTGTAAAAATATTGTTGTTGCCTCCATCTGCTTATTTGAAGTTTGTAGCTGAAGTTCATATAATGAGTTTAGTGCATTCATATTTTTAACACCTTCTTCAATTTGTTGATTATACTCAGAAATACTTGCAGCGGCAGCTACAGTTTCATTTAATCTTTTAGCTGATTCTCCAAATGATCTTAAACCATCATTTAAACTTTCAATCAATTCATTATCTATTTTGGCTCTTTCAAGAGCATCGTCAAGTTGTTGTGCAGGTTTTTTGTTTGCAGGATCAGACATATTGGCAAGCTCAGGATGAACTTGTGACCAATCTACATAATTTGCACCATAAGCATTATCTGAGTGAACCTTCTCAAAGGCTGAGAAAAAGAAAATAATAGATTCTAATCCTAAACCTATCATTAGCATGGGTCCAGCACCTGGTAAATTTTCTATTTTAAATAATGCTCCCAATATTACTACAGCAGCACCCCATCCATATAATTTTGGCATTAATATTTTATACCATGATGCTTCAGTTATTTTTTCAAACTTACCATTAATATTTTGTACAAAACTCATATCTATTAATTTTAATTATTTACTATTATTTTTATTCGAAATCTTTTTTATCTCTACCCAAGAAGTCAACTGCACATCTAAATCCTATATAAGACTTGGATGTATCTTGATACTCAAATGTTCTAGTACTTGTTTGGATAAAATAAGCGATATCTTTCCAGGATCCACCTCTAATTACTCTTCTTTGATGTACTTCATGCTCAGGATCATCTTCAGAAACAATATTTGACCAATCTTTACCGTACTGATTTCTTGTCATATCTTTGGTAGTATTGTACATGTTTATGTCATGAGCATAGGAAAGCGCTGATTCATCATACGAATTCATTGTCCACTCAGCAACATTTCCGGACATATCATATAATCCGTAACCATTTGGATTATATGACTTAACTTTTATTGTTTTTGCACCTCCATCTGCCGTATAATTACCTCTTAGTGGTTTGAAATTAGCTAAAAAACATCCTTTTAGATTTCTAGTGTACGGGCCACCCCATGGGTATGGAGAATGCTCTAAACCTCCTCTAGCAGCATATTCCCATTCTGCTTCTGTTGGTAATCTAAAATCTGGTAATGTTGGTTCTTTTACGCTTCTTAGAAAACCATTCATCATTTCAGTTCTCCAGTGACAAAATGCTACAGCTTGATGCCAATCCACTCCCACTACTGGATAATCATCAAATGCAGGATGATGGAAATAATTTTTAGTGTAAGGATCATTGAATGCATAAGCATAATCATGAGTCCAACATAAGGTATCAGGATAAATATGTACTTTTCTATCTACAAAAAAACTATTTCTATCTGTTTTACCTTCGGGATCTTCTGATGTTTCATAATCTTGATATTCACGTTGATCTTTTCTTGAAGCTCTATCAATGTCTAAAACTGTATATTTATATACAAATACCCTAGTGTTATATTCTTCACCACCATAAGCACCATCTTGTCTTTCGTTGTATCTTAAAAATAGAGGCTGCTCAACTCCTTCTTCTGTTGTCGCTACCAAGTCTCTCAAAGATCTTCTTAGTTCCTCATCAGCCCACCGATTAGTTCTGTTATATCTTCTGATTTCGTCCCAATCTAATTTAAAAAATTCTGGGGAGTTAGGATCCGCAATATTTGTTTCGTCTGCATAAAAATCATCTTCCCCCATACTTTTGTCAACTCTAATTGCAAATCGATCATCATCAATCATCCCATCAGCAAAAAGTAATGTAGCTTTAATTGAATCTCTAACCCAATTAGTAAATTGTCTATATTCGTTGTTAGTAATTTCAGTTTCGTCCATGTAAAATGCTCCGATTGATACTTTTCTTGCTTGTGAAGTATTTGCAAACGGAACATCTTGATCAGATGGTCCCATCATAAAACTTCCTTGAGGAATATAAACCATTCCATAAGGGTCAGTAGGGTTCCAAACTTTTCTATCTTGCACCCCTATTAATTCTCCATTACCTCCAGAACCACATGAGGATAGAAAGATGATTATTGTACTAAATAAAACTATTTTTTTCATAATTTAATTTTTAATTTTTAAACTAAAATTCTTTTACTATAAGAATCTTGGATTTTTATATCTTGTTGGATCTTTATCAGTTTTAATTTTAAAGTCATATCCTAGCATGAACTCTAAACTATTATTTCCTATACTACTTAAAACTATATCGTATGCTATACCGAATTTCAAGTCACTTGTAATATTCATACCAGTTAATATAGCTAATTCAGGACCACCTTCACTCAAGTTTTCAGCATGTCTGTAACTCAAACCACCCCAAATTTTGTTATCGTATATTACATTAGAATTAATATCTAATTGAGAAGTGGCTCCGTCTGATTTTAAATAAATTGAAGGATTTAAAGAAAGATTTGGATTTAAATAGTAGTAATATCCAGCAATTAAAAAATAATGTCTCTCAAGAGGGATATCACCATCATCTGTTTCAATTGTTGGTTCAGCTAAATGTGTACTAGACAAACCCATGTAAACATCCTCAGAGTTATAATAAAGTCCACCTCCTAAATCAAAAACAGATCCACTAGAGCTAGCTGCAGGAACTGCTTGATCATTTTGTTGTTCTATTCTTAGATTTGTAATATCGATTCCTGTTTGAACAATTCCAAAAGAAAGGCCAATTGCTAATTGTCCAGACCCAAGTTCTGTGGTATAAGCATATGAACCTTTTATATCTAAAGTACTAAGCTCTACTTCACCTATCTGATCTTGAATAATATTAAGACCTACACCCCCATGAAGTAAAGAAATAGGAGCATCAACTGATAAGTTTAGAGTAGTTGGACCTCCTTCGAAACCCATATACTGACTTCTTTGAAGAACTGTAGTAGATATTGCATCTCTACTTCCTGCAAAAGCCGGGTTATTTGCTAATTTATTAAACATATTTTGACTGAACTGTGGCACCTGTTGTGGTAATACAGTTAGTGAGCAAAACACAAATAATATCAGAAATAAATTTCTTTTCATATCAGATATCTAAAATTTTAATGCGCTAAAATAAACATTTTTTAATTAAGTACCACAAAACTAGTACCCTATCTTATAAAAAAAGACTAAAAGTTACATGATGAAGTAGTTATGATGTGAGCTTATAGTATGTTTTTATCCATCTGTTAGGAACTTCTCCTTTTAGAGAAATTTCATAATCAGAATAGGAACATGCTACAAAATATGTTTCTTTTTTTAACTTTTCTTTATTATAAAATGGTACACCCATCCACCATCTTGCACTTAGATTACTCTTGTAAAAAATTATTTCATTTTTACCATTGTCTAGAGAAACGTTGTATTTGACACAATTTTGAATATTTGGTGTTAATTCCTTTCTTCTCTTACTAAAACCTTGAACAAAATACCAAAGAATTTGAGATAATAATTTTGCTGTTAAATTTGTATTATCAAGATTTTGATTATATTCAAACAAAGCAAAAGATGATAACTTATCACTAATTCCTGCATAGAATGCCAACTTACATGCTTCTGGACCATTGAAACCATTAGGATTTGAATATTTGTTTGCGGGTGCAAAAGCCGAACTGATTGCTGAAATATCAAAACTTAAAAAATCTGTATTTCTTAATATTGGTTCTGCAAGTTCAAGCTCTTGCTGTATTGTTCCTAACCTTAGAGATTCAAAATTCATATCATTAAGCATAGAAACAGCAATTGGAGAATTATAATAGGTTTGATATCCAATATTTATGAATTGGAACAAAAAACTTGGTGAATGACTTATAATTTTACCCAGATAAGATTCAGATGACAAGAAATCTTCTTTAAGTCCAATATCAAACTTGCTATCAATTGACGTAAAAGTTATAAATTTGTTAAGAGATGCATAGGCTTTGTAGACTGCATATGAAATATCATTACCTCCTCCAAGTATAACAGGAATAACATCATTATTAATCATTTCTTTACAGATATTTTCAATATCGCGAAAAGTTTCTTTTCGAGCAGATGATATTTTCATTATACCTAAATCAGCAATATTTGGGAAACCATAATTATGCAACTCAAAAAATTCTTCTCTAATTTGACATTTACTTTCGAACTCAAAATTTTTTGACCCCTCGTATTCAGGAACAGAAAAAATAACAATCTTACAATCAGAAATGTCTGGAAAATAATTTTCACAATGGATACTTATTAAACTACCAACCTGTGTACTTTGAAAACTTTCTTTTTTAATCAAAAAACTGTCTGGCAATGGTAAAAAGTAGTCTACTAAATTCACTTCTTTTTAACTTTTAACTGATTGTTCATTAGATCAATACATTCATCTCTAGACAATTTCTTTGGATCAGAATCTTTGGGTATTTTTACATTAATTTTTTTCTTTCCTTCTGAAGAAATCTGAATAAATGGACCGTACCTTCCGTTCAAAACCTGAACGTGAGGATCTCCCTCAAAATTTGCTATAATTCTTTCTTTATCAGCTTTTATTTTTAACTCTATTAGTTCTATAGATTTTTCTAAAGATATTGTTAGTGGCTCCTGGTTATCAGATTTCTTTATTGATGTGAATTTTCCGTCATATCTTAAATAAGGTCCAAATCTTCCAATAGAAGCAACAATATCCTGTCCTTTCCATTCACCAACAATTCTTGGCAATTTAAATAAATCTAAAGCTTCGCTTAAACTAATAGTTTGAATTTTTTGTCCTTTTAGTAAAGAAGCAAATTTAGGCTTTGGAGCTTCAGGGTTCTCTTGCTTTTCACCAATTTGAACCATAGCACCAAACGGACCTATTCTAGCTGTTACTTTATGACCTGTTAATGGATCTTCACCAAGATACCTTTCTCCAGAAGCTTTTTCGACATTACCAATAACATCTTCAACTTTCTCATGAAAATTTTGATAAAAAGATCCAATCATTTCATTCCATACTTTTTTTCCCTCAGCAATTTCATCAAACTCATTCTCTACTGATGCAGTGAAAGAATATTGCATGACATTTGAAAAATGCTCAATTAAAAAATCAGTTACTACAATTCCAATATCTGTTGGGAATAGTTTTTGTTTTTCAGTACCAACCAAAACATTTTTTTCTATTTCTTTGACTTCAAAATTAGACAGGCTAATTATTTTAGACTTTCTTTCTTCTCCTTCACGATTTTCTTTTTCAACATAGCCACGTTTTTGTACAGTTGTAATTGTTGCTGCATAAGTTGATGGCCTTCCTATACCTAATTCTTCCATTTTTTTTACTAAACTAGCTTCTGTATATCTAGCCGGTGGTCGTGAAAAAACCTCTGATGCATTCGCTTCAACTAATTTAATAGCTTCACCAACTTTTAAAGATGGTAATACACCTTTTTTTTCAATACCATCATTATCATCTTTACTTTCTATATAAACTTTCATAAAACCTTCAAATACTATCACCTCTCCCTTAGCAACAAAAAAACTAGAATTATTAGAATTTTTAATTTTAACTGTTGTTCGATCAAGCTTTGCTTCAGCCATCTGAGATGCTAAAGTTCTTTTTCTAATCAAATCATATAATTTTTGTTGGGACGCCTCAATATCTAAATTGCTTTTACTAATATATGAGGGCCTTATAGCTTCATGTGCTTCCTGTGCTCCCTTGATTTTTTTTGTAAATACTCTCCTTTTATAATATTTTTCTCCAAAATTATTAGTAATTTCATTTTTAATATCATTTAATGAATCTTCAGATAAATTCACACTATCAGTTCTCATGTAAGTTATAAATCCTTGCTCGTATAATTTTTGAGCAATCGTCATTGTTTGACTTACTGAATAATTAAGCTTTCTAGATGCTTCTTGTTGTAATGTTGAAGTTGTAAATGGCGCTGAAGGAGATTTTTTTGAAGGTTTCTTTTCTAATGAACTAATAGAAAAGCTAGATTCTTTACAGCTTGAAATAAATTGATATGCATCTTCATATTTTTCAAACTTTTGAGGTAACTCTGCCTTTAACAATTCGCTATTTATATTTTGAAATAAAGCAGTTGTCTTAAATGAAGATATTGATTTAAAATTATTTATTTCTTGTTCACGCTCGACAATCAATCTTACAGCAACAGATTGAACTCTACCGGCAGATAAACCTTGTTTAACTTTTCTCCACAAAACTGGTGAAAGCTCAAATCCAACTAATCTGTCTAACACTCTTCTGGCTTGTTGAGCACTTACCAGATTATCGTTTAGCTTTCTTGGATTTTCAACTGCATTCATGATAGCTTTTTTTGTTATTTCATGAAATACAATTCTCTTTGTTTTGGATGGATCTAATTTTAAAACTTGTATTAAGTGCCATGCTATTGCTTCACCCTCTCTATCTTCATCAGTTGCTAACCAAACAGTTTGTGTTTTTTTGGCTATGTTTTTCAAATGGCTAACAACCTTTTTTTTATCTTCAGGAACTACATAATTTGGAATAAATCCATTATTTGTATCTATTGCCATACCTCCCTTTTTAGGCAAATCTCTTATATGACCAATACTTGATTCAACTACATAGTCTGAACCCAAAAAGCCTTGTATGATATTTTTTTTTGCAGGAGACTCAACTATCACCAAATTTTTCATAGATCAATTTTTTTACAAATTAAATGAACTTTTTTAAAATATAAAAGACAAAAAAGAAAGTTAAATTAACTTATATTATATATAATATAAAAATGAAAAAAAACTGTCATATTGTCAGTTTTTTTTATTTTTGCATATATTGTCATTTTAAAATGTTTGATAAATTGTTAAATGAAAAAATACAAGGTACTGCTTTAAAAAAAGAATTCAAAAGCGTCGGTAATAAAAAAATGTATATTGAAAGTTACGGATGTCAAATGAATTTTTCAGATAGTGAAATAGTAGCATCTGTTTTAAGTAGAGAAGGTTTTCGCACTACCGAAACATTAGAAGAAGCTAATCTAGTTTTGATAAACACTTGTTCCATAAGAGATAAAGCAGAACAAACAGTTAGAAATAGATTAAAATATTTTCAATCTGTCAAAAAAAAATACAATAAAAAAATGACTGTGGGAGTCTTAGGCTGTATGGCTGAAAGACTAAAAGAAAAACTTTTAGATCAAGAGAAATTGGTTGATATTGTGGTTGGACCTGATGCCTACAGAGATTTACCTAAATTAGTTAAAGAAATAGAGGATGGTAAAAAAGGAATTAATGTGTTTCTATCCTTAGAAGAAACATATGCAGAAATTAGCCCTATGCGATTATCAGGAAATGGTGTTACTGCTTTTGTTTCAATTACAAGAGGATGTGATAATATGTGTACATTTTGCGTTGTTCCATATACTAGAGGAAGAGAAAGAAGTCGTGATCCAAAAAGTATTATTAAAGAGTGTGAAGAATTAATAAAATCAGGATATAAAGAAGTTACTTTGTTAGGACAAAATGTTGACTCATACTTGTGGTATGGTGGTGGAGCCAAAAAAGATTATAAAAATACAACAGTTGATCAAAAAAAAGTATGGAATTTCGCTAAACTATTGGATGAAGTTGCAAAAATCAACCCTGTTTTAAGAATTCGATTTTCTACATCAAATCCACAGGATATGACTGATCAGGTTATTAATATAATTTCAAAACATAAAAATATTTGCAATTATATACATCTTCCAGTACAATCTGGAAGTAGTAAAATATTAAATCTAATGAACAGAGGATACAACAGAGATGAATATATAAATTTAATAAAAAAAATAAAAAATAAAATTCCAGATTGCGCAATTTCTATGGATATGATTGCTGGATTTTGTAATGAAACAGAAGAAGATCATTTAGAAACACTTTCGCTAATGGATATTGTTAAATATGACTATGGATATATGTTTAAATACTCTGAGAGGCCAAATACTCCAGCAGCTAAAAAATTTAACGATAATGTTCATGAAAAAATCAAACAAAGAAGATTAACTGAAATTATTTCAAAACAAAGAGAACACTCTCTTATGCATATGAAAAAAAGAATAGGCAAATCATACGAAGTGTTAATCGAGGGAATTTCTAAAAAATCTAATGAATTTTATTACGGAAGAACAACACACAATGCAACAGTTGTTTTTGAAAAAGGAGCAAAAAAAGTTGGCGATTATGTTAATGTTAAAATTAAAGATTGTACATCTGCAACACTAATTGGAGATATTATTTAAAATGAATATTTTACAAGTAAAAAAACAATTTGGAATAATTGGTAATAATAGCCAGTTAGAAGAAGCTATAAATGTAGCTCTACAAGTTAGCCCAACAGATATTTCGGTTCTTATTGTTGGTGAAAGTGGTACTGGTAAAGAAAGTATACCTAAGTTAATTCATCAGAATAGTCACAGAAAACATAACGCATATATTGCGGTTAATTGTGGTGCAATTCCAGAAGGAACAATTGATAGTGAATTATTTGGGCATGAAAAAGGATCTTTCACAGGAGCTCATGAAAAAAGAAAAGGTTATTTTGAAGCTGCAAATGATGGAACAATTTTTTTAGACGAAGTAGGTGAACTTCCTCTATCAACTCAAGCTAGATTGTTAAGGGTTTTAGAAAATGGAGAATTTATCAAAGTTGGTGCATCAAAACCATTAACAACAAATGTTAGAATTATAGCTGCAACGAATGTAAATATGATTGAAGCTGTCAAAAAAGGAAAATTTCGTGAGGATTTATTTTACAGATTAAATACAGTCAGTATTCAAATGCCTCCATTAAGAAATAGAGGTAAAGATATACATCTGTTGTTTAAAAAATTTTCTTCAGATTTTGCCGAAAAATACAAAACTCCACCTGTTAAACTTACCGAAGACGCAGTCTTAGCTCTACAAAATTATAATTGGCCTGGCAATATTCGACAGCTTAAAAACTTTGTAACTCAACTTTCTGTAACAGAAAAAGAGAGATTAATTAACAAAGTGGTTCTTGAAGATTTACTACCAAAAAACTTAACAAAAACGCCAATTTTATATAAACAAGATAATAAAGAAGATATTTCTGAAAGAGATATTTTATATAAAGTTCTTTTCGATATGAAAAGAGAATTAAATGAATTGAAAGCAATTACTGAAGATCTGATTAAAGGTAAAAACAAACTTGATATAATTGAAACAAATAATTCACATGTTTTAGAAGAAAATGATTTAATTTTAAGTGATCAAAAATCAATTGAATCTCAAGAAACATTATCATTATTTGATCAAGAAAAAATATTAATTGAAAAGTGCCTCAAAAAACATAAAGGAAATAGAAAAAACGCATCATCTGAACTAGGAATTTCTGAAAGAACACTCTATAGAAAATTAAAAGAATTTGGAATATGAGACACATACTAAATTATTTTATGTTAGTATTTTCTTTAATTTTTATTGTTTCTTGTAATATATACTCTTTTAATGGAGCATCCATTCCTGTTGGGTCATCTTCAGTCAAAATAACAACATTCACAAATAATACCTCGAACTCTATTCCAAATTTACAACAAATATTATCAGAAAAACTGAGAGATATTTTTTTGGAGCAAACTAATTTAAATTTAATTAATGAAGATGCTGATCTAAACTTTATTGGATCTGTTGAAAATTATGAAATTAAACCTATATCTTTAAAAGCAAACGAAACTACTAGTCAAAATAGATTAAGTATTACTGTCAAAGTTAAATATATTAATAATGTTTCTGATCAGTATAACTATGAAACATCTTTCACAAGATACTCAGATTTTGATGGTTTATCAAATTTAAATGATATAGAAATTGAACTAGTTGAACTAATTACAGATCAGTTAGTTGAAGATATATTTAATAAAGCTGTAATCAATTGGTAATGAAAATAAATAACATTTTAAAGAATTTTGATCTTATTAAAGATAAAGAAATCGCTAAACTTGAAGAAATAAACTTCAAATATCCTTATTTTCAGACTAGTCAAATACTTCTTTCAAAAGGCTTACTTAATATTAAAAGTATTAGATATGATGAACAGATTAAAAAAGCAGCCGCATACTCTAGAAACAGAAAAAAACTTTTTTTACTTATTATGAGTAAAGAAAAAAACAATAACGTAAAAAATAATGATGTAGCATCAAATGAAACACCTTTAAAATTTGAAGAAAATGATACCCATTCATTTTCACAGTGGTTATCATTATCAAAAGTCAAAAAAATAAGAAACAACAGCTCTGAAGATAAAATAATCAATAATTTTATTGAACATGAACATCAAATTAAAATTAAAAAAAATGAAGAGTTTTTTAAACCGACAACAGCAGCAAAAAAATCACTCCAGCATAACAACAATTTAATTACACCAACTTTAGCAGAAGTTTATCTGAAACAAGGACATTTTGATAAGGCTATATCAGCTTATGAGAAATTAATTTTGAAATATCCACAAAAAAGTACTTTCTTTGCAGAAAAAATTAAACTAATTAAAAATCAAAAATAATGTATACTGTATTTTCTATTGTAATTATCATAACATCAATTCTTCTAGTGCTTATAGTTTTAATACAAAATCCAAAAGGAGGCGGATTGTCTTCGACATTTGGAGGTGGTAGTGGAAATCAAATAATGGGTGCAAAAAAAACTACTGATTTTTTAGAGAAATCAACATGGACATTAGCAATTGTTTTAATTTCATTAAGTTTACTTTCTAATTTTGCTATACCAAGAGATAAAAATGGTGATTCCTCTATTAAGGCTGAAGAACTTATTGATGAATCTAGAACTGATGAAATAAATTCCGTTATTGAAAATCTTCCTGAAGAAAGAGCTGAATAAGCTATACTGACATTTTTACATAAAACTAAATTTGGCACGATATATGCAATAAATCAAATTAAATTATAAAAATATTAAAATGAAAAAAATAAATATTCAACCTTTAGCTGATAGAGTAATAATACAACAAGCTGAAGCAGAAACAAAAACTGCATCTGGAATAATTATTCCAGATACTGCAAAAGAAAAACCGCAAAAAGGAACAGTTATTGCTGTTGGAAAAGGAACAAAAGAAAATCCCATAACAGTTTCAGTTGGTGATACTATATTATATGGTAAATATGCAGGAACAGAATTAAAATACAATGAATCAGATTATTTAATAATGAAAGAGTCTGATATTTTAGCAATAATTAAATAAAATAAAATGGCAAAAAATATAACATTCGAAACAGAAAGCAGAGATGCTTTAAAAAAAGGTGTTGATGCATTAGCAAATGCTGTAAAAGTAACACTTGGACCTAAAGGAAGAAACGTAGTTATTGACAAAAAGTTTGGTGGTCCTTCAATAACAAAAGATGGTGTAACTGTTGCAAAAGAAATTGAATTAGAAGACGCAATTGAGAATATGGGTGCTCAAATGGTAAAAGAAGTAGCCTCTAATACAAATGATTTAGCAGGAGATGGAACAACTACCGCAACTGTGTTAGCACAATCAATGATAAATACTGGACTGAAAAATGTTGCTGCTGGAGCAAATCCATTAGATGTAAAAAAGGGAATTGATAAAGCAGTCAATATTATTATCAAAGATATAAAAAGTCAGTCTAAAGATGTTGGAAACTCATATGATAAAATAGAACAAGTTGCATCAATTTCAGCTAACAATGACAATGTAATTGGAGGTCTTATTGCAGAAGCAATGAAAAAAGTTAAAACAGAAGGCGTAATAACTGTAGAAGAAGCTAAAGGAACAGAAACCCATGTTGAGATTGTAGAAGGAATGCAATTTGACAGAGGTTATTTATCTCCTTATTTTATTACTGATCCTGATAAAATGGAAGCAAATTTAGAGAATCCGTATATTTTAATTTATGATAAAAAAATCTCAGCAATGAAAGATTTGTTACCTATTCTGGAACAAACCGCTAAAGAAGGTCGACCATTAATTATAATTGCTGAAGATGTAGACGGGGAAGCTTTATCCACTCTAGTTGTAAATAAAATCAGAGGATCTTTAAAAGTAGCTGCTGTAAAAGCACCTGGCTTTGGAGATAGAAGAAAAGAAATGCTAGAAGATATTGCAATTTTAACTGGTGGAACTGTTGTTTCTGAAGAAAGAGGTTTTCAACTTGAATCCACAACAATTGATATGCTCGGAAATACTGAAAAAGTTGTAATTGATAAAGATAATACCACAATTGTTAACGGAAATGGAAATAAGAATAATATTAAATCCAGAGTTAACCAAATTAAATCTCAAATTGAAAATACCAGTTCAGATTACGATAGGGAAAAACTTCAAGAAAGATTAGCTAAGTTAGCTGGAGGAGTCGCAGTATTATATGTTGGTGCACCTACAGAAGTTGAAATGAAAGAAAAGAAAGATAGAGTAGATGACGCTTTATCTGCAACACGAGCAGCTATCGAAGAAGGAATAGTTCCGGGAGGTGGTGTAGCTATAGTTAGAGCAGCTGAGAAATTAAATAATCTGAAAGGAGATAATGAAGATGAACAAACCGGTATTAACATTGTAAAAAGATCTGTACAAGAACCTTTAAGACAAATTGTTGAAAATGCTGGTATGGAAGGTTCAGTTGTTGTTGCTAAAGTTTTAGACGGAAAGAACGATTTCGGATTTAATGCAAAGACTGATAAGTACGAAGGCTTATATAAAGCTGGAGTAATTGACCCTGCTAAAGTTGTTAGAGTTGCATTGGAAAACGCTGCCTCTGTTGCTGGAATGCTTTTAACAACTGAATGCGTAATATCTGACATTCCAGAAGAAAACCCAACACCTATGCCACCAATGGGAGGAGGAGGAATGCCTGGCATGATGTAAAAATAATTAACTATCATCAAAAACCTCATATAAAATTTATATGAGGTTTTTTTATTTAATCTACATTATCATGTAAAAACGAATTTTCTCCATCCAATTTGATATTGTTCTCGTCTGATGAAGACAAATTATAAGTAGATAAATTATCTTCTGATGAATGGGGAGTATCTTGTAGCTCTATATTGTTTCTTTTATATGCTGGTATATCCTCTAAATTAGTTAGTCCTGACGGTGTTCTAAGTTGTTGTGAAATTTCTCTTAATCTATTTTCTCTTTCTCTTGCTTCAACCTTCATAGTCTCATTATCAACACCTAATTTATCAATTGTATTTAAATTTTCATTTTGTTCAGCTAAATCTTCTTTTTCATTGCAAATGATATTTTTATCATTTTGATCTTCAATATTTTTAATTGAAAACTCATTTTCTAATTCAAATACAATTTTATTATTTTCTTCGCTATCATCTATCAAAGATTTTTTATTTTCATTAGTCTCTATTTTATTATAACTTCGTTCACTTGATTTGTTTATATTAATATCATTATGATTATTACTAGTATCACTTGACATATTAACATTATCATTTAGCTCAATATTTGAGATATCTTGTTGACTTGCAAAATTCTCATCAGAAATCTTATCACTTACTACACTTTCATTAATAATCTCACTATTAATTGTACTATCTTCTATAATTTCTTCAAGTTCCAAGGTGTGTTGTCTATCAGAATCAATATTAATTTCACCAATGCTTTCATTTTCGACAAAATCATCTAAACTTTCCTCATCATTTAAATTAATTGTTTGTTGTTCTTTTGGTTCCTTCTTTTGTTCAAAACCTGTTGCTATTATAGTTACACTAATTGCATTACCAAGTTCTGGATCAATACCAATACCTTCAATTATGTTAACATTATTACCTGCAGAATCTTGTATTTTATCTTTAATTTTTGATAGTTCAGACATTCTAATTTCCCCATCTCCATCTCCAGTGACAATTTTGAGCAAGACATGTTGAGCTCCGTATATATCATTATCATTTAAAAGTGGAGAATCTAACGCGGAAATAACAGCTTCTACAGCTCTATTTTCTCCTTCTGCTGTTGATTGACCCATTACTGCTGTTCCACTATTTTCTAATACTTTTCTTGCATCATTTAAATCAATGTTCACTAATAAATGTTCAGAAATTACTTCCGCTATTCCTTTAGTTGCTGTATTTAATATCTCATTAGCTTTAGCAAATGCTTGAGTAAAAGTTAAATCACCATAAACCTCTATGAGTTTATCATTGTTAATAATTAGAAGAGTATCAACATATTTTTTTAACTCCTTAACTCCTTCTTCGGCATATTGTTTTCTATACCCTCCTTCTGTTTTAAATGGATTAGTAACAACGCCAACAGTTAAAATTCCTTTTTCTCTTGCAATTTCAGCTATTACAGGTGCAGCACCAGTACCAGTTCCTCCACCCATACCGGCTGTCAAGAATAACATTTTCGTATTAGCATCTAATAATTCAACAATTTTATCATGACTTTCTTCAGCAGCTTTTCTACCAATTTCAGGGTTTGAACCCGCTCCTAATCCTTCAGTTAAATTTGCTCCTAATTGTATTTTAATAGGAACAGGACTTGCTTCTAGTGCTTGAGAATCTGTATTACAAATTACAAAATCAACACCAGTAATTCCATTTTCAAACATGTAATTTACTGCATTGCTTCCTCCTCCACCAATACCCATGACTTTTATTTGTGAAGATTGGTTTTTTGGCATTTGGAAATCCATTCCTAAATCAATTTTACTCATAATTTTATTTTTTATTATTTAATTAGTTTCTTCTTCTGTAAACCACTCTTTTAATTTATCAATTATTCCACCTGATAAATTTTGTCTATAATCATCTTGCTCATTAATATTTATGTTTTTACTCTCTTTTTTTGAGTGTTCAAATCCTTTTAGTACTAATCCAACTCCTGTTGAATACATCGGACTAACGACTGTATCTTTGGATTCACTTGATAAATGTTCATTTGGATATCCAATTCTAGTTTCTTTTCCAGTTATATAAGCTACTAATTGTTTAAGATTACGTAACTGTGAACCACCGCCAGTTAAAACAATTCCAGTCATTAACTTATTTTCATATCCAGATACTTTAATTTCGTGATATACTAAATCAATTATTTCTTTCATTCTTGAACCAATTATTTCAGTTAAATTTTTAACCGCAATTTCTTTTGGTTCTCTACCACGTAATCCAGGAATTGACACAACAACATTCTCTTGATCCTCTGTATACATAGCAGATCCAAATTTAATTTTTAGTAACTCTGCTTGTTTTTCAAGTATTTGAAGTCCGGACTTAATATCTTTTGTTATAACATTTCCTCCAAAAGGAATCACAGCAGTATGTCTAATAATATTATCAAGAAAAATAGCAACATCGGTAGTCCCACCTCCTATATCTACTAAAGCGACTCCTTCTCTTTTTTCGTCACTATCTAATGTTGCAACAGCAGATGCAAACGGTTCTAAGACTAACTCCTTTGGTTTTAGATTAGCTTTTTCTACACATCTCATAATATTTCTTACTGCACCAACTTGAGCAGTAATGACATGAAAATTAGCTTCTAGTTTAACGCCTGCCATACCCCTTGGATCATGAATACTATCTTCACCATCAACTGTGTATTCTTGTGGTATAACATGAATAACTTCTTCACCAGGAATAGTAATTAGTTTAAACATATTTGACTTTAGATGAGCCAGATCATTATCATTAATCTCAATATCAATTTTTTCTCTTACAATTTGACCTCTATGCTGTAAACTTTTAATATGTTGACCTGCTATACCTACAAAAACTTCGTTTATTGCAATATTAGATTTTTGTTTAATTTCTTCGATCGCTTCTTTGATAGAATTAACTGTTTGATCAATATTTGCTACTATACCTCTTGCCACACCATTTGAAACAGCTTTAGCAGTTGCTAAAATTTCTAATTTACCATATTTATTTTTTCTGCCGACCATTATTGCAATTTTTGTTGTTCCAATATCTAACCCTACAATAATATCCGACATATTTTTTATCTCTTTATCTTGCATATATTTATTTCTTTGTACAAACAATTTGGTTACTAAACTTCAAACTAACTTTAGAATATTTTTGCCAACCTTGAACTGGCATTACTTTCTTATAAAAAATATTTAAATTATTTAACTTATCTTCTTGGTTATTTAAATCTCCAAATTCTATTAGTTGATCTCCTACTCTCGTAATTAAAATTACGTCTTCTTCAGCAATAAAGTGAATTTGTGTTATTTGTGATCTCCAGAATTCATTATTATTTATCAGTGTAATTAATTTTTTTGCTTTTGAATTAGTCAAAATAAATTCACCAGTTATTATCAATACGTTTTCAGTGTAATTATCATTAATTGGAAACATCGTCATTTTTGAGTCTAAATAGAAATCATCAGAATTATTAATTACTCTAACGAAAGGTATTCTGTTTTTTAGATATAAATTTACCTTTCCTGTTTGATCAGTATATATTTCTGCTTTTTTAATATATGGATGTTCATTTAGCGCTTTCTCAATTGAAACAAAATCAATATCACTAATTAATGTACTATCAAATGAAACATGATTTTCTGTTAAGTATTTTATAATATTTTTATTATCAATAAATTTTTCATAATCAATTTCAATATTATTTAAATTAGCTATTTGATTTTTTCTGTTTTTATTAGTAAATGAAAGAATAACAGATAAAAAAGAAATCAATACCAACCATTTAATTATTGTATAAACTACTTTCATTAATTTAATAAATGTTTAATTGGTTCCGTTAACTCACTAATATCACCTGCGCCCATTGTCAATAAAATATCAATATCTATTTTATCTATTAATGACAATAAATTTTCTTTTTCACAAACTTGTTTATCAATATTAGTACACAGACCTAACATCATTTGTGAATTAACACCTGAGATTGGTTTTTCTCGTGCTGGGTAAATATCCAATAAAATTAATCTATCAGCCACTGAAAGAGATCTTGCAAAATCAATGGCAAAATCCTTAGTTCTTGAATATAAATGTGGTTGAAAAATAACAGTAAGATTTCTATCTGGAAATAACAATCTTACAGTTTTAATTGTTGATGAAATTTCAGATGGATGGTGTGCATAATCGTCAATAAATACAAGATTTTTTTTATTAACTAAAAATTCCAATCTTCTTCTTATACCTTTAAAGGTTTTTAATGATTTTAATATTTTATCAATATTTACTTTTAAGGTTAAAGCTACAGCAACCGCAGCTATCATATTGCTTACATTATGTTTTCCAGGCAAGGTAAATTCTGCTCTTTTTGCCAGACAATTATAATTTTCTGTGGAAGATTTTACAAATAAATTTGCAAAAACTTTACCTGAACATACATTTAAGTTATTCGCATAATAGTCTGATATTTCATTTGCCGAATATTTTTTAATAAAACCTCTTTTAGGCTTAGGAAAATTTAAATTTATTGAAGATTCTATTAAAATAACACCTTCTTCTTTTACTCTTGTAGCAAAATCTAGATATGATTTGTTTAAATTATTTTTATTTTTGTACATATCCAAGTGATCGGAATCTATAGAGGTTATTATAGCTATATTAGGAGACAACTCTAAAAAAGACTTATCATATTCATCTGCCTCTACAATAAGAATATTTGCATCCTCATCCATTACCAGATTACTATTATAGTTGTTTGTTATTCCTCCAATAAAAGATAATACTTTTTTTCCCGAATTTTTTAATATGTATGTTAGTATTGATGTTGTTGTTGTTTTTCCATGAGTTCCTGCAACAGCTATAGTAAAATAATTTTCACTAATAAAACCTAAAATTTTTGATCTTTTAAAAACTTTAAAATCTTTATCTATGAAATACTTGATAATATTTTGATTTAAACTAATTGCTGGAGTATAAATTACCAATAACTTATTTTCTTTTAACAGCTTCAACTCGTTTGGAATTGAAAATATATCATTATCATAATGAATAATTACACCTTCTTCTTCAAGTTCTTGACATAAGCCTGACTTTACAGCATCATATCCATATACTTTATATTTTTTATTTAAAAAAAATCTCGCTAGTGCACTCATACCAATTCCACCTACACCAATTAAGTAAATATGAGTATATTGATTTAAATTCATTTTTTAATTAAATTTAAGGCAATTGTTGCTATTTCTTCTGAGGCATCAGAAATTGCTAAATTTTTAATATTTTTTTTCAACTCTTTTTGCAAATCCTTATTTTCACATAATTCTATTAATACATTTGCAAGTTTACAATTTGCTTCTTTATCTTTTACAAGCAGTGCAGCATTCTTATTAACTAAAGATTGTGCATTTTTATATTGATGATTTTCAGCAACATTCGGCGAAGGAACTAAAATTACTGGTTTTGCCACAAAACATAACTCAGAAATTGCAATTGCTCCGGCTCTTGATATTATAATATCAGCTGAAGAATAAGCATCTGACATGTTTTTAATAAAATCTAAAACCATTATGTTTTTACACATGTTTGTTTTAATGAAATTTGAGTTGGTACTGTAATAATTTTTACCAGTCTGCCAAATAATATTAATTTTATTTTGTTCAAAAATTTTTAGATTTTTTTCAACAACTTGATTAATTGATTTTGCTCCAAGACTACCACCAATTACTAATACAGTTATTTCTTTATTCTTAAAATTAAAATCATTAACATCACTATTTTTTTTATCAAAGTTTAAAATATTTTGTCTTATTGGATTTCCTGTAATAATAATTTTCTCTTTTGGAAAATATCTTTGCATATTATCATATGCTACACAAATTTTATCAACACGATTACCCAATAATCTATTGGTAATTCCAGGGTACGAGTTTTGCTCCTGTATTACACAAGGGATTTTTAATTTTGAAGCAACAAACAAAATAGGACCAGAAGCATACCCTCCTGTTCCAATAACTAAATCTGGATTAAATTTCCTTATTATATAAATTGAGTGAATCAAACTTACAATCAATTTCAATGGAAAAAAAAGATTTCTAATTGAAAATTTCCTTTGGAAACCGCTTATCCATAAACCAATAATATTATATCCATGAACTGGAACTTTTTGCATTTCCATTCTATTCGAAGCACCAACAAAAAGAAGATCAATTTCTTTATGTTTTTTCTCTAGCTCTTTCGCAATTGCTAGAGCAGGAAAAATATGTCCGCCAGTACCGCCACCACTAATTATTACCTTATGCTTTTTCATAATCTCTGTCTGTTGAATCTCTACTAATACTTAATACAATACCGATTGATATACAAGTAAACACTATTGAAGTACCGCCCATACTTATTAAAGGAAGTGTTTGTCCTGTAATTGGCAGTAGTTCTACAGTCACTAGCATATTAATCAAAGCTTGAAAAACTAATGAAAAAACTAAACCAATCGTTACTAAATTTCCAAAAAGACTCTCTACTTTAAATGAAATTAATGTTGCTCTAAAAAATAAAATTAAATATGCTAAAATAACACCTATACCACCTATAAGGCCGTATTCTTCAATGATAATAGAAAAAATAAAATCTGAAGATGAATAAGGTAATATACTTCTCTGTATACTTTTTCCAGGTCCTACACCTTTAATTCCACCATTTTGTATTGCAACTAATGACTGTACTTGTTGATAATCTTTAGTCAGATCATCATTTTCCTTCTCTAACAAAAAACCATCAATTCTACTGACCCAAGTTACAGATCTTGGAATTATTTTTGAACCAAAATCTGTATATTTTGTTATTGAATAAATTGATAAAAAAAACAGAAAAGCACTTAAAATAATAAATAAAATATACTTAATTCTGATTTTAGCAATATACATTAAGGCTAAACCATTTAAAAAAACTAAAGCTGAAGTTGAAAAATTATTTGGTAAAATTAATAAGGATATTAATGTTAATGGAGCAACTAAGTACCAAACAACATTTTTTAAACTATTTAAACTATTTCTTTTTCTACTTAATTGTCTGGCTAAAAAAAGTATAATAGCTAATTTTGCTATGTCAGATGGTTGAAACTGTAACCCAGCTATAGACAACCAACGAGATGCACCATTGATTGTTACACCTATTATAAAGACCAAGCTTAATAAGAAAATACTCATAAAATACGCCAACTGACCTAGCTTTGAAAAATATTTAAATTTTATTTTGTGTATAATGTATGTTGATACTAATCCTATCAATAGTTTTATTGTATGTTTAAATAAATACGACCACCCAGCGGTACTAAATACTATCAAAAGTGAAAATAATGACAAAGCAAATAAAACTCCCCAAATTATTCTATCACCCTCTAATTTAATATTTGAAAAAATATAATTCAATTCTTACAATGATCTTACCTGTTGCTTAAATTGTAAACCCCTATCTTCAAAATTTTCAAATAAATCAAAACTAGCACAAGAAGGGGATAACAAAACAACATCACCACTATTAGCAATATTATAAGATTGAAAAACAGCATCTTTCATATTTGATGCATGTACAATATGTTCTACTTTATTTGAAAAACTATCAATTAACTTTTTATTTTCATTTCCTAAGCATATAATCGATTTAACTTTGCTTAAAACCAGATCATTTAGCTTTTCATAATCATTCCCTTTATCAACCCCTCCAGCTATCCAAACAACCTTTTTATTCATGCTTTCCAATGCAAACCAGGTTGCATTTATATTAGTTGCTTTAGAATCATTAATAAAGTCTATCCCATGTACTGTTAAAACATGTTCTAATCTATGTTCAATATTTTGAAAATCTATCATAGATTGTCTAATAACAGAATCTTTAACTTCAAAAACACGCGCAGCTACAGCTGCTGCCATAGAGTTAAAGATGTTATGCTTACCTTGTAAAGCTAAATCTTGTATGTTCATAGTAGTATTATTTATATTAATTATTATTTGATTATTATTTATGTAACCTCCTACTTTAATTTGTTTATTTAAGGAAATTGGTATTTTATTAGCAGAGGTATCTATTTCGTTAGCATTTATATTATCAGAATTGTAAATAAGAGTATCTGTTGAAATTTGATTTTTAGAAATTCTATATTTAGTTTTTTTGTATTTGGTAAAATCAAAATCATATCTATCCAAATGATCAGGTGTAATATTTAAAATGATAGCTATATTTGGTCTAAAGTGATCAACTCTTTCTAATTGAAAGCTACTTATTTCTAGAACCAGGTATTCGTAATCTCTATTAACCAAAGACATGCAAAAACTGGTACCTATATTTCCAGCAACCAAAACGTTATAGCCAGATTTTTTTAAAATATGAGCAACTAATAACGTTGTAGTAGTTTTTCCATTTGTACCTGTAATTGCAATTATTTTTCCTTTAGTATATCTAAAACCAAATTCAATTTCAGAAATGATTGGAATATTTAAAGTCTTTAATTTTTTGACAATTACAGATGAGTTTGGGATACCTGGACTAATTATTACTTCGTTAGAATTGATAATTTTATTTAGGGTATGATTGCCTTCTTCCCAATCAATATTATTTTTCACAAGTAGATCTTTGGTGTCTTTACTTAATGTCTTTTTTTCTGATAAAAACACATTAAATCCTTTTTTCTTTGCTAAAATAGCTGCACCAATACCACTTACTCCACCACCAAGAATTGTGATTCTTTCGTGCATTATCTTATTTTTAAAGTTACAATTGTTATTACAGCCAACATTATACCAACAATCCAAAATCTTGTAACTATTTTACTTTCGTGCATTCCTAATTTCTGATAATGATGATGTAATGGTGCCATTTTGAAAATTCTTAATCCTTCACCAAATTTTTTCTTCGTATATTTAAAATAACTAACTTGTATTATTACAGATAAATTCTCTATTAAAAATATACCGCATAAAACAGGTATCAAAAGCTCTTTTCTAATCAAAATCGAAACAACTGCTATAATTCCTCCAAGTGCTAAGGAACCAGTATCTCCCATAAATACTTGTGCTGGATAGGAATTATACCACATAAATCCTATACAAGCACCCACAAAAGCAGACATATACACCACTAATTCTCCAGAATTAGGTATATACATTATATTTAAATAATCGGCAGCTATTACATTTCCAGAAACATATGATAAAACTGCTAGAGTTATTGCTATTATTGCTGAAGTACCTGTAGCTAGACCATCTAGACCATCAGTCATATTAGCTCCATTTGAAACAGCAGTAATTATAAATACAACAATTAATATAAAAACAACCCATGCGTAACTTGCACAGTCTTTGCATATCCAATTTGTTAAAATCTTATAATCAAACTCATTGTTTTTAAGAAATGGGGTTGTTGTTTTTGAAGATTTTTGTGCGTTATCTAAAATCTCTATTTTTTCTTTTTGAGTAAATTTTGATTCATCCACCACAACAATATCATTATGAAAAACCATAACTAAACCAACAAAAAGCCCTATGAAAATTTGACCTAATACTTTAAACTTTCCAGCGAGTCCTTTCTTATCTTTCTTAAAAACTTTAATATAATCGTCAACAAAACCAATACCACCCAGCCAAATGGTTGATATTATCATTATAATTATATAGATATTATCTAAGCGTGAAAATAGAAGTGTTGGAATTAATATAGCGGATAAAATAATCAATCCACCCATTGTAGGAGTTCCTTTTTTACTTTCTTCACCTTCTAAACCTAAACTTCTGACCTGCTCACCAATCTGTTTTTTTTGAATTAAATTAATAATTTTCCCACCAAAAATCCATGATACAACTAGAGATGTAATAACAGACATAGCAGATCTAAAAGAAATATATTTAAATATACCAGTCCCCGGTAAATTATAATTAAGCTCTAAATATTCAAATAAATTATATAACATTTTATTTTTCTTTAAACAATAGTTTTAATTCTTTAAAATCATCAAATTCAATTTTTTCATTTTTTAATTGCTGATATTTTTCATGACCTTTTCCGGCTAACAGAATAATATCATTGCTTTTTGCTAAAGTATATGCAGTCTTAATTGCTTGCAATCTATCTTCAATTACAATTACTTTTTCTAACTGGGTTTTAGAAACCCCTTTCATCATTTGAGAAATTATTTTTTTTGGATCCTCATCTCTAGGGTTATCATTTGTAAAAATTACATTAGAACTTAAAGTACATGCGATTTTAGCCATTTTTGGTCTTTTATCAGTATCCCTATTACCTCCGCAGCCTATTATTGTAATAATTTTAGAATTTTTAATATTAATTTTATTTATAACTTTTAATATGTTTTGTAAAGCATCAGGTGTATGTGCATAATCAACTATTCCAATTATTTTATTACTTGAACGTACAATTTGAAATCTACCTTCTGGTGAATCTAGCATACTTACATATCGCAATAAAGTTTTTTCATAAAAACCTAACTGTTTTGCTACAGCAAACACTGCTAGTATGTTATAAACATTATATTCACCTAATAATTTTATCCATAAATCTTGATTATTAATTTTGATTAGTGTTCCTTCAAAGTCGTATTCAATAATCTTGCAATTATAATCTGATAATGTTTTCAAAGAATAATATAATTTATTTGCTTTTGTAAATTCTCCCATTTTTTTATAATTCTTATCATCTCTATTTATAATGGCAATTGCATCTTCTTCTAGAGAATCAAAAAAAGATTTTTTAATGTCCCTGTATATGCTAAATGTTTTGTGATAATCTAAATGATCATGCGTAAGATTAGTAAAGACTGCAATATCAAAATTTAGTGCTTTAACTCTAAATTGATCTATTGCATGTGAACTTACCTCCATAAAACAGTATTTACATTTTTCATCAACCATTTTTTGAAGTAATCTGTAAATAGTTAAAATATCAGGTGTAGTATGAGTAGTATCAAGTGTTAAAGAGCCAATTTTATTTTGAATTGTCGATAACATCCCGCTTTTTTCACCCATTAAAGTAAATAGTTGATATAACAAACTTACAATTGAGGTTTTACCGTTTGTTCCTGTAACACCAATAAGTTTTATGTTTTTAGAAATATTTTTATAAAAATTTTTAGCTAAAAAGGGTAAACATAATGCAGTATCCTTAACAACCACATAAGTTTTATCTTTACATAATTTAGCAGGTACTTCACTAACAACTATTGCTATTGCTCCATTCGAAATGGCATCATCTATAAAGATATGACCATTAAACTTTTCTCCTTTTATAGCAACAAATAAATCATTCTTACTTATCTTATTAGAATTAAACTCAATATTATTGAGTTTGATATCTTGGTTTCCATGAACAGAAATAATATCTACTTTATCTAACAATTGTTCTAAGTGCATTATGATAACTTTATTTTAATCACTGAACCCTCTTGAAAACGTTCACCTTTTTTTATTGACTGATTAACAACTGAACCGTATCCATTAAATTTAACCTTTAGCCCATGATTTTCTAATAAATAAATAACATCGCTTAAATTCATCCCAATTAAACTCGGCATTATATGACTTTGTAAATCTGATTTTATTTTTCTAAGCTTTAATTTGACTGTATTATCTGTTAATTCTGAAATCATGTATTCACCATCAGTTTTAACATAATCTATATTTAAATAATCTAATACTTTAGAAGCTTTACTGGTAGAGCCATTTTGTATCTTTGGGACGTTGTTCTTTTTTATCAACATAGCCATTGGACTTTGCATTGATATTTCCATTGCAAAAACTTTATCTGACAATTCTTTGAAAATTGGAGCAGCAATTTGACCACCATAAATTTTACTTTTTTTGGGGTTACTTACAACAACAATACAAGTATACTTAGGATTAGAAGCAGGAAAATAACCAACAAAAGAAGCTCGATATTTTTTGGCTTCATCTTTTTTTCTATTTGAGTAATTTAAAACAGTGGTTCCTGTTTTTCCTGCAATTAAATATTTATCTGTTTTAATATTTTGAGCAGTACCTTGCTCAACAACAGCAACTAATAATTCATGAACTTTATCAATAGTTGAATTTGAACATATAGCAGGATTTATAACTTCAGTCGAAAATTTTTCAATTATTTTGTTTCCTTTATTTATAGAGGATACAAAAATTGGTTTTATCATTCTTCCCTTATTAGCAATTGCATTATAAAATGCAAGAATGTGAATAGGTGTTAATTGCATTTCGTAACCTATAGACATCCAAGGCAGTGTAACGCCTGACCAACTTTTCTTATATGCAATTGGCATTTTTAAATTATTTGGATATGGCAACTCTAAATCAAGTGCTTTACTTAAACCCATCTGATAGATTCTATCGGTATACTGTTCTGGATTATCTTTATAATTATTATTAATAATTTTGGAAATAGCTACATTTGATGAAATTGAAAAGGCATCCTTTATAGTAATATTTTTATAATTATGATCAGAGTCAATCATAACTCTATCATAAAATTTTGTTCTACCACCTTCAATATTTACTGTATCATAAATATTAAATTTATCATCTTCAAGACCTGCAATAACAGATGCAATTTTAAAAGTAGACCCGGGCGATATATGCTGAGCTAAAGCAAAATTAAATGCTTCACTAACTCTGTCATTAGTGTCTTTTTTCAAGTTTGCAATAACTTTAATTTCCCCTGTGGCAACTTCCATCATGACAATACAACCCCAATCTGCATTATTTTCAATTAATGCATTTTGCAGTGATTTTTCTGCAACGTCTTGCATATCTACATTAATTGTCGTTAAAATATTGTTACCAGAACTTGGCAGTATATCTCCTTTTGATTCTTGGGGTACCCAAACACCTCTGTCAATTTTTCTTTTTAACTGCAAGCCGTTTCTTCCTGATAGTTGCTGATTATACGCTCTTTCAATTCCAACTGGATTGACATCTCTAAGTTTTCCTATTGTTCTCTTTGCAAGTAAACCATATGGGTTTATTCTATTTGGTCTCTCAATAGCAATCAAACCACCTTTATTTTGACCTAAATTAAAAATGGGCATTTTTTTTAATTCATTTAATTGTATATGAGTAACCTTCTTTTTTAAAAGAATAAATTTGTTTGCTTTCTTATTTTTAGAGTTAAGTAAAAATTGTTTGTATTCTATATGTGATTTGTCATTAAAAAGTTCTGAAAGTAAATAAGAAAGACTATCAACGTTATTCAAAAACAAATCATTATTCATTACACTCATATCTAATCTAACATTATATAAAGGAATAGAGATAGCTAACAGAGATCCATCATCTGAAACTATATTTCCTCTAGAAGCATCAACAGAAAAGTATTTTGGCTGACTATTTGTATTAATTTCAGTTTTTAAATGCTGAACAGTAAGAATTTTTAAAACAACTATTATAGAGATCAATAAGGTTAACAGATACAAAACAACAACTCTTAAATTGATATTTGTTTTTTTTCTATTCATATTAATACTCAACAATTTTTGGAGGAGTCAAAGACGTTTTAATTTCAAAATCATCAACTAAATTTTCTATCACAGAACGCCTATACATACTTGTTAGTTCTGACTTTGTAGTGATATAAACTAATCTTAAATCTGCTACTTCTTTTTCTAGATATATTGATTTTTTTAATAGACTCTCAGCTCTAAAAGAAATACTGATGTTAAATAGTATAAGTGATACAATAAATAAAATGTAGGGACTGTATTTTAAATTATTTTTGTCAGCTATAAACTCACCTCTTAAAATTGCACTAATAGAATTTATATTTTGAGATTTTTTCAACATCTATATTCTTTCAGCTATTCTTAATTTTGCACTTCTCGATCTAGGATTATTTAAAATTTCATCATCTTTTGGGCAAATAATCTTATTATTTAACTGTTTAAAATTCCTTTTAACATTTCCAAAAAAATCCTTTACTAATTTTCCCTCAACGTTACCTTTTTTAATAAAATTTTTAACTATCCTATCTTCTAATGAATGATAAGATATTACAACGATTCTTGCATTAGTTTTTAACAATTCATTACAGCTATTCAATAAATCTATCAAGCATGATAACTCATCATTCACCTCTATTCTAATTGCTTGAAAAACTCTTGCTAAAAATTTATTTTTTTTTGAGGTTGGGGTCAAATGCTTAAGGCTTAGAATTAAATCATTCGTATTTACTATTACATTTAATTTTCTAAATTCTATAATTTTATCAGCTATCAAATTCGAATTTGAAAACTCTCCATATCTTCGAAATATTTCTGATAATTTTTCTTTTGAATATTCATTTAAAATATTAACAGCAGATTTTGGTATTTCCATATTCATTCGCATATCTAGTTTTTCATTAAAACGTATTGAAAAACCTCTTTTTGGACTATCTATTTGGTGTGATGAAACTCCTAAATCAGCTAACAGACCATCTATTTTTTCTACACCCTCTACTTTCAAAAATTTCTTTATATATCTAAAGTTTGATTTAAAAAATTTAAATCTTTTATCTTGAAATAAATTTTGATTTACATCAAGATCTTGATCAAAAGAATACAACTTTCCCCCAGATAAATTATCTAAAATAGCTTTAGAGTGTCCACCTCCACCAAAAGTTGCATCAACATACACTCCATTAGGTTTTATATTTAATCCATTAATACATTCTTTTAACATAACTGGATTATGATAGTTCATTAAAGTTCCTTTTTTGTTTGATCCCCCATAACCTCTTCTGCTAAACTTGAGAAGTTTTGCAAAGTTTTTGCAACTGACTTTTCATATTTTTTCTTATCCCAAAGCTCAATCATATTAACAGATGAAGAAAGAACAATTTCTTTATCAATTTCAGCATAAACAAATAAATCCTTGGGAATTAATAATCGTCCTGACTTATCAATATCAATAAGTTTTAGACCAGACATGTACGATCTAATAAAATCATTATTCTTTTTTACAAACCTATTTAACTGATTTACTTGAGAAACAACTAAATTCCATTCTGACATTGGATGTATTTCAAGACATTGATTGAATACCGATCTCTTTATTATAAATCCATCATTAATGATTTTTTGCATCTGTTTTTTTAAAGCTGTTGGAAGCATAATACGTCCTTTAACATCTGCTTTACATTCGTATGTTCCAATAATATGAATCATAATTCATAATACTTTGTTTATTAATAATGTGCTAATATACAAATTATACCCACTTTTTACCACTATATACCACTTTGTTAATAACTTTTAACACTTTATTGTTAATATCATGAATTATCAATAGTATATTTTTAATAAAATTTGTCTTTTGTATATTTGCATAATCTTTTAAAAAATATGATTAAGAAAGAAAAAAAATTCAAGTGGCTAGAAGAAGGAAGTAAAGGTGAGAATGTAATTTTATTACATGGACTAATGGGAGGAGTAGAAAACTTTGGCGATATGGTTAATTATATTTCAAAAGAATGCAAAGTATATGGACTAGATTTAAGACTATTTGAAGGAATTAAACTAAATGTTTCAGTAAAGAAATTAAGCGATTATCTTTATTCATTCATGAACCACTTAAATATAAAGCAAGCTGTATTAATTGGTAACTCAATGGGGGGACATATTGGTTTAATTTTTGCAAAAGAACATCCTGAAATGGTCAAAGGTTTGATTTTAACCGGCAGTTCAGGTCTTTTTGAAAATTCAATGGGTGATTCATTTCCAAGAAGAGGTGATTATAATTATATAAAGAAGAAAACAGAAGAAGTTTTTTATGATCCAAAAGTAGCAACAAAAGAATTAGTAGATAGAGTATTTAAACTTGCTAACAATAGAATTAATTTATTAAAACTACTAGGATATGCAAAATCAGCTATACGACACAATATGGCAGAAGATATACCCAATCTTAAAATGCCGGTCTGTTTAATTTGGGGTGAAAATGATAAGGTTACTCCACCACACGTTGCTGAAGAATTTCATAAACTACTGCCAAATTCAGAACTTAATTGGATCCCTTTATGTGGTCATGCTGCAATGTGGGAGCACCCAAAAAAATTCAGTGAAATCGTACTAAAGTTTCTTAAAACTTATTTTTAAACTATTATCATTGAAAATTGATACTAAAGTTTTTGTTAAAAGCAGTACAAGTTATAAATCATGTCCAGACATGGGTTTTCCAGAATATGCATTTATTGGCAGATCAAATGTTGGTAAATCATCTTTGATTAATTCATTAATCAATCACAAGAATTTTGCTAAAATATCATCAAAACCAGGTAAAACGAAACTAATCAACCATTTTAAAATTAATAATTGTTGGTATCTAGCAGATTTACCAGGTTTTGGTTACGCAAAAGTTTCAAAATCTATGCGAGAGGAATTTTTAAAAATGATTTACGATTATTTAAAGAAAAGAAAAAATATTTCATGTGTTTTTATGCTAATTGACAGTAGGTTGAAGCCACAGAAAATTGATCAAGAAAATATGATATGGCTTGCAGAACATCAAATACCATTCATAATGGTTTTTACAAAGATTGATAAATTAAACAAAAACCAATTAGACCAAAATATTATTTTATACAAAAAATTTATGCTAAAAAATTGGGTTGAGTTACCAAAAATTATCCTTACATCATCAAAAAAAAATATAGGTTTGGTGGAGTTAAAAAACTACATCAACTACTTGAACTCTACATTAAAAAATGATTAGCCATTCAAAATCTTAGTTTCTTTGGCAAACATAGTGCAATACTGCTTTAGTTTTTTAGCTAATTTATCCTCGCCTGTCGCACGCTCTAAACTATTAGCCATACTTCTGAGGGTTTGATGATACATGATAAACATTTCATGAACTGGCATATCCTTGGTCCATAAATCAATTTTCAAAGTTTCTTTTTTCTTAGCTTGCCATAATGAAATCATCATTGATTTTATGTTTGACTCATGAATATCACTTGTATTCATAGAAATTTTTTCAGGAAGATGATTTTCATCCAAATCAACTTCGATTTTTATAGTTTGTTTCATTTTTTGGGTTTATATTTAGATTTATTTAAAATTTTAGAATAATCATTTTCTAACATTAATTCTCTAATAGAAACTCTATTGTTTTTCATATAACTATCTATTATTTTATAACCAATAAAATAACCTAATCTTGCTGGAGCTTCTTTTGGCATTCCCTTCACAAATGGAGAATAGTAAAAAAAGCTTCTATAATCTCTTTCTCTTTGTGAATACAATAATTTATTTTCTATAATAAAACTCCAAATTTTACTCTCATTATCTAACAACCAATCCATTTGTTTATTAGAGAATCTAAAGTTATTATTATCTTTATTCTTGGGAAGAATATCTTTAACAAAAAACATAACCTTTCCAGAATAGATTAATTTAGACAAAAAATCGCTTTGATAATTTTTTAAAAAATAATTATTACACCAAACTTCTACTACGTTAGATGAAATATAATCAGGATTTTTATAATCTCGTAAATATTTAGGCTCTGCTAACAAGCTATAAAACTTACTGTTTTTTCCTAAAAAGTTTTCTAAACCGATTCCTAACACGTTATCATAAAAAATAACTCCATATTTAAAACCACCAAAAAAGGTGTAAACTTCTGGTAAAGAGTAATCAGGAAAATATTTATAAATATTTGTAAAAGCTAAATCAATTTCATTTTTAATTTGATTTAAGTCTTGAAAAAAAACTGACACACTATCGTATGCTTCTCGCATATCAGTATGATTTACAAAGCTTAATATCTCATGCTTATAACTTTTGCAATATATATCTTTTTGATTTAAAATCTTGTTTGAGAAAAATTCGCTAAAAACCGGATGATCAACTTCAAATTCGTTAATGATATTTTGGTAATTTTTTTCATTAATAGAAAAAACTAATTCTTCGTATCTATGGTAATTTAAAACACTTTTATTTTTAATCTTAACAGTTGTTAAATAATTAAAAACAAAAAATAATAATAAAATAGATGTGGTATATAAAATTAACTTTTTCATTATCAACAAAAGTAAAAAGTTTTACTTTAAATTTGCAAATATTATGAATACTGAAAAAATTATTTCACACATATCCAACTGGATGTTAAAATACAGTGAGGAAAATAACATCAAAGGCTTTGTAATTGGCATTTCTGGAGGTATAGACTCTGCTGTGACATCAATACTAACTGCAAAAACAAAAAAACCTTTACTTTGTCTAAATATGCCAATTCATCAAGACAAGAAACAATTTGAAAGAGCTAAAAAACATATTGAATTTTTACAAAAGGAATATGAAAATGTTAGCTTTAAAAAAGTAAATCTAAGCAAATTATTTGATGAATTTAAAGATGTCGTCTCGGAGCAAAAACAATGTAATCTATCTCTTGCAAAAACAAGAGCTCGGCTCAGAA
>Ga0160423_10000316_pt1 | contig 38484 bp, 32 predicted proteins | sample CRUFie14St8metaG_FD_108191 | JGI IMG/M metagenome (GOLD analysis project Ga0160423, IMG submission 108191) | Marine microbial communities from the Costa Rica Dome - CRUD Field 142mm St8 metaG | ecosystem: Environmental > Aquatic > Marine > Oceanic > Photic zone | place: Costa Rica: the Eastern...
AATGCGTGAGACCTGACTCAGTTCTCTTGTTGTTTTGATCTGTGATCTGTCTGGAGCCAGATTACCGCGTTTTTTCTACGAGAACTTAAAAGGCAGCTGATGCCTCTGCCCCCCTTATTTCGCCAGCCTTTTGCGGCGAATTTGAGGAGCTTTTTGAGGATTATAAATCCGACATTATTTTGCAATGGTGTATTGGCCGAGAAGTGGGCATAATGTTTAAATGGACTCACCTACTATATGGTTCCTCATCGGTCTGGGATTAGTTTTGGCCGAATTTATTGTCCCAGGAGTCATCCTCGTCTTTTTGGGCGTTGCCGCCTGGATTGTTGCGATACTCGACTGGGCTTTCTTGGACTCTTTCACTGGTCAACTTTGGGTTTTCGGTATTGTTTCATTAGGGTTGGTCGTTTTCGCGCGGAAATATGTAAAGGCTTGGTTCGCCGGGAAAGAGTCGACCGGAGCCAGTGACATTGATGAAGAGTTTGTCGGAAAGACCGTTGAGGTCGTTAAAGCAATCAGTGTCGGTGGCTACGGGCTCGTAGAGTTGAAGGGGAGCAATTGGAAAGCCACTTCTGAATCAGATTTAAATGAGGGCGACTATGCCGAAGTAGTCGAGCGGGTTGGACTCACCTTAAAAGTTATACCCCGCAGATAATTAAATAACCTTGTTTTGATAAAGAAAAAACTAACAAACACACAAAAATATGGAACTAATTATCCCGATCGGAATTGTTATTCTTATCATCATCGCATTGGCCAAGACCGCTCAGATCGTTCCTCAACGCAAGGCCTTCGTGGTTGAGCGTCTTGGAAAATACAGCCGCACTCTTGAAGCTGGATTTCACATTCTCATCCCATTTCTAGACCGAATCGCCTACAAGCATTCACTCAAAGAGGTGGCTGTCGATGTGCCCTCGCAGATGTGTATCACACAGGACAATATCGCGATCGAAATCGACGGCGTGCTCTACCTGCAAGTCCTTGACGCCAAGAAGGCGAGTTACGGAATTGAGAACTATCTCTACGCTTCGACTCAGTTAGCACAGACGACGCTGAGATCTGAAATAGGCAAGCTGGAACTCGATCGCACTTTTGAAGAGCGTGATGCTATCAACGCCAATATTATCCAGGCTTTAGACAAAGCAGCCGACCCTTGGGGATTGAAAATCACCCGTTATGAGATTGCAAATATTGCGCCACCTCAGAGCGTAAGAGATGCCCTCGAGAAGCAAATGCGCGCTGAGCGTGAGCGTCGTGCTGTGATTGCTGAGTCGGAAGGCGAAAGAGAGGCCAAGATTAATGTGGCCGAGGGGCAGAAGCAGGAAGTGATCAAGCAGTCCGAAGCGGTCCGCGACAAGCAGGTCAACGAGGCTGAAGGTAAAGCCAAAGAGATTGAATTGCTTGCAACCGCGACAGCTGAAGGGATTCGTAGGATCGCGGAAGCGATTGAGAGTCCAGGAGGATCTCAGGCAGTGAACTTGCGCATCGCGGAGCAATATGTGGATCAGTTTGGCAATCTTGCCAAAGTGAATAACACGCTCATCATCCCAAATAATCTTTCTGACGTCGGAGGCATGGTTGCCGGTCTCGCCAAAGTTCTCGACGAGAGTAACAACCCTGCACCAAATATTCCCCCTGTTCCGTCTTCTTGATTATAGAAAAAGAACAATTCGAACAGCTACCCGATTGCAAGGGCGGGTGGCTTTTTCGTTTTATGGGTGGGCTTTTTTCTCAATCACAGCATAAGCGTTGTGATTGTGAATAGATTCAAAATTTTCAGCTTCGACGCGATACCAAGAGATCTCTGAATGATTTTCCGAGGCAGCCGCGACGTTGCGAACGAGATCTTCGACAAAGACAGGGTTATCGTAAGCTTCCTCAGTGACATGTTTTTCATCAGGGCGCTTCAGTAGGCTGTAGAGTTTGGAGCTCGCGCAGCTTTCGACAAGTTGAATCAAGTCTTCGATCCAGACAGGTTCGGCGTCGAAGCGAACGGAATACTTCACGACACCGCGCTGATTGTGGGCACCCCGACTACTGATGGCCTTAGAGCATGGGCAAAGGGTCGTCACCGGAACGAGGACGGTAACGACAAAGTCACTCTCATCCCGCGAGCCGTCGATATCGAAGATGACCTCGTAGTCCATCATGCCTACTTTTTCGGTCACGGGTGCAGGCTTCTCGAGAAAGAAGGGAAAGCGCAGTTTGACGTGAGCCCGTTGAGCATCGAGGCGCTCCAATATCTCGGCGGGAAGTTGGGCGATGGAGTGGACATCGAGGACCGGCCCATGCGAGTTAAGCACCTCGACAAATCGGCTCATGTGGGTGCCTTTGTATTCAGGAGGCAGGTCGACTGCCATGGAGAATATGGCCACGGTGCTTTGCTCTGAGTGCTCCTTATCCCGGATTTGAATGGGATATTTGAGCTCCTTTACCCCGACCCGGTCGATATCGAGATTTCGGGAGTCCGGTTCATTTTGAATATCACTTAAGGTTTCCATACCCCTCTTCATCGCTCCTCGAGGTGAATCGATGGCGATGCGGCGCTACCCTGCTTGCAGGATGAGCGGTTTCAAGCGGCATTTACGAGCGCTTCCCTGACCTTTTCCGTTTCCAAAATAATGCCGAAGATGGCACAGTCTGGCATGTCCCGAATGTCCGCCAGGGCCAAGAGCCGGCTTTATTCTAACCTGGAGAAATATGCCCGCTCCGGGATGGGTATGGAAAAAGCCTGCTCCTCTCTTTTGGAGCAACCACGACTGAATCCTGCCGAGCGGCTGGTATATGAGGCCATCCGTGGTGGACTTTCCCGCGGAGAAAGTATCGGGACTGCCATGGGTGGAGCTGTCGAGGTGGTGACAGCCCTGGAGGTAGAGATTGTTTCCGCTTCTGAAGAAGGCGGGATGCTGGAAAAAGGGTTCACTCATCTCGCAGAATATTTTCGACGGACGGATCAGACGCATCGGAGGATAATCCGGGGGCTGACCTATCCATTAATCCTTGTGCATGTGGCTATCCCGGTCTGCACTTTTGTCGCGGCCATGGTGCAGCAAGTATCGGCCTTCTGGGGAGGAGATGGGGGCAGTAGTCCTTTTAAAGCTGCCTTTTCTGAGATGGCAGTCGCCATGCTGGTGGTTTACCTCTCTATCGCCATCCTTGTCGTCCTGGGGATGCTGCTGCATCAGTTGGCGCGGCGCAACGGAGCGGTTGATGCGGTTCTTAGCCGAGTTCCCCTGATCGGGGCAGCAAGAAAGTCCGTGGCAATGGAGCGATTTTCACAGGTATTTGAGATCTTCCTCCTCGCGGGCAAGAAAATGAGCGACTGTCTTGCCGTGGCAGGGAAGGCTTCCGGAAGCGGTCTCATTTACGAAGCTAGTCTTTCCGGAGAAAGAATTGTCGCAGATGGCGATTTACTAGCTTCGGCGCTTTATGCTGCGCCCGGCGCGTTTTCGAATGAATTCGTGCGCGGAATGGCGGCCGCGGAGGAGGTAGGTGCGCTCGACAATGAATTGGAGCGATGGGGGCGATTTTATTCTGAAGAAGCTGCCAGAGCCTCAGAACAGCTTGGGAATTGGACGCCTAAGCTGTTTTACTGGGGGATCCTCATTGTGGTCGCTTGGATGATTATTAGGTCCGGAATTGCGTATAAAGAACTCATTCTCAGGCTCCTAGAAGGTTCGTAACTTTTGACGAAATCGGTAGAATACTTATTTCGTCTGTAATTGAAGTGGACGAAAAAGAGGATATCGCTAAAGTTCCAACCCGCTTTTTAAGAAAGGCGTGAAACCACGAGGTAATCTGCCCGACCTCCCGATTCGGACAGCCTAGGCATGAAAATTTTTGCCCCTAAAGAAAACGACCCCCTAGAAACTCGTGCTTCGCTCGATCCGGTTGCTGTAGCTAAGCTTGTCGGGCTCGGTGCTGAAGTCGTCGTCGAATCTGGGATTGGTGAGAAATGCGATCACCCAGATGCGTCCTACGAGGATGCAGGCGCCGCAGTGACTTCTGACCGCGCCGGTTCCCTCGGTTCTGCGGATATCATTACGCGGATTCGCAAGCCTTCCGACAGCGAGGTAGCCCAGCTGAAGGAAGGGGCCATTCATATTAGCTTTCTCGATCCTTTCAATGAAACTGAGCTACTCGGAAAATTTGCTCAAGCCAAGTCGACTGCAATCAGCCTCGAAATGGTTCCGAGAAGCACTCTTGCCCAGAAGATGGATGCGATCAGTTCGCAGGCCAATCTGGCTGGCTACGTGGCCGTTATCACAGCCGCCAATCGGATGAATGCGATTTTTCCAATGATGATGACACCTGCCGGAACGATTTCGCCAGCGAAGGTGTTTGTTCTCGGAATCGGTGTGGCAGGCCTCCAAGCCATTGCTACGGCGAAGCGCCTCGGAGCACGGGTCACGGCCTTTGATGTTCGTGAAGAAGCTTTGGAGCAAGCGGAGTCTCTTGGAGCGAAGGCCCTTCGAATCGATCTTGGGGAGACTGGCGGCACCGATCAAGGATATGCTAAGGAACTGACCCCTGAGCAATTGCAGAAACAGCAGGAGGCTCAGGCCAAAGTCTGTGCCCAAAGTGATGTCGTGATCACGACAGCCAAGGTGTTCGGACGCAAGCCTCCGATCCTCATCAAGAAGGAGGTGGTCGATTCGATGCAGAACGGTTCAGTCATTGTCGATCTCGCTGCCGAAACCGGCGGTAATGTTGAAGGCATCACGCCAGGCGAAGAGACCGTGTCCGCAAACGGCGTTAAGCTTGTCGGCCTCGCTAATTTCGAAGGGCAGGTCTCCAAGCATGCTTCTCAAGTACTAGCGGCGAACTTCGCTAATATGATTGAACACTTTTGGGATGAGGAGGATAAAGTGTTCAAAATCGATCTCGAAGATGAGATCCAGCAGGGTTGTGTGATCACTCATGATGGCGCTGTGGTCCACGAACGATTCAAAGATTAACCTGATAGCGGAGTCAAAAGGTCAGGTTGTCTGTTCTTCCCTGTCCAACTCCTCACCAACACATAGATTTTAGACATGGAACTCATTCTGCTCGTATTCGTTTTCGTCATGGCCGTCTTTCTCGGTTTTGAGTTAATTCAGAAAGTACCAAGCCAATTGCACACGCCCTTAATGTCCGGTTCCAACGCGATCTCGGGAATCACAGTGGTCGGTGCCTTACTTGCCGCCGGAATCGTGGAAGGCTCACTTGGTAAATGGCTCGGTTTCGCCGCGCTGATTCTAGCTACTATCAATGTGGTAGGTGGCTACATGGTGACTGATCGCATGCTCGGGATGTTCAGGAAGAAGGGTAAGTGAACCGGTAAGGACAGGAGACACACAAGTAGATGGAATACTTCATTAACATATCTTACATCGTCGCTTCGGCGCTGTTTATTTTCGGCATCAAGATGCTCGGCTCTGCCGATACGGCTCGCCGGGGTAACTTGACTTCCTCAATCGGGATGCTGATCGCGGTCATTGTAACCTTGCTCAATCGCGACGTGAACGACGGCAACTCACTGTCTTTTGGTTTGATTGCGGTTGGCCTCCTCATCGGCGCCGGTATCGGTGTGTTCGCCGCGAAGAAGGTTCAAATGACAGGAATGCCTGAATTGGTGGCGCTGTTTAACGGTTTCGGTGGTCTTGCTTCACTATTGGTGGGCTGGGCAGAGTTTGCCAAGGAGGGCAACTTCAATAACTCAGAGTATCCGGTATTCACAGCTGTCGCGGTGGTCTTCGCTGTTCTGGTGGGTGGAATTACCTTCACTGGCAGCTTAATCGCTTATCTCAAACTTTCCGGTAAGTTAGGGGGGGCAGCGACTGTTTTTCCGGGACAGAAAGTGCTCAACGCCGCGGTATTTCTAACCCTGCTTGGCTTCGGCGTCGTTTTCGTAGTGACGGGTGCAGCTTGGGCACTCTACCTCGTGATCGCGTTGTCTCTGCTCCTTGGCGTGCTCGGCGTCATACCGATTGGGGGCGGCGATATGCCAGTGGTTATTTCTTTCCTGAACAGTTTCTCAGGAATCGCTGCTTCGGCGGCCGGATTTGTGATTCTGAACAACGTTTTGATCGTTGCTGGCTGCCTTGTTGGCGCTTCTGGAATTATCCTGACGGTGATCATGTGTAAGGCGATGAATCGCACTCTTGCCGACGTGCTCTTTGGCGGTTTTGGCTCGAGCAGTAGCACGTCGCAAGAGGTTGAAGGGGAGATGAAGGCGCTCACAGTCGAGGATGCTTTTTACGTCCTCGAAGCGGCGCAGTCTGTCATCTTTGTTCCTGGATACGGAATGGCTGTGGCTCAGGCGCAGCACGCCGTGAAAGAGCTCGCAGAAATCCTTGAAGACAACGGATGTGAGGTGCGTCATGCGATTCACCCGGTGGCCGGTCGTATGCCCGGTCACATGAACGTTCTTCTGGCCGAGGCGGATGTCCCCTACGAGCAGCTTTGTGAGATGGATGATGTCAACGCGATCATGGAGACTGTCGATGTGGCCATTGTGATTGGCGCGAATGACGTGGTTAATCCAGCTGCGGCTGAGGACGAAAGTAGCCCTATTTACGGAATGCCTATCATTAATGTTCACCAAGCCAAGTCGGTCTTCGCTCTGAAGCGCGGCCAGGGAGCTGGTTTTTCTGGTCTCGTTAATACGCTCTTTTTCCGTGAGAAAACCCGTATGATCTACGGGGACGCTAAGGAAACTATCACTGGGCTCGTGAGCCAGTTTAAAGACTAACTTGGAGCGATTCACCACTAAAGTTTCAGAGAGGTGGTCGCCTAGAATACTGTCTCTATAATGCCCTCAGCCGTTTCTTCCTGAAGGCGCAGCTGACCGCAGGCGGCGTCTATGTCGTGGCCTTTCTCCCGTCGTAGAGTCGCAGTGATATTGGCTTTAGTTAGAACTGAGAGGAAGGCATCCTGCTCCTCTTCGTCAGGACGTTTCCACTGGAGGCCCTCGACGGTGTTGTAGGGAATCAGGTTCACCTTGGCATGAAGTTTTTTAGCGCGGCGAGCAAGCTCGGCCGCGTCGGCGGCGCTGTCATTGACCCCTTTAATGAGAATGTATTCAAAGGTGATCATCTGTTTCTTGTAGCGGCTCCATGTTTCGAGGGCTTCAAAGAGGCGATCGATTGGATACTTCTTATTGATCGGCATGATCTGGTCGCGCACTTCGTCAGTGGCGCCGTGCAGTGAAATAGCGAGTCGGATCTGGCGGGGGATCTCGGCCAGTTTTTCGATCTGGGGGGCGAGGCCGCTGGTGGAGACGGTCATGTGACGGGCCCCGATGTTCATACCCCAGTCGGAGTTGAGAATTTCCAAAGCCTTGTTCAAGCGAGATAGATTAGCAAGAGGTTCGCCCATGCCCATGAACACGATATTTCGAATGGGCTCACTAGTCTCATGTTCGACGCTAATGACTTGGCTAACGATTTCGCCAACTTCGAGATTACGGGTAAACCCGGCGAGTCCCGAGGCGCAGAACTTGCAGGCATAAGCGCATCCGACTTGGCTGGAGACGCAAAGAGTGATGCGACCACTTCGATCGCCATCGAAATTGGCATTGGCGGGGATACGGACTGTTTCGATGAAACGGCCGTCACCGAGGCGAAACAGAAATTTTCGTGTTGTGTCCTGCGAACCGGTGGCGCGAACGACCGGCAGAAAGCCCATAGAGAACTGTGCACTCAATTGCTCACGCAGCTCATGGCTCAGATTCGTCATCTCATCGAAGGACTTGACTCGCTTCTGATAGAGCCACTCCACGATCTGCTTTGCGCGAAACTTGGGCTGTCCATTGGACTCCGCCCACTCGATCCAATCATCGAGTGTGAGGCCAAGTGCCGAGGGAGGCACTTCTGTCTTAACTGGGGTATTCGCCATGTCCGTGACTTGAGTTAACAAACCACGGTTTGACAAGATTGGCAGTCTCGATTTTTCTCAGGCTTTATGAGTGATTCAGATAATGTTCCTCTCGTCTTGATTCTTTGTTCTGGCAACTCCTGCCGTTCGCAAATGGCGGAGGCGTTGCTGCAGAAGGCGGCGGGTAGCAGCCTCAGAGTCGCTAGTGCCGGATTAGCGCCAAGTGGCTATGTTCACCCGCTTTCTATCAAGGCGGTTGCTGAGCTGGGTTTGGATATTTCCGACGCTCGGTCTAAGTCTCTCGATGAGTTTATCGATCAACGCGTCGAAACAGTGATCACCGTTTGTGGAAATGTGGATCAGATTTGCCCGGTTTTTCCTGGTCAGGAACGCCGTTATCATTGGCCTTTCGATGACCCGGCCCATGCTGAGAGTTCGGAAGAAGAGCAAATGGCGGTGTTTCGGCGGGTTCGAGATGAGATTGATCAGGTCTTTTCTGCCTACGGATTGGGTCGAAAAGACGGGACTTCCTGAATCCGACTCAGATAACTGAACGGATATCTGATTCTTAAAAAGATAGGTAATTCTCTGCATTATGTGGCTGTGCCGGTGAGGTAAGCCGTATTGATTTCCGAGTTCCCATGCTCATCTTTAGGCCCTGCCTGCTGGACTTTTACTGCTGGCAGGTCTTTTTTGTGCACCAATCAAGAGTTCAAGACGTGGATTACGATGCAACCATAAAGTGGCTATACGGCACGCAGCTCGTCGGTATCAAGTTGGGCCTCGATAATGTGGCTCGTCTGCTTAAGGATCTATCCGTCACTAGTGACCTTGTGGAACGAAAGATTATCCACGTTGCCGGTACTAACGGCAAAGGTTCGGTTTGCGCCTTCAGTGAGAGAATCCTGCGGGATGTGGGATTGAAGACAGGTTTGTTCACTTCACCTCATCTCATTTCATATCTGGAGCGAATTCAAGTTAGTGGCGAATTGATTCCGGAGGATCGAGCGACCGAGATCTTGAATGATATCAGGGAATTGATAGATAACTGGGAGACACACCCGACTTTTTTCGAGATCAGCCTCGCCCTAGCGCTACGATTTTTCTGTGACGAAGACTGCGAGATTATTTTACTCGAAACCGGGATGGGTGGCCGCTTCGACGCGACGAATGCGGTAAATGCGACGGTGAGTGTGATTACTTCGATTGGGCTCGACCATCAGGAGTGGCTTGGCGAAACAATTCGCGAGATTGCCTTTGAAAAAGCCGGGATCATCAAGCCAGAGACGCCGCTGATTGTTGCTGACCTGCACCCGGAAGCCCGCGATGTCGTGGGTCGTCGGGCTTTAACTCTTGGGGTTCCTTATATTGAGGCGCATCCGCTGCCAGAAGAGTGGCCACTCGGGTTGAAAGGTCCCCATCAGAGGGAGAATGCTGCTCTTGCGGTTGAGGCGGCTTGTCGAGTTGAAGGTGACCGTTTGACTCAGGAAGGGATTCAACAATCACTAAGTGACACCTCATGGCCGGGACGATTTGAAATCGTCGGGGAGTTCCTTGTTCTCGATGGGGCGCATAATGAAGCTTCCGCTCAAGCCTTGTGTGCTGCTTGGAAGGAGACATTCCCCAAGGAATCAGCTCAGCTCATTTTCGGGGCCGCAGAATCAAAGGACCTCGGTGGCATCTTTCGAGCGATGCTCCCCATCATTTCATCAGTGACCTTCGTTCCCATTAGGTCGGAGCGGCGTCTCTCGGCGGCGGAGATGACCAAAGCGTTTGTCAGCGCTGGTGGCGATCCTCAAAAAGTAAATTCCGCTTCCAGCCTCGAAGAAGCGCTTGCTAGGGTCGAAGGTCGACAACTCGTGGCCGGGTCGCTTTTCCTCGTGGGAGAGGCCAAGTCCATCTTGGAAGGTGGAGAATTTGAAGTTAGTCTCCAGTGAGGCGACTACTTCGCAGAAGATACCAATGCATAATCGTGCAATCCCGATAAAAAGGAATGATATACCTCGATAATAACGCGACTACTTCTGTCGTTCCCGAAGTGCTTGAAAGCATGCTGCCCTGGTTGGGAGAGCGCTACGGCAATCCATCGGGGGGATACCGTTTTGGTCGGCAGGCGAGGGCAGCGATCGGTCGTGCGAAAGAGCAGGTAGCTTCACTGATCGGAGCCCATCCGGAAGAGATAATCTTCACCAGCTGTGGAACTGAGTCGAACAATACTGCGCTGCGTTCATCGCTGGCGATGAGACCGCAGCGAAAAGCTATCCTAACTTCAACGGTCGAGCACAGCGCTGTTGACGAAGTGGCAAAGTTTCTCGGAGAATCAGGCTACGAAGGGAGGTTTGTGGAGGTGGACTCTGAAGGGCATCTCGATGTCGATGCTTGGAAAGAGTCATTGGCAGATGATCAGGTTGCCATCGCGAGTCTGATCTGGGCAAACAATGAGACCGGTGTGCTGAGCCGAATAAAAGAGGCTGCCGAACTAACTTCTGAGCGCGATGTCTATTTCCACACCGATGCTGTTCAAGCGGTGGGAAAAATCCCTCTTTCAGTGAAAGATTTGCCGATTCATGCTCTCTCGATGTCGGCGCACAAATTTCATGGCCCCAAAGGTGTCGGCGCACTCTACCAGAATCGTCACGCGAGATTCCAAGCGTTTCTGCTCGGTGGTGGTCAGGAGGAAAAACGCCGTTCTGGCACCGAAAACGTAGCCGGTATCGTTGGCATGGGAGTGGCGGCAGAGTTGGCGGCAGCTCGAATCGACCACGCAAATTCTGTTTCAAAACTTCGTGACCGATTCGAATCTGAAGTGCTCCAGGCGGTAGAGGGTTCCGAGGTAAATGGCGATCGTGATCGCAGATTGCCAAATACTACCAACCTTTATTTCCCAGATGTCGACGGCGAAGGGCTTCTCATCCTTCTGGACGAAGCAGGTATCTGTTGTTCGCCCGGTTCTGCATGCAGCACTGGTTCGGTGAAACCAAGCCGGATTTTAAAAGCCATGGGGCAATCCTCCTCCAGAGCGCGTGGCAGCGTTCGGTTTTCTCTATCTCATCTCACAACGGAAGATGAGGTCGTAAAAGCCGTCTCAGCGATCGAAACAGCCGTTGGAAAGTTGAGGGTGGTGCTCCCTCGTGGAGGGAGCCGTGTTGTTAGAGGGTCCAGTGGAGAGTAGCTGGTCTTCTCGAATACAGAATACCGTTTGACCATTCACTGGTTTGGGCGGAACCTACGCGCCTCTTCGAAAACGCAGTTAAAAAACAGATGGCAGCAAAAATTTACACGGACAAAGATGCGGACTTAGGTGTGCTTAAAGGCAAGACCTGTGCCGTTATTGGATTTGGTTCTCAAGGGCACGCGCACGCCCTCAACCTCAAGGACAGCGGTGTCAAGGTCATCATCGGCCTCTATGCCAAGAGTAAGTCGCGTGCAGTCGCAGCCGAATACGGCTTCGATGTTATGGATACGGCTGACGCCGTCGAAGCCGCTGATGTCATTTTCGTTGCAACTCCCGATACGAAGATCGCCGCGATTTACAATGAGGATATCCTTCCCAACCTTAAGAAAGGAAAGACTCTCCTGTTTAGCCACGGGTTCGCCGTTCACTTCAAGACTATTGAGCTTCCTGACTTCGTCAATGTGATCATGGTGGCTCCCAAGGGACCTGGACATATCGTTCGTCGCCAGTTCGTCGAAGGTAAAGGTGTTCCTGCCCTGATTGCAGTGGAGCAAAATCCCGGGCGGGATGCGAAGAAGATCGCTCTAGCTTGGGCCAAAGGGGTCGGTGGTACGCGTGCAGGCACTTTCCAGACTACCTTTAAAGAGGAGACTGAGACTGATCTCTTTGGTGAGCAGACAGTACTTTGCGGTGGCGTCAGCCAGCTCATCACTGCTGGCTTCGAAACTCTTGTGGAAGCCGGTTACCAGCCTGAGATGGCCTACTTTGAGTGCCTTCATGAGTTAAAGCTCACCGTTGACCTGATTAACGAGTCTGGTATTTCCGGAATGCGTTTTTCTATCTCCGACACCGCTGAGTGGGGTGATGTGAAGACGGGCCCGACTATTATAGACGCTTCGGTGAAGAAGAAGATGCAGCGTGCTCTAAAGAACATTCAGTCCGGCAAATTTGCCAAGGAGTGGATTAAGGAGTCCGACGATGGTTGCTCGAATTTCAAGCAACTCCGTAAAGAGGGATCTCAACATCAGATTGAGAAAGTGGGTAAGCGTCTGCGTAATCTGATGCCGTGGCTCAAGAAGCGGGACATCAAGGGTGCCCAGGCGTCCTACCATTGATCAATGGCCTCGTTATGAGGCCATTCTTGATCAAATGAATTTGAAAAACCGGAGCGAGGGCTCCGGTTTTTTTGTGCACGACTACTCCGCAACAGGTTTAAAATAAACCCAGACCTTGTGCTCGCCCATCATCAGCGATTTGAGACCGTTATCGACCTTCTGAACCGTCACGATATTCCCGTCATCGTACTGGATAACCCGAGTCTTTTCATCCGCTTCCTCGATCACTTTGTAACCGATTGCTTCCCCGACTCCATTCTTCGTGCGACGCATCTCTTTTTTCGTGTATTCAACGGTAACGCCGTCGAGTTGCGTGAAAAGAAGCTGAGAAAGTCCTCTTTGAAGCCCGCTAACGACTCCAGAAAGGAGATTCTTGGTTTCTGGATCTTCTGGAGCGGTCATCGCTTCGAGCGTTCTTTCCTTATCGAATTCCCACTTTCCAATTAGCCAATCCTTGCCGCAACCAGTCAAAGCGAGTGAGAGGGCGATCAGGGCAGCGATTTGGAGGATCAGGCGCATTTGGTTCACACGTCGGAGACTACGATTTGACAGCTTTTCCTGTCAATCCAACCTCTGTCGAATCGAGGAATAAGTTTAGTTAAGAAAACTAAGATATGCGTTGCCCTTTAAGCCCGTTTAGACCATATTTATGACCAAATCTATGCTTTCTAGAGTTTTCTAATAATTTCTAGATATACAAGTAGTCCATCGCTTACGAAACGGAATTCTATGGCCGCCCGCAAAACCAGCACTTCAAAACGGAAACCAACCACCCGAAAGAAGCTGAACGCGCGAGCCACCCAAGCGACCAAAGCGACCAAGGCGACCAAAGCGACCAAGGCGACCAAGGCGACCAAGGCGACCAAGGCGACCAAAGCGACCAAAGCGACCAGGGCGACCAGGGCGACCAAAGCGACCAGGGCGACCAGGGCGACCAAGAAGCCCGCGCGGAAGAAAAGGGTGCCGATTGATGAGCCCTATCCTTTTCATGAAGTGTTTGCGATTGCTCTCATTGGAAGCTGCGTGATGTTCCTTCTCGCGCTTATCTCATATTCTCCGGCTGATCTGCCCACGTGGGTTCCTTTCAGTAGTCAGGCCGGGAAGAATGATGTTGTGGGTAACTTTATCGGCCCGGTGGGGGCTGTAACCGCGGGCTATGCCTACTTCTTTTTTGGAGCAGCGAGTTATTTCATCCCGGCTGTGCTAGCTTGGTGGGCTATTCAGGTATTAACAGGAGCCCGCCCTTTTCATTTGCGCAATATCATGGCGTTTGTCGCTCTGACGTGTTCGGCTGCCTGCATCGTTGAATTCCAGACGTGGTTTTTTGAGGACTGGGCCGGGCGCTATAATCTGCCCAAAAGTGCAGGAGGTTTTGTGGGATACGGATTTGGCCACAAGGTTGTCGAGCAACTTCTTGGCCCGGCTGGATCCGTCATCGTCATGCTGATTATTTATTCGATCGCGATGATTGTGATTACCGGCATTCATCCTTTTCAGTTTGCCCTAATGATTCGTCGCGGCGCCTCTGAATTAATTCATAACCGGAGTGAGCGAGAACCCTTCCGGAATAGGTTTAGCCTGCCGAAGTTTGCCGCTGCGAGGCCAGAGCCGGTAAGGAATAAGCAACGTGACCTAGCGGCGAAACCCAAGGCCAACACCAGAGCGGATAAGAAACCAAAGGAAGATAAACAGCCTGACCTATTCAGCGCGTCTGCGCCGAGGACGCCAGAGCCTAAGATCATTGATTCCTCTGCCGGGGCCCGCAAGAAGCTCTCTCCTGAAGAAGCGGCTGGTTCCCTTTTCGACAAATCAGAGAAAGAAAGTACTGTGCTTTCCGGTGGCCAGTTCAAGGACTACGAGCTTCCGCCGCTGAGTATCCTTCAGTATGCAGACGACAGTGGCGTCGAGCCGACGGATGAAGAGGCGCTGATAGAGCAGCAGAACAATATTGTGAACACCTTGGGCACTTTCGGTGTGGACGTGGAGCCTGGTGATATTACCCGGGGTCCAACCATCACGCGTTACGAGTTATATCCAAAGCCGGGTCTGCGCGTTAACAAGATTACCGCTCTTGAGGCTGACATTGCCCGGGCTACTCGCGCGGAGCGAATTAACATATTAGCTCCCGTACCTGGAAAAGATACGGTTGGAATCGAGATTGCCAACTCCGACAAAGTCCCGGTCGCCCTCCGCGAGCTCTTTGAGGATGATGCCTTCCGTAATTCGAAAGCTAAGTTACCGTTAGCGCTGGGTAAAGATGTCTACGGGCGCACCATTGTGGGTGACTTAGCCCGTATGCCTCACCTCCTCGTCGCTGGAGCGACAGGTAGCGGTAAGAGTGTCTGCATTAATGGTATTATTGCTAGTCTTCTCTATCGGTTCACACCGGATGAACTGCGCTTTATCATGATTGACCCAAAGGTGGTCGAGATGCAGCTCTATAATGATTTGCCACACATGATCGTTCCGGTCGTCACCGATCCCAAAAAAGTGCTTCTCGCGCTTCGTTGGGTCATCAATGAAATGGAGCGGCGCTATGCCCTTTTCGCCAAGGTCGGCACGAGAAACTTCGAAGGCTTTAACAGCATGCGTGCAAAAGAGCGCGAGAATGAAGAGGGTGATGTCATAATGGCTGAAGAGCCCGAGCTTACTCATCATGTGGAAATCAATGATGAACTCGCTGCCGAGGGTGGTTTTCCTGAAGAGGAGTTGACCGCGGAAATGCCGGCTGGTCGTCATAATCACCCAGGAACAGGTGAGGAAGATCTTCCCGATAATCTTCCCTACATTGTTGTGATTATCGACGAGCTTGCCGACCTGATGCAAACGGCTCCAGCTGATGTTGAAACCGGCATCGCTCGAATAGCGCAGAAGGCCCGTGCGGCAGGGATTCACCTTATTGTGGCGACTCAGACACCGAGGGCTGATGTTGTTACTGGTATCATCAAGGCTAATGTACCTTCCCGTATCGCCTTTCAAGTGTCCTCCAAGACAGACAGTCGCATCATTCTTGATACCAACGGTGCCGAAAACTTGGTCGGAAAAGGGGATATGCTCTACCTGCCACCGGGAAGTGCCACCTTGGCCCGCGCACAGGGGGCCCTGATTACTGATGACGAGGCGCAGGACCTCGTCGACGCTTGTGCTGCTCAAGGTACACCAAAATTCGAGCCTGAGGCTCACGAAGCTATCGAATCAGGTGGGATGGACGAAGGTAGCGAAGAAATTTCAGATGCCGATGAGGAGATCCTCGAAAAGTGTCTGGAAGTGATTTACACTGAGAAAAAAGCTTCGACTTCTCTCTTACAGAGGCGTTTGCGACTGGGGTATACTCGCGCTGCCCGCATGATTGATATCTTGGAGAGTCGGGGGATCATTAGCCCAGGTGATGGTGCTAAGCCGAGGGAAATTCTGGTCGATCTTTCGGACGACTTCGCTTAGAAAACCATCTGCAATCCGGAGACTGCCAGGCGTATAGGCGTGCTACTCAGAGCTGCTAATCTTTGAAACAAAACCGTGCTTGTGGTGCGAGAACAGGTATCGATGTTTCGACCTGAACCACAAGGCTCTTGGGATTTGCGGTTAGGTGCCCTTTCCTGCGGAGCGAAAGCGTTTCACTAGCGGGCGATTCGCCCATCAATTTCGCTAATCAATTTGATTGCGATATCAGACTTGGAACCGAATGGGATCGCAGCGGACTTACCGCCTTTATAGAAGAGAGTGACTTCATTTTCGTCGAGATCAAAACCGATGTCTTCGCGGCTCACGTCGTTAGCAACAATTAGGTCACATCCCTTTGCAGTTAGCTTTCCGACAGCATTTTCCTCGAGGTTATTTGTCTCGGCTGCAAAGCCGACGAGAAAGCCGTTGAAACCAAATTCCCGCCTCGCACTGCCAAGGATATCGGGATTTTTGGTGAGCTTGAGACTCAACTCATCTGAGGTTTTCTTGATCTTCTCATCTGCAGGATGGGTGATTCGATAGTCAGCCACGGCAGCAGAGAAGATTGCCACATCAGTTTCCTGGATGCATTTTTCAACTGCGGTATACATGTCGCGAGCGGACTCGACCAACAGAACCTCACAGCCCTTGGGAGAAGCTAAGTTGACCGGGCCGCTGATAAGGACAACCTCGTGTCCCGCCTTTATGGCGGCACTGGCGAGGGCATATCCCATCTTTCCCGAAGAACGATTCGTTAGGTAACGGACCGGGTCGATGGCCTCCCTTGTGGGGCCGGCTGTAATTAGAAAGCGCATGGCGCGTCAGGAACTCTTCGCGAGAATGGCATCGATTTGTTCCTCAATACCCTCGACCTGCCAGAGGCGGCCGATGCCCTCATAGCCGCATGCAAGAAGCCCTTCTTCTGGCCCGATAAAGGTCACTCCTCGGTTCTGGAGGAGAGAAACATTGGCCTGGGTTGCAGGGTGTTTCCACATCTTGCCGTTCATCGCCGGGGCAATCAATATTGGAGCGAGGGTAGCGAGATGGATTGATCCAAGCGTGTCGTCGGCAATACCTTGGGCGAATTTCGCGATTGTATTAGCTGTTGCCGGCGCAATAACGAGAAGATCGGCATTATCTGCGAGTTCGATATGGCCTGGATGCCAGTTCTGCTTCTCGTCGTAGAGATTGGTCGTCACCGGATGGCGTGAAAGGGTCTGAAGCGTCAGCGGAGTGATGAATTCCTGCGCGTCGTCGGTCATCACCACGCGAACTTCGTGGCCCTTCTTAGTCAGACGGCTGACGAGATCTGCCGCTTTGTAGGCAGCGATCGATCCCGTGACGCCGAGGACAATATTTTTACCTGTGGTTTCGTCAAGCACGGTAAAAGATGGCTCAGGCAGACGTTTGCGCAACCCCCCTTCAAAAGAAGTAGTTCTTTCAAAAGTTCGGTTCTTGATGGTCTGCTTGTGATTCAGGGTCCGGAGTCAAGCGGTTGGACCGACAGCGCTCACCAGCAAGAATAGAGCTGAAAGTTGAGAAGTCGGTTGCCTTATTAGCGCTGATAATGGTGTAACGATAGAGTTGCCAATGGCGCATCTCTTCGTGAGCGTTTTTGAGCCTCAATTCTATTTGCTCCTGAGTTTCAGTTCCTCGAAAGTTAAGTCGATTCAGCAGTTCTTCGTCGCTGGGTAGAAGGATGAAAATATCGACAAGAGCCTTTTGGATCGATGGGTCCTTCTGGCTCCGAACGAGGGCTGCTCCCTGCACATCAATATCCATTAGCACATCACGACCTGCTTCGATATGGTTGAGGACTTCGGACTTTATTGTTCCGTAGTAATTACCGTGGACTTCGGCATACTCCAGGAACTCTCCGCGTGCGTTTCTCGATTCGAATTCATCCCGCGTTAGAAAGAAATAGTCGACGCCATCTTTTTCCCCATCTCGAGGCTCGCGGGTTGTTGCTGAAATTGCGTAAACTGCTTGATTATCCTCCTCAGAGTAACGCCGACAAAGAGTTGTCTTGCCCGATCCTGACGGGCCGGAAACCACACACAGAAGTCCGCGTCGTTTCAGTTCCAGTTTACTCATAGGGAGGGAAGTTTTTGGGCGGTCAGGGGTAAGTAGATTTAGTGGTCGTGTCAGTGTATAGGGGCTTCCGATCGAACGGGAACGGACTCTCGAATCACGTCATTATGACTTATCTCTACGCCGTTTTCGACTTTTGTGAAATTACTTTTCGAATCGTCGGGTTCCACGGGAAAAAAGTGAATCCGATTCCAGCTGTTCTCTTTTTTCGGGTTGAAGAAATAAGTATGGGCGGAACCGTGAGCTTGAGTACGGATTTCAATGGTGCACCAAGCATACCCGATCTTTGTGACGACACTTTGTCCGTTAACTTCAAGGATACTTTCCGGATCGTCGCAGTGAGCGGAGAGAATTCGGTTTTCAGTTGGGATTTCGATTCTGATTTCTCCGCTGCGAATCAGGAAGTTTCGAGCAGCTGACCAAGTTGGGTAACCTTCACCTACGACAAAGACAAAGCGTACGAAAAGTAGAATGACGGTGAGGAGAAACACCATCGTTCCGATCAGGATAAAGATGGTCTGCCTCATGATTGATCTCCTTGTCAACGAATTGACTCACTGAACATTCTGCACCTGCTCACGTATCTTTTCGAGCTCCGTTTTAGAATTCACGACTGCCTGGGCAATCGTGGCATCATTGGCCTTGCTACCGATAGTATTGAGTTCGCGATTGAATTCCTGACAGAGAAAGTCCAGCGGTCGGCCAACGGGTTCATTGCTCTGGATATAGGAGCGGAATTGGACCACGTGGCTGTCGATGCGGGTGATTTCTTCGGTGATATCACTTCGTTCTGCAAAAAGACCGATTTCTCTGAGAATTCTTTCGTCGTTGGGTTCTATTTCCAGGCCTACCTCAGCCAAACGGGAATGGAGGCTCTTGCGATAGGCGTCCTTTACGGTGGGCGCGAGTTTTCTTATCCTGCTGACTTCATTCACAATTGTGTCGATACGGGCGAGTAAATCTCTGCGCAGGTGTTCGCCTTCATGCTGCTGCATAGAGACAAGTTGTTCTAGGGCCTGATCCAGAGCTTTGAAGAGCTGTGACTTGAGATCGGCGGGGTGAGCGGTCGCTTCTTCGATTCTGAAGAGGCCGGGTGCGCGAAACAGGTCCGCGGCGGTGAGCCGGGTTTCAATCCCCGTGTCTTTGGAGAGGGATTTGGCAGCTTTAACATACTGAGCGGCCATTTTCTGGTCAAAAACGAGACGGTCCTCAGTGCTTCCGTTGTGAGTCAGGGTGATCTTAGCGCCTAAGCGACCCCGGGAAACGGATTCAGACAACAGCTTGCGGACCTCCGTTTCGAATTCGAGTAACGAGTTAGGCAGATTAACTGAGATATCGACTTGCTTGCGGTTCACTCCCGAAAGCTCGATTTCAATTTTCCATTCGTCAGTGGTGGTTTCACCACGACCAAATCCGGTCATGCTTCGCATGAGGCAAAAAATCGGGTCTCTACCGCGGATCCCGATTGGGTCTGGCGGCTATTTGGGTTTTATTCTTCACCTTCCACGGCATCTTCTATCGCCTGAAGGGCGTCGATAAAGTCGCCGAGAAACTCGGCGGGCACCATAATCGTATCGCGGCGTCCGCGAACATCTTCGGTGATTTTCACGAATTGACCGCGGTCGTTTTCTTTCAGGTCTAGGAAGAAGATCTTCCTGTCTGCGACCACTTTCTCCGTGTGGATTGCATCATTATTCTGCGAGCCACGCTTTTCCTCTTCGTAACCGATCATCTGTCTTTTCTGTCCTCTTGTGGGTTCCTTTCCGGGGCCCGAAAGGGCTCCCAAAATACAGTCTCGAGGCTGCCTATCTATCATTTGGGGGCGGGTTTGCAAGTCGCGAGGAGACTATAACGTCGGATTTTTTAGAAATTTCAGGCAAAACATCACGCATTTGCTGACCTTCCTTCGTGTCTCTTTGCCGTTTTATAAAAAGGGGCTAAAGTGGCAACCCTTCAAATATTGAGGCATTTCATGATACTCAAGACTGCGTTCGAAAAACTTTTTCATATCCGTGAATCGGCGGGCAAGGCACGCCCCGGCGCTGACGACGGTTTCGATGCGCACGAAAAGCCTTTTCTTGATCACCTAGAAGACTTGCGACATTCGTTGATGCAGATTGGCGCTACCTTGGCTGTTGCGACGATTGCCTGCTTTGCCTTTCACAAAAAAATCTTCGAGTTGATCCAACTCCCGGCGAAGATGCCGATCGCCAACATTTCCGAAGGCGTGTCGCTCTGGTCCAGACTAGACTTGATTACCCTAAGCCCACCGGAATTTATCGTTCTCATGCTGAAGCTGTCTTTTTTCAGCGGCGTGATTATTTCGTTCCCCTTCATTCTATACTTCGGCTTTCAGTTCATTCTGCCGGGCCTTCGGCAAGTGGAAAAAAAGACTATCATCCCGGGTGCGTTGGTTGGATTTGCCCTTTTTCTCATTGGCGTGTGTTTCGCGTTTTTCATGGCTGCTCCGGTAGCATTGAAATTTTTCTATGTTTTCGAGAATGAACGGATTGCCTCCATTGATCCCACTCGCGATGCGCTCGAGAAACCAATCGCAGATTTTTCTCTTGTGGGAGTGGATGGAAAGATTTACGCACCGGTTGGTGATGAATCAGAAGTTGGCGCGGAGGGGAGCGATGATGAGGAACCGGGACCGCTGACGGGAAAAGTGCGACAGGAAATTCGAGATACTATCAGGCAATCTTTTGCCACGGTGGAGAGCTCCAACTTTGCTCTTCGTTATGACGATACTCGAGACCTTCTGGTATTGGTCGAATCAAAAGGTGGAAAGAGTGTCTATCGAATCGGCGAGTACATTGCCTTCATTTCGCGACTGGTCTTGGTCTTTGGTATCAGTTTTCAGCTACCAGTGGTGGTCTCTATTCTTGTGAAGTTGGAATTGCTTACTGCTCGTGTGATGCGCTCCACCCGGACCTATGCCTGGATAATCATCCTGGTTTCGGCCGCGATCCTGACACCGCCGGACCTGATGACGCTGGCCCTGCTTGGAGGGCCAATGATCATTCTCTACGAGATTTGTATTATCATTGCCTCGATCATTGAGCGGAAGCGCGAAAAGAAGCTAATGGCAGAAGAGCAGGCGAAGATGACTCGCCTCGAGCAGCTCTATGCCAAAAACCCCGACGATCTCAGTGAAGACGAAAAAGCCGAGATTCATAAAGCTGAGATCGAGCAGTATGAGAAAGAACATGCTCATCTTTATGATGATGAACATGGGCACGATAATGACGGTGGCGAAAACGGTGAAACCGTTGCTCGAGACAGCTATCTAGGGCAGGATCAAGACGGGCACTACGACTTCGACGCGGATCATGCTGAATTCGACGAGAGTTGGCATGAGGATGACGAGGGGTTCCATGAGGGGCACGAAGGCAACTCCCTCCGTAGCGATGAGGATTCCAAGGCTGCGGAGGACTTGCTTGATCGCGAGAAGGGCGTCACGGGAAGTGACCAAGTGCAGAAAGACGAGGTGGAGTCTAAAACTGCTGAAACCGAGGAGAATAGCCCCGAGCAACCTCAGGATGATGGCTTCTACGATGACGATGCCTGTGCTCCATCAGGTCCGGTCATTGATATAAACCACGCATCAGTTGACGACCTCCAGACTTTACCTGGCATTGGACCCAAGCTGGCAGAGGCGATCATCGAGCATCGACCCTTCGAAACCTTTGATGATCTTGAAAATGTTCCTGGACTTTCTCCGGACAAAGTCAACGCGATGATTGACCGCCTCATGCTCGGTTAGGTAGCTGTGGGAGTGGCGAGGGTATCCATGATCCAGCCACGCTTGCACGAATTCCTTGCAATCCAGGCATGTCTTTTGCCCTGTTTTCAATCCCGTCTGCCTAAGCCATTGTTTCTCTGATTTAAGATCTAGTTTTCGAAGACCCCGGCAATGCAAAAACTTGCGTTCACTGCTGGCTTCCATCTTGGGCACGGTAACATTGCCAAACACTGTAGCGGCCCCTTTTTTAGGCTGAACTCGAAAGGGTTGAATCCTTAATGCGTCGCAGTAAGAGGGTTTTTAAGGAGAGATTAAAGAGCCATAAAGATGCTTTAATCGACGCAATTTACGACGAACTGGAAAATGACGACGAACTCTCGGCAGTTTCTACCTTGCCCGGGAGGACTGATTATCTAAGGTAGAAGCCTTCGATCCCACATATGGCCTGTAAGAAATCCAGCGGCAAGCTCACGCCGATGATGCAGCAGTATCAAGCGATGCGACGTGAACTGCCGGATGACGTCCTGCTCCTGTTCCGCCTCGGTGATTTTTACGAGTTGTTCTTCGATGATGCCAAGGTCGCCGCGCCGTTGTTAAACGTCGCCCTAACCAAAAGAAACGGCATGCCAATGTGTGGAGTACCTCATCATGCTGCGGAAGGTTACATGGCCAAGTTGATCAAGGCTGGAAAGCGAGTGGCGTTGGCCGAGCAGACGACGGAGCCTCAACCGGGAAAGATTGTCGAAAGGGAGATCAGCCAGATCATCAGCGCGGGCACGATCGACGACCTCAACCTGCTCGATTCAGCTAGACCAAATTACCTGGCCGCCGTTTTTCAGTTGAAGGGTCGAATTGGACTCGCCTACATTGAGCACACGACAGGAGAGTTTCGAGTGACGGAATTCCATGACCGTTCTGCGCTGGAGGATGAGTTGGCCCGGCTTCGTCCCAGCGAATTGCTCTTCTCAGATGAGCAGGCGTCGGATTTTGATTTGCTTTCCAATGCTCAGGAATACGACGGCTACACATTCCTAATCGATCAGGCGGAGCATGCTCTCAAACAACATTTTGGCGTGCAGTCCCTCGATGGCTTTGGCTGCGAAGGCCTCGTTCCCGCAATTGGCGCGGCAGGAGCGATTCTCCATTACGTGGAGACCCAACTCCGCCGCAGCATGGGGCACCTGCGCTCCATTCAAGCCTATCAGACAGATGCTTATGTGCTGATCGATTCCTCCAGCCAGGCGAACTTGGACCTTGTCACTAGTCGTTCCGGGGGGGTGAAAACCTCACTGCTCGGTGCGATAGACCGGACAGCGACGCCGATGGGGGCTCGAAAACTGCGCAACTGGATTCTGCATCCGATCAGGAATCTTGACACTCTTGTGGCGCGGCAGGATCTGGTCGAGGCCTACATTCGCGAATCGTTCTTGCTGCACGAGATTCGAGAAGCCTTCTCTGATGTTCGTGACGTGGAGCGAACCATCAGCCGCCTGAGCCAGGGATCTGGTAACGCCCGCGACCTCAAAGCGCTGGAAAGCTCGCTCAGAAAAGTGCCCGATATCAGGGATCATTTGTCCGCGCTGGGGGGAGGGGCCCTCGGCGATGATTTAATTCGACGACTGGGTGACTTCACTAGTTTAGTAGCTTTGTTAGAAAAATCTATCTGTGAAGAGCCTCCAGCAGCCTTGAAGGAAGGGGGTATTTTCGCTGACGGCTACTGCGACGCGATCGACGAACTACGCAGTGCCGCTAGCGAAGGAAAACAGTGGGTTGCTGAACTCCAAGCGAAAGAGCAGAAGCGGACCGGGATTCCTTCCCTGAAGATCAAATACAACGCCGTCTTTGGATACTTCATTGAGATCACCAAGACCCATCTCGATAAGGCGCCGCCGGAGTATACTCGCAAGCAAACGATGGCGAATGCGGAGCGATTCATCACGCCCGAGCTCAAGGAAGTGGAGAACAAAATTCTCGGTGCGGATGAGCGACTCAAGACGCTGGAGTATGAAGAATTTCTCAATCTTCGAGAAACTGTCTTAGAGCATCTTGAGGCTATTCAACAAACTGCTGCAGCCCTCGCTGAAATTGACGTGCTGGCCGGTTTTGCTGAAACTGCACGGCTCTTTGATTACTGCCGACCATTCCTAAATGACTCTCAAAACCTAATTATCAAGAATGGAAGACACCCCGTGCTGGATCAAAATATTGGTGAAGAAAAATTTGTAGCAAACGACACCGAGATGGATCCAGAGTTGAACCGCTTCATGCTCATCACCGGCCCAAACATGGCGGGTAAGTCGACCTATATTCGACAGGTCGCGTTAATTACCTTAATGGCTCAGATAGGCAGCTTTGTGCCAGCAGAAAGTGCGGAAGTGGGATTGGTTGATCGAATTTTTACCCGTGTGGGTGCCAGCGATGATTTGGCCAAAGGGCAATCAACCTTCATGGTCGAGATGACCGAGACCGCTTTGATCGCCAATCATGCTACGGAAAACAGCCTCGTAATTCTCGATGAGATCGGGCGTGGCACAGCGACCTACGATGGCTTGTCGATTGCCTGGAGTGTGGTTGAACATCTTCACGATGAGGTTTCATGCCGCGCCCTCTTTGCAACACATTATCATGAATTGACCCGGTTGGCCGAGTCACGGCAGGCGGTCAATAATTACAACATCGCTGTTCGCGAGCGGAATGATCAGATCATTTTTCTTCGCCAGATTCTGCCGGGAGCGGCTGACAAGAGTTATGGTATCCAAGTGGCAAGGTTAGCCGGGCTCCCGGATTCGATTATCGATCGGGCTAAAGAGATTTTGTCAGGGCTCGAAGGTGGTGAAGACAGTGAAGGAAAAGTATCCCCACCATCGAAGAAGAAACCCTCCGAGGTGAAAGAGGAGACGGTTGAAGACGATCCCCAGATGACCCTCTTTGGTTAGTCGCCGAATTCCCCTTAAAAGATTTATGAGGGAACGGTGACAGCAGTTACTCACCAAATTTGGGGAGTTTGGAAATTTTCTCAACCGTCGATTTTCTGACTAAAAATTCTTAGCCGTGGGAGTTTTTTAAAGAAAACTTTGTCGTGATTGGCCTTAAAGATTGCTTCCCATAAAGCGATCATGTTGTTAGGTTTCACGGTATGATTCGAATGATAATCGCGGCCGCGGTGATAGTTGCTTTCTTGGCGGCTCCGGACATCTCGTTTGGTGAAGGCGAGGTGGCATACAATTCGGTTAGCGGCGAAAAAGCGAAGCCCTCCATTGGTGTTAATCTCGAGACCAGCGAAAAGATCAATGAGATTCTGATGAGAACGCCGATGGCGCGACAATTCCTCGATGAACCCAACTTGGAAACCTTTCTGCCAGTTCCTGAGAATTGGAAAAAAAACACCGACGCTACCGGAGCGATTTCTTATCTCGTTCCTCTCGTCGAAACGAACGAAACGATCGCGCATATGGCCCTGATCGATTCTTTAGAAAAGATAACTCCCCAATCGAAGCCCGAGCTTTTAACCCTGTTTAATGAGTAACCCAGAAGGGTATACTCGTATCTCACCCCCGTTTTAATCCCCGTTTGTTTTGGAGTAGCCCGGCAAATTATTGCCGGCGCTGGTTATAAATTTGGCTCTCTGCTGAGCTTTTTTGAACTTTGTTCAACCCCTAACCCCTGAGTTCTCACAACCTCGCCTCACTATGAATACCATCCTTGTAATTGTTCCGTTATTTGGCCTCCTCGCCTTAGGTTTTACGTTCTGGCGATCTGCCTGGGTAGCGAAACAGGACCCCGGGAATGATACGATGAAGAAGATCGCAGACAACATTGCTGTTGGAGCGATGGCGTTCTTGCGAGCGGAATATAAGGTGCTCGCCGTTTTTGTGGGCTGTGTCGCTTTGTTGCTGTTATTGGGTGGATTCAAGGATCCGGAGAACAGTTCTCCTTTCGTTGCGGTATCCTTCATCGTTGGAGCTGTGTGTTCAGCGTTGGCCGGTTTCATTGGAATGCAGGTTGCCACCAAGGCGAATGCGAGGACTACCCATGCGGCCCGAACTAGTCTAGGTGAAGGCTTACGCATCGCTTTTGCCGGTGGTTCCGTGATGGGGCTGGGCGTTGTTGGACTGGGCCTTCTCGGTTTGGGTTCACTCCTCTTGATTTTTGGCAGCACGATCGGAACGGATGCCGATTCGATTGGAAAAGTCATGACGATTGTGACCGGCTTTTCTTTCGGGGCGTCTTCTATTGCGTTGTTTGCTCGCGTCGGCGGTGGCATCTACACCAAGGCGGCTGACGTGGGAGCAGACTTAGTCGGTAAAGTGGAGGCGGGCATTCCTGAAGATCACCCACTCAATCCTGCGACGATCGCCGATAACGTAGGAGACAACGTTGGGGACGTGGCTGGAATGGGTGCAGACCTGTTTGAGTCTTACGTGGGTTCGATTATCGCCACGATGGTCTTGGGGGCGGTCTTTATGGTGCTGCCTGAATTTTCCGGCCTTCCGTTGGGCGGTGTTCTATTGCCATTAATGCTGGCCGGTCTCGGTATAGTGGCTTCGATTTTTGGTACTTTTCTGGTACGGGTGAAGGAAGGGGGAGACCCGCAGAAGGCGCTCAATATGGGTGAGCTTGTTGCTGGAGGGATTCTTCTCGTCGGGACCTACATTCTGATCGGCCAGTTGCTGCCGGGCAAGTGGACGCTAGATGGAAATGAGTACTCCGGTATGGGAGTATTTGGTTCGATCGCTCTGGGACTTATTTCAGGTCTGGCGATCGGCTATATCACCGAACACTACACCGGCACCGGAAAGAAACCGGTCATCAATATTGTGCGCCAGTCGGTGACCGGATCAGCGACGAATATTATCTCTGGTCTTGGAGTCGGAATGAAATCTACCGCATTGCCGATCATCGTTCTGGCTGTGGCAATTCTGGGTTCCTACGAACTCGCTGGACTTTATGGAATCGCCATAGCGGCCGTTGGCATGCTGTCGAATACCGGCATTCAACTGGCCGTCGATGCTTACGGGCCTATCTCCGACAATGCCGGCGGTATCGCTGAGATGAGCGAACTACCCTCTGAAGTGCGTCAAAGGACGGATAAGCTTGACGCAGTCGGGAACACCACGGCAGCCATAGGAAAGGGATTTGCAATTGGCTCAGCTGCTTTGACAGCACTGGCCCTCTTCGCTGCGTTCAAGACCACATGGGAGGCAACTCATGATGCCAAATTGTCCATTGAGGTGACAGATCCTAAAGTGGTATCGGCCCTCTTTGTTGGGGGTATGTTGCCATTTCTCTTTTCGGCGCTGTCGATGGATGCGGTCGGGAGGGCAGCGATGTCGATGATCGAAGAAGTGCGTCGACAGTTTCGAGAGATCCCCGGATTAAAGGCGGGTCTCGATGTGATGAACCGCAACGAAGACAAACCGGTCGCCGAGTGGTCGGATGAGGATCAAAAGATTTACGAGGAAGCTCAGGGGCAGGCTGAGTATGGAAAGTGCGTCGAAATTTCGACCAAGGCAGCCATTAAAGAAATGGTGAAGCCCGGTCTGCTCGCGGTGGCTGCTCCGGTGGCGGTCGGATTCCTAGGTGGTGCGGCAATGCTGGGAGGCTTGCTCGCCGGGGTGACGGTGACGGGTGTCTTACTCGCGCTCTTCCAGTCTAATGCGGGTGGAGCCTGGGACAATGCCAAGAAGATGATCGAGGAAGGATTCGAAGTGAATGGTGAGAAGCTCGCGAAGGGTTCCGAAGCTCATAAAGCTGCGGTTGTTGGCGATACTGTTGGCGACCCGTTTAAGGATACCTCAGGTCCGTCACTCAACATTCTGCTCAAACTAATGAGCGTGGTGGCTTTGGTGATTGCCTCGATGATTTAAGGTTACCCTATTGGTTTGCCTGCTAGGCTATGCGCCCTAATTTTTTCGGTCTCAGCGTCTCGTGGAAGATGATTGAGTTTTATATGCCTGCACTCAAGCAGGGCTGAATCAGCAATTAGAAATAATCTGAGAGATGAAAAGACGAGAATTTATTAGAACAGCCGGAGCAGCGACTTCTGTGGCCGCGGTTGGAGCCAGTGCGACCCGGGCCGCTGCTGAAAGCCGACCCAACCTTATTATCGTTCACTGCGACGAACTGAACTTCCGAACGATTGGCGCTTATCGTAACACCTTGCCTCCTGAGCAGGCATTCATGTGGGGTCCGCATGCTGTTTGTGACACGCCTCATATCGACCAGATGGCTGCGGAGGGGGCTTTGTGCACGAAGTTCTACGCAGCGACCCCGGTTTGCTCGCCTTCGCGATCGTCATTTGTCTCGGGGCGTTATCCCCAGAACACGCCGGTGACGAACAACAATGTGCATCTTGACGATGACATTGTGACCTTTGGGCACAAACTCGGTGAGGCCGGCTACGCAACCGGCTACGCCGGTAAATGGCACCTCGACGGCAATGGAAAGCCTCAGTGGGGGCCGGAGCGCCAATTCGGCTTTGATGACAATCGATACATGTTCAACCGTGGACACTGGAAGCAGTTCGAACTAACCGAAGATGGGCCTCGCGTGAAGGCGCGTGACGAAAAGGGTAGACCAAGCTATTCGGCGAAAGGGGCTGACGAAGAATCATTCGCGACCGATTGGCTCATGGATCGCACGATTGATTTCATCGACGAGCACAAGGACGGTCCCTTTGCTTACATGGTCAGCATTCCAGATCCCCATGGTCCGGACACCGTGCGCGCTCCCTACGACACCATGTTCAGTGACGAGGAGATTGAAGCCCCCCGCACTTTCGGAAAAGACCCTAAAAAAGCGCCCAGTTGGGCCAAGCCGGCGAAGAATACCAGGTATCCCATGGCGCAGTATCACGGGATGATGAAGTGCATCGACGACAACATGGGTAAGCTCATCGAAGCGTTGAAGGAGCGTGGGCTTTATGACAACACCATCTTCATTTTTACTGCGGACCACGGCGATCTTCGTGGCGAACACGGCCTGCAGAATAAGGGTAAGCCAATGGAAGCTTCAGCGAAAGTTCCGTTCGTGATACGCTGGCCGGAACACATCGAAGCTGGAGTGCAGATTGATCATGCGATGAATACGACCGATTTCATGCCGTCTATTCTTACAATGATGGGGGCGCAGCATTCGGGCTTGGAAGAAGGACGTGACCTCAGCGGCGTGTTCCAGGGAGAAGCGCTCAAAGGACCCGATATTACCTTCATGCGTGGAACGAATCAGTCTTCTGAAGATACCAAGGGCTGGGTCGCAGCGGTGACACCCACCCACAAGCTCATTCTTTCCGATCAAGACGAAGCGTGGTTACACGATCTCGACAAGGATCCTGATGAGTTGCAAAATTTTGTCAAAGACCCCGAGCAGGGACCGGTTCTCAAAAAGATGGCGAAGCATTTGAAGCGCTACGGCGAGAAATACAATGACGCCAAGATCAAGGATTCGCACACCGGTAAGGTGCTCCGGGATTTGCTCTGATTGCCCTGAAGGTTTCAGAAAATAAAAAGGCCAGGTTTTCCAACCCGGCCTTTTTGGTAAGCGCTGTCTGGGCTATAAATCAGATTTCGTTGATAATCTTGTTGAACGTGGCGCTAGCGCGCATGGCCTTGGAAGTCATCTCATCATTGGGCTGGTAGTAGCCGCCGATTTCGATGTTCTCGCCCTGTACCTCGATGAGTTCTTCGACGATTCGGGCCTCATGCTCGAGCATGGTCTGTGCGATCGGAGTGAACTCTGCTTTGAGGTCGGCGTCGTCGTTCTGGGCTGCGAGGGCTTCGGCCCAGTAGAGAGCGAGGTAGAAGTGGCTGCCGCGGTTGTCGATACCACCGAGGCGACGGGTTGGTGATTTGTTCTCGAGGAGGAACTTGCCGGTCGCGTCGTCGAGCGTCGTCCCGAGGACCTTGGCCTTGGCGTTGTCGTAGTTGTCTCCAAGGTGCTCGAGAGAAACCGCGAGGGCGAGAAATTCTCCGAGGGAATCCCAGCGCAGGTAGTTCTCAGCGACAAATTGCTGAACGTGCTTGGGCGCAGAACCACCGGCTCCTGTTTCAAAGAGGCCGCCGCCGTTCATAAGAGGAACAATGGAGAGCATCTTGGCCGAAGTCCCCACTTCGAGAATGGGAAAGAGGTCAGTGAGGTAGTCACGCAGCACGTTGCCGGTCACTGAAATGGTATCCTCTCCGCGCTTGATGCGCTCGAGGGAGAATTTGGTGGCCTCGATCGGAGCGAGGATGTGAATCTCAAGTCCATCGGTATCGTGATCGCCGAGGTAGGTGTTCACCTTAGCAATGAGTTGGCTGTCGTGAGCGCGGTTTTCGTCGAGCCAGAAGACAGCTGGGCTGCCGGTGGCACGGGCACGATTGACGGCGAGCTTCACCCAGTCTCGGATAGGCGCGTCCTTGGTCTGGCAGGCGCGCCAGATGTCTCCTCCGGAAACGCTGTGCTCAATGAGCACCTTGCCGTCGCTGTCGACGACGCGTACAGTGCCGTCAGAGGGGATCTCAAATGTCTTGTCGTGAGAGCCGTATTCCTCGGCTTTCTGAGCCATGAGCCCGACGTTGGGAACCGTACCCATGGTGGTGGGATCGAAAGCGCCGTGTTCTTTGCAGAAATCAACGGTAGCGGCGTAAACGCCGGCGTAGCTGCTGTCAGGAATGACGGCGAGGGTGTCCTGCTGATTGCCGTCCTTGTTCCACATCTGTCCGGATGTCCGGATCATGGCGGGCATCGAAGCATCAATGATGACGTCGCTGGGAACGTGCAGGTTGGTGATGCCCTTGTCGGAGTTCACCATAGCTAGTTCAGGACCGTTCTCGTAGCAGGTCTCGATGTCGGCTTCGATTTCGGCCTTCTTCTCAGCGGGTAGGGATTCAAGCTTGGAAACAAGATCACCGAATCCATTGTTGAAGTCGACACCGAGCTCATCAATCACGTCAGCGTGCTTTTCGATGAGGTCTTTGAAGTAAGCGCGCACTCCGTGACCAAAGATGATTGGGTCGGAGACCTTCATCATGGTGGCTTTCATGTGCAGAGAGAAGAGGGTTCCCTCTGCCTTGGCGGCAGCGACTTGGTCTTCGAGGAAAGCCACGAGCGCGTCCTTGCGCATCGCAGTGGCGTCGAGGACTTCACCGGCAAGCAGAGGCGTGGAATTTTTCAGCAAGGTGGTTGAGCCGTCGGCGCCGACGAGTTCGATCCGAACATCGGTGGCACTCTCTATGGTGACGGATTGCTCGTTGAAGCGAAAATCGTTTTCATCCATACTGGCGACGCGAGTTTTGGAATCCGCGGACCACGCACCCATGGAGTGAGGATTGTTTTTCGCGTATTCCTTCACGGCTTTCGGAGCACGACGGTCAGAGTTACCTTCACGAAGCACGGGGTTTACGGCGCTGCCCTTGACCTTGTCGTAGCGAGCCTTGATATCCTTTTCTTCGTCGTTGGAAGGCTCATCGGGGTAGGGTGGCAGATTGAAGCCCTGGCGTTGAAGCTCTTCGATAGCGGCTTTGAGTTGCGGGATGGAAGCACTGATGTTCGGTAGTTTGATGATATTGGCTCCGGGCGTCTTGGCCAGTTCGCCAAGCTCATGGAGGGCATCGCCGGTTCGCTGGTCTTCGTTGAGGAATTCAGGGAAAACGGAGATGATGCGGCCGGCGAGTGAAATGTCACGCGTCTCGATATTGATGCCGGAAGACTTGGTAAAAGCCTGGATAATCGGAAGCAGCGAGTAGGTCGCTAATGCGGGAGCTTCGTCAGTCTTGGTGTAGATGATGCTGGGAGCCGAGGACATGGTATTTAATAACGGTTAACAACCCTGCCGCCAGATTCGAAAATCCGGGATTTCAGAGCATCCCGCGATACGCCATTCCGGGGCTTCGGTCAAAGGCAAAGCCGGGTGAGATAGCGGAAAATGGAGGGATTTTCCCGACGTTGTAGCACCTTACCGGGCGGAAGGTTGCTACTTCGGCTTTTTTCACACCTGAATCCTGGCTTAAGCGGGAGATGGGACTCGCCGCGCTTCTCATTCAAACTGGATTTTTTTTGACGGTCCGAAGAGTCGAGTTATCAGCTCGCGATCTGATCGCTGTGTAGTCCAGTTAGATCAAAGCCTTTGCCGCCGGGGTGTGAGTGCGCTTGAGGCGGCCACGGAAATGGCGGCTAATTGAATCATGAATTAACCCGTGGCACTGCGGGTTAGAAAGGGACAGATCAGCGGGAGGCGCTTGTCCGCCATGGTAGTACCCGAAAAGAATTTGTGTCATACCGTAAATTCGTGGTCATATAGGAGTCTGGCAGGTGTTATACAGTAGTCCCCCTGATCGGCCCACATTATGAAATGGTTTATCACATTTTCGTTCGTTTGGATGCTCGCCGGAGAGTTGCATGCTGAGGATTCCGTTCGGCAACTGATCATCGGAGAAGGTGGAGAGATTGTCTTCGGCAATGCAGTGCCGGGCTCTATCAATATTACCGGGGAAAGGGCCTTTCCGCTCATCGAAGACGATAAAGGCACCATCGTGGCGGCTGCTTCGGAGGTGGAGAAGGGTCGGGCCGTGGCTTTTACGCATGGTGCGTTTCTTAAGTCAGCCGATTTATACGGACAGCCGCCGGCAGCGCGAGCGGTGAAAAATGCGATTCGTTGGGTGGGGCGTTCCAGCACTCCAAGCGTGGGGGTTCATCCCAAGCTGAAATCGTTTTCCGTCATTCTGCAGAAAGCGGGATTTCAGACCCACGTATTTGCGGTCGACGAAATGAAGAATCATGATGTGGCGGTCTACTGCGTGGTCGCCAATGATCTTGCTCAAGAGGTAAACTCAGTGAGGCTATCTGAGTTCATCAACGACGGTGGCGGCGTCGTCACCGCAACAACCCCGTGGGCTTTCAAAGAGAAGTTTCCTGATTTTTCCAGGTTCCCTGGCAACCGGGTCCTCGCTGCCACTGGGATTCAATATAACCCCGACGGATACATGGCAAAGGGGCCCATTCAATTGACGGGAATTTCTAAAGGAGCTGAATTACTTAGGGTCACTCAGCAGGCCCTAGCCTCGTTGGGTGTGACAGATTCCGAAAGTGCCGCCCGAGCCCTTGCTGCCGCAGACAAGGACCAAAGCCCCGAATCTCTAGGGGCGCTCATTACTAAGATGCGGGAAGCCAAGAGGCTCAGAGGAACCGAGCTGGAGAGTTTTCTTGTTGCCCTGAGAGACCTCAATGAGGCGATTGGTCCTATCATTCCCACCAAGGTGTCCCCAGTAGTGCCTGGAGCCGATCCTCTTGTTGACGCCATCATTGAGCTGGAAACTTTTTTCAATGAGAATACACCGGCTGGAGTCATGTATGCTATCCCGGCCGCTTCCGATTACCCCGGACACGTTCCGGAAGATGCGGAGCGAATTTCCAAGACCTTCATGATAGACGGGACCTATCATGGCTGGCTTGAGGGTCGCCTCGCAGGTGGTTGGGCTGCAAAGGAGATGCGCCCTACGGGTATCTATGCCGCTCCTGGCGAAGTAATTCGAGTCACTTTGCCGGCCAAGCTTGCCGGAGAGGGATTTGAGGTCGTGATCGGATCCTACAATGGAGGACTTAAGAATCGGAACGAGTGGCATCGTTACCCCGACTGGCAGGTGAAGGTGCCGGTTAACAGTTCGACAACGGAAGCGTCCAATGGCCTCGGAGGTATCGTGACAATTCGAGTGCCCCGTGAAGCGAATTATGACCAACTGAAGGTCACCGTGGAAGGAGGCGTGGCCGCTCCGATTTACGTTCATGGTGAAACCGATCTTGATCAGTGGAAGAGCGAGATCCGGAATTATCCCGGTCCCTGGGCCGAGTTGGCTAGCGACCGAATGATAATCGCGATTCCGTCCGACTACATACGTGGTCTTTCAGATCCAGATGCATTGATGGAGGTTTGGAACGGCATCATCGATACCTCAGCCAACCTTGTCGGGGTGGACCGGAGTCTCTACCGTGCTGAGCGCATCGTTTTTGATCGCCAGACGGCAGCAGGCTTTATGCATAGCTCCTACCCGGTGGCGGCGCACCTCGAAGGCACTGCTGAACTAGCCGTCGATGCTAAGCGCCTCATGGAAGAGGGTTCTTGGGGCTTCTTTCACGAGTATGGCCACAATCATCAACATAACCTGTGGGCTTTGCCTCGTACCGTCGAAACGACCTGTAACCTCTGGTCGGTGTATGTCTACGAGGAGTTCATTGGAACGAATCGCAACGAAACGCATCGAGCAATGCGCCCGCTGGATCGGCGCCAGAGAATTAACGCGTATTTCGCGGGTGGGCCTAATTTTGAGGAGTGGGGTGTTTGGACCGCTTTGGAGACCTATTTAATGGTTCAAGAGAAGTTTGGTTGGGGGCCCTTCACCAAAGTTTTTATTGAATACAACGAACTTGAAAAAGAGGAGTGGCCAAAGGGACAGCAGGAGATCAACGATCAGTGGGTCATTCGTCTATCCAAGGCCTGCGGAATGAATTTGAAGCCGTTCTGGTCAACCTGGGGCCTGCCATTGAGCAACAGTGTTTCGGAAGAGTTAAAGACTTTACCGGTTTGGGAGGCTCATCCTGTGGCTCGCTTCGCGAAAAGTGAATTTTGAGGAGGGAAAACCACTTGAAAGCGCCCACTCTTCTGTCATTCTCCGAAGGCGTTTTACCAAGGCGCGTGCAACTCAATGGCAAGAGAACGGAAACGGGCAGTGCTGGCACTCGAAGACGGAACAGTCTTTGAAGGGATTGCATTTGGAGCGGAGCTTACCCAGACCGGGGAAATTTGCTTCAACACCTCGATGACGGGTTATCAGGAGATCCTGACAGATCCTTCCTATCGCGGCCAGATTGTGACGATGACATGCCCGCTGATAGGGAACTACGGCACCACGGAGGTCGACTCCGAGAGTAGTCAGATACATGTGCGCGGTTTTGTCATCGAGGAGCTCTGTGAGATTCCGAGTAACTGGCGTTCTGAGAAGTCCTTGCACGATTACCTTGCCGATGCCGGAGTTCCCGGAATCGAAGGGATTGATACCCGAGCGTTGACCAAGCGGCTTCGGGTGTCAGGGGCGATGCGAGCCACGCTCTCCACCGACGGCAGTCTGGATCCTGATGGAGCTGTTGAGGCTGCGAAAAATGCTCCACCGATGGAGGGTTCTGATTTTGTGAAAGAGGTCACCACCGACGAGACGTACCATTGGGACCCGGAAGGGAAGCTCAGTCGTGAGTGGACTCTGGTAAATCCGACTTCGGGCGAGACGCTTGAGGAGACGGATGGTGAAATGTATCGCCCGCTCATTGATCCTAAGTATCGCATCGTAGCCTACGATTTCGGAATAAAGCGCAATATTCTCCGCAGCCTTCGTCAGAAAGGATTTGAGGTTGAGGTGGTGAACTCACGAACTCCGGCTTCGGAGGTGCTGGCGCGCAATCCCGACGGCGTCTTTCTTTCGAATGGCCCGGGTGACCCGGCCGCGTTGGACTACATTCACGGTGAAGTAAGGCAGATCATCGACAAAAAACCGGTCTTTGGAATTTGTCTCGGTCACCAGGTTTTGGCTCACGCGTTTGGCGGCAAAACCTTCAAGTTGAAGTTTGGCCATCGTGGTGGGAATCATCCCGTTAAAGACCTGCGCACCGACAAGATCGCCATCACCTCTCAGAACCACGGTTTTGCAGCAGATGGGGACTCTCTGCCCGACCATATTGAAGTCACGCATATCAACCTCAACGACGATACAGTCGAAGGTATGTGTCACCGAGATTACCCGGTTTTCTCTGTCCAGTATCACCCTGAGGCTGCTCCCGGTCCGAATGATGCTTCTTATTTCTTTGAAGAATTTGCTAATCTGATTGATCAATCACGCTGACTCAGTGTAAAAACCTCCTCTTAAGACATGGCAACACTCTCCATTTACGTACCAGATCAGGAACCCTACGCAGTCGACTTAGACGGTATCGAGCAACTCTCCGTTGGCCGCGGCTCGGACAATGACATTGTCATCGACCACGTTTCTCTTTCCGGTTCCCATGCTGTCATTCGAAATGCTAGCGGTGTTTACCAAGTGACCGATCTTGGCTCCACTAATGGGACGTTCGTGAATGGAGAGCAAGTCACCGAGAGCCCCCTTTCTGAGGGACTCCAGATCGCCTTTGGTAATGTTCAGGTCGTGTTTTCTGACGGTGAGGCCGCACCTGAAGCACCTGAAGAACCTGCGACTGGCTCCGCAGGCGTCGCTGATGTGGCTCACGATCAGCCTCCCGTGGTTGCGGAGGTCTCCAACTCACCTGCCAACTTTAAAAATCTGTCTCCGATCGAGAAAATTGAGAAAAAAGACACCTTAGGTCAAATCGCCATAATTGTTGGCGTAGTCGCAATCCTGGCAGCTGTGGCATTGATCGCCCTTTCGGCCACGATGAAGGCCGTTTAATGCGAGGTTGTGCCTGATTTTATGGGAATACTTGCTCTTCGCTCTGACTGTGCGAGAGATTGGGGTTTGCGCCCGGTCGAGATTGAGCATGTTTGACTGATTCGGGCCTGAATTTTGTTTTCAGAAAGAGTTAAGACTCATGTCGAACACCATAGTGATTGGCGCCCAGTGGGGCGATGAAGGAAAGGGAAAAATCGTCGACCTCCTAACGGAGAAGACCGATATCGTAGTACGCGCCCAAGGTGGCAACAATGCAGGCCATACAGTCATTAGCGACGGAAAGGAATACATCCTTCACCTCATTCCATCGGGTATTCTCTGGCCCGGCAAGCAGTGTGTCATCGGTAACGGTGTTGTTATGGATCCAGTTGCTTTGCTTGGAGAAATTGATGGTCTTGCTGGAAAAGGGATTGAGGTGACACCTGAGAATCTTGTCATTTCCGATCGGGCTCACTTGGTTATGCCGTTTCATCGTGAAATGGATGCCTACAAGGAAGCCAGCAAGGGCGATGGTAAGATTGGCACCACGAAGCGTGGCATTGGTCCGGCCTATGGCGATAAGATCGACCGCATTGGATTTCGACTCCACGACCTCGTGGGTGATCCAGCCCAGTTCATTGAGCGACTCGCGCAGCGCATTGATGACTGCAACACACTGTTCGAGGCCGCGGGTATGGACAAGCTCGATGTCGAAGTCATTGGCAAAGATCTTCTTGCTGCAGCCGAGCGCTTGAAGCCATTTTCGACCGACACTGTTGGCATACTTCACGAGGCGATGAAGGACGGAAAGTCCCTCCTCTTCGAGGGGGCTCAGGGAACTTACCTCGATATCGATCAGGGAACTTATCCTTACGTCACTTCTTCCAACACCACATCCGGCGGAGCTTGCACCGGTTCAGGTGTGCCGCCTCAGAAGATTGACCGCGTCGTCGGTGTGACCAAAGCCTACACCACGCGCGTCGGTGAAGGCCCGTTCCCCACTCAGAACGATACTCTGGCAGATCGTTTCCACAAAATGGGTCGGGAGTTCGGTGCAACCACGGGCCGCAAGCGTCGTTGTGGTTGGCTGGACCTTGTTCTGGTGCGTTATGCGGCCATGGTCAATGGTTTGGACGATCTTGCCATCACCATTCTCGACGGTCTCGATGACTGCCCCGAGATTCCGATTTGCACTCATTACGAATTAGATGGCGAGAAGTTGCTCCTGCCGCCTGCAAGCGCCAAGGATTTTGAACGCGTCGAGCCAGTCTATGAGAGTCTTCCCGGTTGGGAATCGGATACGACGGGCGTGAGAAATTATGACGATCTCCCCGAGAATGCGCGTGCATATTTAGCGCGCATTGAGAAAGAAACGGACACTCGGGTAAGTATGGTTGGAGTGGGGCCGTCCCGCGACCAGACCATTATTCGTTAAGCATTGTCTTCATCCCCATGGCTGCGTTCGATCCCGACAAAGAGATCCCGCAGCATATTGCTATCATTATGGATGGCAATGGCAGGTGGGCTCGGGAACGTGGGCAGCCTCGTCGTGAAGGCCATCGCGCCGGTGCTGAGTCTGTCGAGATTGCGCTCGAAACCTGTGGTGAGATTGGAGTCGATTACCTTACCATCTATGCTTTCAGTTCCGAAAACTGGAAGCGTCCCGAAGCGGAGGTGAAAGCGCTGATGGGTTTACTAGCGCATTTCCTCAAGGAAAAAACTTCTTCATTGGTCAAGAATAACATCCGCCTTCAGGTAATCGGCCAGATTGATAAGCTGCCAAAGTCGAATCAGAAAGAGCTAGAGAAATCGATCGAAGCTACGGCCGGTAATGACGGTCTGACCCTCGTTGTGGCATTGAGCTATGGTTCACGAGAGGAGATTGTCGAGGCGACCCGAGCGCTCATGAGGAAGGCCCAAGACGGCGAATTAGATCCCGAGAATCTTGACCAGGCCACTTTCGCCGCTCAACTCAATACTGCCGCTTATCCCGACCCGGACCTACTCATTCGCACTAGTGGCGAGTATCGGATTTCCAACTTCCTGCTCTGGCAGATTAGTTATTCTGAGATCTTCATTACGAAAACCCTCTGGCCTGACTTTCGTCGCGATAACTTGTTGGAGGCTGTAGGCGAATACCAGAAGCGGCAACGGAGGTTTGGCGGGGTGTGATTCAGCCCGGCCCCAAGCGGCCGGTCTAAACCGGCTGATTCGCTGCCATCAAAGCGTTCGGTAGATGTGCTGCAGCGTTAACATGCCGTAGGCTGTGACCATGGCGGTGTCGTCTTCCATCCATCGGTTGGACTCCTCGTTGACCCAGGATCCATCCGGCTGCTGGAGGCTCATGACACGAAGGGCGAGGTCCTGCTTCCAGTTGATCTCATTGCCTTCCGGTGTGACGAGATGTTTGGTGCCGGTGATGGCCAGCGCTTTTGACATGGTGTGGAAGTAGTAAAAGAGTCCCTGCGAATCCATGCCGGGATTTTCTTCGAGGGTATAGTTGTTCTGCAGCCACCTCATCACAGAGGTGATGCGGGGATCATCTCGGTCCATGTCGGCATAAATAAAAGCAAGCAGACCGGCGTAGCTCATGCTGCCATAACTGCGCAGAGCGGTGCGTTCCTTGCCGTCTTCTCCTTTGATTTTGATTTGATC